>Ga0307489_10002930_pt1 | contig 11358 bp, 13 predicted proteins | sample SB12metaG_FD_202247 | JGI IMG/M metagenome (GOLD analysis project Ga0307489, IMG submission 202247) | Sea-ice brine microbial communities from Beaufort Sea near Barrow, Alaska, United States - SB 1.2 | ecosystem: Environmental > Aquatic > Marine > Coastal | place: USA: Alaska | collected...
TGTAAAAAAGGTGATTTTAAGTCTGGTGTTTTTGCTAGCAAAAGGAATTATGATGAATGCTATTTCAAGTTATGAAACTTTAAGAATGGACAATTGTTTCTAAGAGGCTTGGGGTTTTGGAACAGAAGAAGGTGGTAAGGATGAAACTCAACAGTGGTATTGGATGAATGGATATTACACAATGTGGTGTATGTAATAAGTTAAGCAACCTTAATTTTTAAAACCCTAGTACTATGAGTAAATTTAGTATCACAACTTTTACAAGCATTTTATACTCACAAACTTCTTCGGGAATAATAGAATATGGTAAAAAATCTAGACCTATAGCGCTTACTAAGGCTATCTCAAAAAGGAAGAGTGAAAACCTTGAAAAATTTGAAAGATTTCAAAAAAGGAGAGAAATAGTTGCCAATGAGGAAAAAAAAATAACTTTTGAATTAATATTTAAGAACGAAAAAGCTTCATTTGAGATCAAACCAATTTTAAAATCAGAGATGAGTAAAAACTCAAGTTTCAGATTTGGGGTATATGATCTCGGAAATTATTTCACGAATAGCAATCTTAATTTATTACAGTTTAATGCTTTTGGAGTTTTTTTTTTAATTACAAAACCTGAATTGAAATGGGTAATAGAGAAAGAAAAAAAGAAAGTAGGAGAATACAATTGTTTAAAGGCAACGACAGAAATAATTGTTAATAGTAAAGGAAAAAAAAGAGTAATAACAGCTTGGTTTACTCCAAAAATACCAATAGCATTCGGTCCTTTGGGATATTCTGGTTTACCTGGTTTAATTTTAGAATTAGAGGTTCATAAGAAAATATATTATGTTAAAAAAATCACTTTAAACCCAAGAAAAGAAATAGTCGTTAAAAAACCTGTTAAAGGAGTTCTGGTAATAGAAAAAGAATACCATGATATTGCAAGTGATACAACGAAAAAACTCAAAAAAAATAAAGGTTTTTAAAGGAAATGAAAATTTAGAAAATAATTTGTTTCACGCTGCTAGCGTCTATTACAGCAGATTTAGTTTGTACAGAGGTATCATGTTCTTTGTAAGTTAAACTATAACAAACAAGTAAAAGGTGTAGGAAATACGGTTGCTTTTGATGTAAACAATACAGCTGCATCACAAAGAATCAATCAGTTTTTAACGACAAAGTTATTTAGCAATCCGTTGGAAGATTTAAGAGGAAATGTGCATTTATAAAAATGCATCAAAAATATAAAATATAAGTTTGATGTTGGTTTTAACAACGCTAGTTATATTCAAGAAATAGACAAAGTAATTCAAACCAATAAAAATAATAGTTACAATTATGAGCTTGGTTTTGAAACGATGTTCGATGATTTTCCAACAATAGAAGTTGGTGTAAGTAGAAATATTGGCCATTTTATTTCTTCATTAAACACGTCGAAATTTATAACAACAGCACCTTTTGCAACTATAGATTATCGTTTTTTAGACGGTTTTATTTTTAATTTTGATTACAGAAAAAGCATTTATGAAAACAAAGACTTAAGTCAGAAAAACACTTATGAAATAGCAAATGCTACTTTGTCTTATAAAAATGAAGACAGTGCTTGGTCTTATAAAGTAGGCGCGCAAAATATGTTTAATACGCAGTTTAAACAAAGCAATCGTTTTTCAGAGTATGTAGTTTTAGATACCAAAACATTTATTTTACCAAGAATACTTATGTTTTCTATTGGGTATAATTTGTAATCGATGTTCTTCTTTATTCAAAAAATACACAATATCTACTTCTAATATTTCAGAGATTTTTAACAAGCGTCTAAAGTTTAATTTTGTTTTAACTGATTCTATTTTATAATAACTGCTCAATGTTATTGTCAATTTTTTGGCGATATCGGTTTGAGTAAGGCCCAACTTTTTTCTGCGAGATGTAATTTTGTCTAAAACAGTATTAAATTGAGGATTTACTTTTTGAACGATTATACTTTTCCCCATTTTTTTAGCAATTAATTTTTCTTTCTCAACAAAAACAGTAAAAACAAGAAGCATACTACTTTCCGATTTGGACTCCCCGGAAACAGTATTTTTTTGGTATCCCTGAATCCAGCTAGTCCAAATTGGAGCGTCATTTTTTTTTGTCATTAAGAGAAATTGTATCTTTTTTAATACCGTGGAAAATGACTATGAAGAAAACTTTCTACCAAATTGAAAATTAATTAGTTGGGAAATTATTTGCTATGAAAATTAATTAATTTTCTTTTATGAAATATATTTCAACACAACTTAAAATAAACGCATCTAGTATTAGATGTGTTCATTTAATAAGTGAAAGTTAAAAAACATTTTAATGGTTTCTTAAGATGATAAAAGTAATTTTAAGCTTAGTGTTTTTGTTTCTAACAGAAAACACGCTAATAAATACTGTTACTATAAATTCAAGAAAGAGCGCTTTGAATCTTTTTGATGGTGAAAAAATTCTTAGAGAAGGAGCTTTTGTTTTTTCAGAAAAATATCTTAATAATTTATGGAAAGAAGAATTAATAGCAAACTATAAAATGCCGTATACTTCTTTTTTTACAGCGAAGTATTAAAAAATAATTTTCCTTAAACAGTAAGTTATTTTCTTCCAAAATCTGCAGGAATTTCTCCCCAAGCTTTGGTTTCCCATTTAAGAATAGGGTTTTTAAAGGTATTTTCTTTTAACCAGTTTTCTGCTCTTTTTATCAATTCTAATAAGTCTTTGTTAGACCCATCAAAATGCATGTTTGTTTTGCATCGTTTTTGCTTTATCCAACTCATGGCAATTCTAGAATCAGAATAAATAGGAATGTCTTCTTTGTTTTTACTTTTTAGTAAAGCAATTCCATGCACTAAGGCCAGAAATTCACCAATGTTATTGGTGCCTTTTTTAAAAGGACCTTTTAAAAAAATTTCTTGTTTGTTGTGTGTTAAAACACCTCTGTACTCCATTTTCCCTGGATTACCAGAGCAAGCGGCGTCTACAGAAAGACTTTCTAAATTTGGTTGGCCATAGGTTGCTTTTTCAGAAGAAGATAACGTTGGCTTTTTAGTATTTTTCCCTTTATAGTCTTCATATTTTTTAGAAAATGCAATTTCAGCTTCCTTTAAATCTGCAAAAGATTTGTATTGTGCGCTTTCAAAGCCGTCAATTTGTTTCTTACAGACATTCCAAGACGTAAAAATTCCTTTTTTACGGCCGTTCCAAACTACATAAAATTTTTTTTTACTCATTTTTGGCTAAAATTACTTCTTCTATTACCTTCGGAAAGTAATGCTGTTCTAAAAGATGAATCTTTTCTGCAATTGTTTCTGGAGTATCTTGGCTGTTTAATTCGGTTTTTGCTTGAAAAATGATGGCACCTTCGTCATAATTTTCATTTACATAGTGTATTGTGATGCCTGTCTCTGTTTCATTGTTCTCTTTCACTGCTTGGTGAACATGCATCCCGTACATTCCTTTCCCGCCGTATTTTGGCAATAATGCAGGGTGAATGTTTACGATTTTATTAGGAAATACGTCCACAATTTTTTGAGGAATTCGCCATAAAAATCCAGCAAGAATTATAAAGTCTGCTTCCTTTTTTAAGATGTTTAAAATAGTATCTGCCGTCTGAAAATCGTTTTTATTAAAATAGGAGCACTTTATATTCAAATTATGGCATCTTTCAAAAACTTTAGCGCGCGCATTATTGCAAAGTACTTGAGTAACGGTAGCTGTCTTTGTGTGATTAAAAAATTTAATAATGCTTTCTGTGTTCGATCCTGAACCAGATGCAAAAATAACAATACGCCTCATATGTATCTTTCTAAGGTACAAAAAAAGGGATTATTTTTAACAAACTGATTCTTTTAGGTAAAGATTAAATTATTTTATTTACTTTTAATGATCATTTTAGGTACAAACATTAGTTATAATTAATAAGATTTGTATTTTTGCCCAGATTTAAAATTTAAAAAAAAAAATTATGTCAGACATTGCATCAAGAGTAAAAGCGATTATCGTAGACAAATTAGGCGTTGACGATAACGAAGTAACAACAGAAGCTAGCTTCACAAATGATTTAGGAGCAGATTCTTTAGATACTGTTGAGTTGATTATGGAATTCGAAAAAGAATTTGATATTCAAATTCCAGATGATCAAGCAGAAAATATTGGAACTGTAGGTCAAGCGGTTAGTTATATAGAAGAAGCAAAAAAGTAAAATTTATATGCAATTAAAACGAGTTGTAGTAACTGGACTTGGCGCATTAACGCCAATTGGTAATAATATTGAAGAATATTGGAACGCTTTAGTTAACGGAGTTAGCGGAGCAGCACCTATCACACACTTTGATGCTGCCAAGTTCAAAACTCGTTTTGCATGTGAGTTAAAGGATTTCAATGTGACGGATTTCATGAGTAAGAAAGACGCACGAAAGATGGATAAGTTTACGCAGTATGCAATGGTCGCTTCAGATCAAGCAATTGCAGATGCAAAGTTAGACTTAGACAAAATTAATAAATTACGTGTTGGTGTAATTTGGGGAGCAGGAATTGGAGGTTTAGAAACTTTTCAAAACGAAGCTATAAATTTTGGTGCTGGAGACGGTACTCCTAAATTTAATCCGTTCTTTATCCCAAAAATGATTGCAGACATTGCTCCAGGAAACATTTCTATTAAGAATGGATTTATGGGGCCAAATTATACAACGGTTTCTGCATGTGCATCATCTGCGAACGCGATGATAGATGCTTTAAATTATATTCGCTTAGGTACCTGTGATGTAATTGTAACTGGTGGCTCGGAAGCTGCAGTTGTTATCTCTGGTGTTGGTGGCTTTAACGCTATGCACGCCTTATCAACAAGAAATGAAACTCCAACAACCGCTTCAAGACCTTTTGATTCAGAAAGAGATGGGTTTGTCTTAGGTGAAGGAGCAGGTGCTCTTGTTCTTGAAGAGTACGAGCACGCCAAAGCAAGAGGCGCAACAATCTATGCAGAGGTAATTGGAGGAGGAATGTCTTCTGATGCGTACCATATGACAGCACCTCACCCCGAAGGAATAGGTGTAATTGCTGTAATGAAAAACTGTTTAGAAAACGCTGGCATTAAACCGGAGGATGTAGATCATATTAATACACATGGTACTTCTACGCCGCTTGGCGATGTTGCAGAGTTAAAAGCAATTTCTGAAGTGTTTGGGGAACATGCTAAAAATATTAATATCAACTCTACAAAATCTATGACTGGCCACTTATTAGGTGCTGCTGGTGCGATAGAATCTATTGCGGCAATTTTAGCAATGAAAAATGGAATTGTACCACCTACAATTAATCATCAAAATATTGATGAAAACATCAATCCAGAATTAAATTTAACCTTAAACAAACCTCAAAAAAGAGATGTTAAGGTAGCAATGAGTAATACTTTTGGTTTTGGAGGGCATAATGCATGTGTCGCTTTTAAGAAAATAGATGAGTAGTTTATGAATTTTATTCGTAAAATAGTGCAACCTTTTTCAAAGCAAGATGTTAAATTACACAGCGAATTAAAAAAATTACTCAATTTTTCTCCTAGAAAAATAAAGACATACACAAAAGCGTTTACCCACAGATCTATTAAAATGATGGATTTAAAAGGGAACCCCATTAATTATGAACGTTTAGAATTCTTAGGAGATTCTATTCTAGGTTCTGTAATTGCGGCTTACTTGTATAAAAAAGTTCCGACCGGCTCAGAGGGTTACTTAACACAAATGCGTTCTAAAATTGTAAGCAGAGAGCATTTAAATGAACTAGGAAAAGATTTAAATCTAATTCGTTTTGTGAAGAGTAATATAGATCCAGCAAATATTGGTGATAACATTCATGGTAATATTTTTGAAGCCTTGATAGGCGCAATCTTTATAGACAAAGGATATAATTTTTGTCAGAAATTTATTTACAAGAACGTTATTGTTCCGTATGTAGATATTGCCAAGTTAGAGGGCAAGATTACAAGCTATAAAGGTTTAATTATAGAATGGTGCCAGAAACAAAAGAAGAAATATAGGTTTGATACTTATGAAGACTCAGGAAACGATCCAGTGAAACATTTTAGTGTTAAAATAAGTATTGATGGTGAGCAAATTGCCAAGGGAAGAGCTACTTCTAAGAAAAAAGCAGAAGAACAAGCTTCAAAAAGAGTCTATTTTGCGTTTCAAAAAGAAATTTCTTTAGACTAAAGCGATAACGTTTTCGTGAATATAACTCAAAATACTCGCAAACTATTAGTAATTTTGCGAGATTGCACAGTAAAATAAATTTAGAATGTATGCAAATTCATGCTTTAGGTTTAGAAGATTTTTGTGAAGAAGAATACGCTTTAATAGGTATTCATACAGCATTAGAAGACTACAAGCTTGCATATTTGTTAAATAAAAATTTAAAGACGCAGTTTTTTAAATCTCAAAATAATTTAGAATTTGAGAACGATAAAAACAAGGCATTGTTTTCAATCTATACTTTCTCAAGTAAAAAATACGACTTTGATTGGTTTTTAATAGCCAATAGCTTTAAAAGAGAAAACCAAACAGAATTAAACGAATTACGGTTAACAACAGAAACAAAAACATACCTAATTCCAGAAAAGAAAAAAGTAGATTTTTTTATTAAAATATCTGGAGAAGTAGCTTTTGAATTTGTTTTAAGTACCCTGCGTAAAATTAAAAATATTGAACAGATTATAACCGCCTACTCAATAGATAAAAACACCTTAAAGTCGAAAGACTTTTTAATATTTTAATATGATAGATTATAAAAAAACAAAAATAGTCGCAACCCTTGGTCCTGCAACAGATTCTAAAGAAACTTTAACAAGATTAGCCAAAGAAGGGGTGAATGTTTTTAGAATTAATTTCTCGCATGCCGAATACGAAAATGTTGAGAAAAACGTAAGAATTATTAGAGAAATTAACGAAGAAAATGGTTACAATGTTGCTATTTTAGCAGATTTACAAGGTCCGAAACTGCGTGTAGGCGTTATGGAAGATGATGTGATTCTAGAAGATGGAGACCTGTTTACATTTACCACAGAAAAATGCACTGGTACTAAAGAAAAGGCATTTATGACTTACCAACGTTTTCCTAAAGACGTAAAAGTTGGTGAGCAAATAATGGTTGATGATGGTAAATTGCTTTTTGAAGTAGTTTCTACAGATAAAGAAAAAGAAGTAGTTGTAAAAACAATTGTGGGTGGTCCTTTAAACTCTAAAAAAGGAGTAAACTTACCCAATACGGCAATTTCTTTACCTGCTTTAACTAAAAAAGATAAAGAAGATGCAATATTTGCTTTGAGTCTAAATGTAGATTGGATGGCACTTTCTTTTGTAAGAACACCAGAAGATTTAAGAATGTTGCGAGATCTCATCGATGAACACTCTGAATATAGAGTGCCAGTTATTGCTAAAATTGAAAAGCCAGAAGCAGTTGCAAATATAGATGCATTAATTCCTTATTGTGATGGTTTAATGGTGGCTCGTGGAGATTTAGGTGTAGAAATTCCGATGCAAGATGTACCCTTAATCCAGAAGAAACTAGTAAGACGTGCGAAGAGAGCTAGAATTCCGGTAATTATTGCGACACAAATGATGGAAACAATGATTGACAATGCCGTTCCTACAAGAGCAGAGGTAAATGACGTTGCAAACTCTATAATGGATGGTGCAGATGCAGTCATGCTTTCTGGAGAAACATCTGTAGGAAAACATCCAATTAGAGTGATTCAAAAAATGGCAGAAATTATCAAAGCTGTAGAAAACTCTAAAATGATTAAAGTACCGCATGAAGCACCGCATATTAGAACCAATAGATTTATTACAAAATCGGTTTGTCATCATGCTGCTTTAATGGCAAATGATATTGATGCAACTGCAATTTCTACATTAACAAATAGTGGGTATACAGCGTTTCAAATATCTGCATGGAGACCACAATCTAGAATATTAGCATTTTCATCGGAAAAAAGAATTTTGGGAAAACTAAATTTACTTTGGGGAGTAAATGCTTTTTACTACGACAAAGACCTAAGTACAGACGATACGGTTGTAGATATTAACAAGATTTCTAAGGAAAAAGGATATGTTAAAGCAGGAGATCTAATGATTAATCTTACTTCTATGCCTGTTGAGGCAAAAGGAATGGTAAATACTTTAAGGATTTCTGAAATAGATTAAAAACAGACTATAAATAACTTTGAGGAGCATTTTGTTTTTGCAAAATGCTCTTTTTATGTTTTAAATTAGAACCTCGAAAGCTACGTTTGTTTACCTGTTTTTAGAAGCATTTCTTGCTTGCAATCTGTTTTGAATAAAGGCCAATGTTTTTGTTTTCAATAACTATATTTCGGAATTTTAAGCAGCATCAGTATTTTTTCTGATGTGTGTATTCCTTGATATTGTGCGCTTTAGTTTAACCTTTTTGAAGATCTTTTAAATTTCATAAATCTAATTTCTGAGTGCTAATAATGGCATCATTCGTTACAAAAGGCATGGGCATCATATTTGCTGCTCTTGGTTTTAGGTTGAAATTCTTATTCGATAATAAATCATAAGAAACTTCATTTAAAATAAGGTCTAACTTTTGATCTAAGTTAACCGAGAAAGAAAGTGTTAGTGCTGTGTCATTATTTCCCAAATGATACACCAAAAAAGTCCCATTTTTTAAACTATATTTTTTTCCATTATTGACCAAAACATCGTTTACTTTAAACTGATATAATAATAATGGGTTTTTAGTTAAAAATTCTAATTTATTTATTTTTCTCTTAGGGGTAATCGTTATTTCTACAAAACGTTTTCTACTAATAATAGTATCCAGTTCTGTGGTGATTTTCGAAGACGAAATAGCTTTATAATCTGTTTTTTTAGCAAAATGAAAACGTGTATTGTACTTGCTTTTTGTTGCTGCATTTTCAATGCCACCTTTTGTGAAATTACCTTTAAATATTTGCTTGGTATAGCTATCTAAAGTGGTGTTATAAGTCCCAAAATAGGCAGTTTTAGTATTGGAATTTTGAACATAAACCAGACTGTTGGGTTTTTTATTGTTGCTAGAAAATCCGCTATTGTATGTTGCAACTCCAAAAAAGACGATGGATAAAATTCCCGTCCATTTTTGTGTCCAAAAATATTTTTTTTGATGAAATGAGAGGAGCATCAATCCAAAAACTAACACAATAAATAGCGCACTAATAAAGAGTACTTTTAAGCCCAAGCCAACAGGAAACATTTTTACCAGTGGCGCAAAAATATAGAGGGTTGGTATGGATAAAATAGTGCATAAAATACGTTTCGATTTGTCTTCTAAATTTAAGAATATTGCAATTTTTAAGATCAATAGTGCGCACATAACAGGAATGATAAAAAAGCCTGCGCCTTTTAAATATGCACTAATTACAAAGTTAAGAGCTAGCCAAAAGGAAATGGGTGCAATTAACAAATTGGTTGTTTTTTCTTCTGTTGCAGTTTGTTTGTAAATGGTGAAGAGCATCCACAAATTTAAGAATACAAAAGCGATTATATATTGATAACCATTGTAGGTGAAACCGTGTAAAATGTCGTTGTATTGCGGATGAATTATCAACAAGAGCTTCCACAAGCCCAAAGAAATTCCACTACATAAAATCAAGGAAACTACAAAGGGGATAAAACCTTTCAACATACCTTTTACATCAATTTTATTCAAATAAATTCCAAAAAACAATAAAATTAAAAAAAGGATTCCACATAAAATTACCATAGGGAAAACCCAGGAAAAAGGATAGGTAACTAATTTTATAAACGGAAAGTTTACGTACACAAAATCTTCAGTTGAATTTAAGGCTGTTAAATCTGAATTTGAAAAATAATTTAAAGAAGTTGTAAAGTAATCTGCTTGGTGTAAAAGCGTTTCTCTGTCTAAACGTTTATAGGAATCTTGTGCGGTGTGATAATCAAAATGATCTCCAATAAATGCAAAGTTAAAGCCATTAATATTCGAGTTTTCTCTAAAAACAGTTAAATCTGTATCATTTGGTAATTTTTTATAGATGGAATACATCAAAGAGTTTGCTGCAGGAAAATTTGGTTTCGTAGCTAAAAACTCAGACAATAATTTGCTGTTTTTGCCATTGGTCTCCATAAGCATATAACTTGGGCCACCACTTCCTCTCGCTTCAAAATTTAAAACCAAACCAATATCTTTTGTCCAAGAATGGTTTTCTACAAATGCTTGTGCACCCAACAAACCTAATTCTTCTGCATCAGAAATTAAAATAATGATATCATTTTTATGTGGTTTATCTTTTGCTATAAAAGCTCTTAAGCCTTCTAAAATAGTAACTACACCAGAACCAGCGTCACTTGCTCCCAAGGAAGAATGCGGATGAGAATCGTAATGCGTTAATAACATTAGTGCTTTTTCTGAGGAAGTACCTTTTAATTTTGCAATTATATTTTCTGCAGTTGTTGCTGCAAACCATTTTTTATTGATGGCTGTTTGTGTTTGAATTTCAGTTTCAAAACCCATTTTCTGTAATTCTGAAACAATGTAATTTTGAACTTTTTTATGTTCTTTAGATCCAACATAATGCGCTTTTTTACTAATATTCTTTAGATGATTAAGTGCATTGTCTATTGAAAATTCTGTTTCAGAAATATTTCCAGAGGTCTTTAAAGAGGGCTTTAAATCTGCAAAACTCCAATAAATTACCACCAGTATTATGAGCACAGATACGATGGTAGAGAATCTTTTCATATAAATTTATTTCTATAAATATATGAAATAAAAAAAGGTCAGTCAAAAATTAGAACACTTCAGAATATTTGTTAACTTTAGTACAAACTAAAATAGTATTATCATGGGTATTAAAAGCTTTCAAGGAAAAAGAGAAACGAATCAGGCAAAGGAAGGGTCTCAAATTCTAGTATCTGATTATATGACTACGAACTTAATTACCTTTAAATGGGAAGATACTTTAGACCACGTAATTGAACAGTTAATTGCTTATGAAATTTCTGGTGGACCTGTTGTAAATGATAAAAATGAATTAATTGGTATTATTTCTGAAGGAGATTGTATCAAACATATTTCAGATAGCATGTATTATAACATGCCTATGGATAGCACGAATACAGTGGGAAAGAACATGGTTTCAGAAGTAGAAACTATTGATAAAAATATGAATATTTTTGACGCAGCAACTAAATTTATTAGTTCTAAAAGAAGGCGGTTTCCAATTGTAGAAAACGGGAAACTTATTGGACAAATTAGTCAAAAAGATATTTTAAAAGCAGCTTTAAAAATGAAAGGAAATAGTTGGAAATAGTGAGGTTGCTACGATTCATTTTTGAATATTTAGAAGTT
>Ga0307489_10002931_pt1 | contig 11356 bp, 9 predicted proteins | sample SB12metaG_FD_202247 | JGI IMG/M metagenome (GOLD analysis project Ga0307489, IMG submission 202247) | Sea-ice brine microbial communities from Beaufort Sea near Barrow, Alaska, United States - SB 1.2 | ecosystem: Environmental > Aquatic > Marine > Coastal | place: USA: Alaska | collected 2017-05-06
GTCATGCAACGGGGCAAATCCCCAGCGTCAGTGCGATCATGCCTTGGTTGCAGCCCAACAACGTTCCAATCCCAACCAGCGGCGACATGGCATCTGAGGAATGGATGCGCTGGTTCCGCAACTTTGAGGATGGCGAAGCGTTTGACGCGGGTCAGGCTGTCAGCATGGACTTCTCGATGCAGATGACCAAAGGCATTGAAAATTTCATGCAGTATCGTGGTCAGCTTGAATCCGGTCGCTTCGCGCTCGAATATTGGGGTGGATCGGGTGATGGCCCAATCAGCCGTGGTGCGGAAATGCCCGCGCAATAATCACCAACTTTGTGGGCCTGCCTGATTGGCTGGCCCACGCGATCTGGCGGTTCTAACTGGCGGTTCTGACAATTTCGGTATCGGCCATAGATCGCCTTGCCCTAGGGCCTTATCCGTCCCATGATCCGCCCAACCAAGGAGCGTTATGGAACCGCAAACCACATTAGACCTTGCTGGTCAGGCCGCCGAGATTGCCCAGATCGGTCAAGGAATATGGGGTCAGATTGTTGCATTTTTCCAAAGCTTGTTGCGGCCGTGGAATGCCTATCAGTTGGGTATCGTCGTTGCGGTATATCTTGTTGCGCACTTGGCGAGCAGGTTTCTCAAGCCGCCATTGCATCAGTGGATGCGCACGCGTGAGGGCTGGCCGAAGTGGCGATTGCGGTGGTTGTTGGTCATTCATCGGCGGCTGCGCGGAATATTCTTTGTTGCGCTGATCTGGATTGTTTTGATCGTGATGCGCGAAGTTACGTGGGGATCGCGGTCTTATATGATCGGGATCGTGGCCAACCTTGCGCTGGCGTGGCTGATTGTGGTGTTTGCGACGCGGCTGATTGGCAATCCGTTTTTGCGATCCATCGTGCGCTACGGTGCATGGATCTGGATCACGCTGCGCATCACTGGACTGACAGAACAGGGGATTGAGGTTCTTGATGCCGCGTCCATTGAGATTGCCGATGCGCGGCTGTCGCTTTGGCTGTTGGTGCAAGGCGTGTTCATCCTGTCGATTTTCTTTGTCGTAGCGCGATTTATTTCGCACCAGACGTCGGTGCGCATTCACCGCAACGAAGACATCAGCCCATCGATGCGGGTGCTGGTCGTCAAGTTTTTGCAAGTGGTGCTGTATGGATTTGCGTTTTTCGTCGGCTTGCAGGCCGTCGGGTTTAATCTGACGGGCCTTGCGGTTCTGTCGGGTGCGATTGGTGTCGGTATTGGTTTTGGTCTGCAAAAGGTTGTCAGCAACCTTGTGTCGGGCATCATCATTTTACTGGATAAATCGATCAAGCCCGGTGACGTTATCACCGTGGGCGAAACGTTTGGTTGGATCAATTCGCTGGGCGCGCGCTATGTGTCGATCACGACGCGCGACGGGCGCGAGTATCTGATCCCCAACGAAGACCTGATCACCACGCAGGTGGTGAACTGGTCGCATTCCAACGACTTTGTGCGGTTGGATATCTATTTTGGCACGGCCTACGGCGACAACCCCCGTGAAGTGCGCAAATTGGCGATTGCAGCGGCGTCGAGTGTGGATCGCGTTCTCGAATTTCGCCCACCTGTTTGTCACATTGTCGGATTTGGCGACAGCAGCGTTGATTACATCCTGCGATTCTGGATCAAGGACCCAACCGGGGGTCTGACCAACATCCGCGGCAACGTCTATCTGGCCCTATGGGACGCGTTTGCGGACAACGGTATTTCGATTCCGTTCCCACAACGTGAGGTCAAAATGATCGAAGGATCGGAAATAAGGCACAAAGCGCTTGATTAATGGGTCAAATGGGCAGAATTGGCGCACTGCAGTAGTTTACCCACCTGTTCATTGAATTGCGACAGAACGGTTGTTAAGTTGATGCATGCCCAGCGCCGGGGTTTGGATGGCGTTTCTTAAGGAGGACAATGATCTGTCTTTTGCTACACAGGCAGGAATTCCTGCCGCACACGGGATCCACGCAATGAGCGTGCAAGCCCCGACTGCTGACAGCACGCTGGCCGCTGTTCTCAAATCTTTGGACGACGACAAGGGCGAAGATATCGTGCAGATCGATCTGCACGGCAAGTCCGAGATGGGTGACTATATGGTCATCGCGTCCGGTCGGTCTTCGCGTCAGGTATCGGCAATGGCTGAAAAGCTGACCGACCGTCTGAAACAATCCTTCGGGATTTTGTGCAAGGTCGAAGGCCGTGCCACGGGTGACTGGGTCTTGATCGACACAGGCGACGTGATTGTGCATGTCTTCCGCCCTGAAGTGCGCGAGTTCTATCAGCTCGAGAAGATGTGGCAGAACCCTGGCGTCGCCACGGCTGAACACAACGCCGCAGAGGCCGCCAAGAGAACGACGTGACGCTTTGCGCCTGACGTTATGTGTTGTGGGCCGCCTGCGGGCTGGCCCGGAACGCGATCTGATTGACGACTACCTTTTGCGATTCGACCGGACGGGTCGGGCCCTTGGCCTTGGCCCTATTGACGTGCGCGAAGTAGAAGACCGCAAAGGCGGCGGCATGGCGGCTGAGGCCGTATTGCTGGAGAAGGCATTGCCCAACGGAGCGGCTGTGATTGCGCTAGATGAACGCGGTAAGATCAAATCATCGCCTGATTTTGCCAGTGACGTGGCGCGGTTTCGCGACGACGGCCGCAGCGATCTCGCCTTTATTATTGGCGGGGCCGACGGGATTGAGCCCAGCCTGCGGGCCAAATGTGATGCATCTTTGAGTTTCGGAAAAATGGTCTGGCCGCATATGCTGGTGCGGGTGATGCTGGCCGAACAATTATACCGCGCGGCCAGCATTCTGGCGGGCGCACCCTATCACCGCGCGTAGGATTTGAGTTGTATTGGCCAAGATGAAGACAGGAGCAGTTTGCGCCTTCGCTGAGGTTCGCTAGAAGGGTGTAAACCTATAAGGAATTTTGCCATGACCGCGCCAAAACCTGTTGTTCTTTGTATTCTGGATGGATGGGGCAAACGCGCCGAGGTTGCGGGCAATGCGCCCGCTTTGGCCAATACTCCGAATTATGATCGCGTGATGTCGGGCGCGACTGCGGAATTGATCACCCATGGGCCGGACGTGGGATTGCCGAGCGGCCAGATGGGCAATTCAGAGGTCGGGCATACCAACATCGGCGCGGGCCGTGTCGTGGCGATGGATCTGGGTGCGATTGATCTGGCGATTGAAGAGGGGTCGTTCTTTGACAATGCGGCGCTGGTGGCATTTGCGGATAGATTGAAAGCGTCCGGCAAGGTCGCACATGTGATGGGGCTGGTCAGCGACGGCGGCGTCCACGGGCATATCGTGCATATTCAGGCAGCCCTAAAGGCGCTGGCTGATCGCGGCGTGCGCACCGTGCTGCATGCCATCACCGACGGGCGCGATGTGGCCCCGAAATCCGGCGCGGGGTTTATGCGTGATTTGATCAACGCGATGCCGCAGGGCGTCACACTCGGGACCGTGTGCGGGCGGTACTACGCGATGGATCGCGACAACAGATGGGAACGGGTCGAGACCGCCTACCGCGCAATTGTGCAAGGCGTCGGCCTGCGCGGCGACAACGCGGTTGCTGTCATTGAAGCGGCTTACGGCGAGGATGTTACAGATGAATTTGTGCCCGCCACTGTGCTGGGGGGCTATGCGGGCATGGCCGATGGTGACGGCGTGTTTTGTTTGAACTTCCGCGCCGATCGCGCGCGTGAGATTTTGGCGGCGATGGGTGATCCCGCGTTTGACGGGTTTGATGTGTCGGGTCGGCCCGCGCTGGATATGTTGGGGATGGTAAATTATTCCACCAGCCATGATGAATATATGACCACCTGCTACCCCAAACAAAAGATTACCAACGCGCTTGGCGCATGGGTTGCGGCCAAAGGATTACGACAGTTTCGCGTCGCGGAAACCGAGAAATACCCCCATGTGACGTTCTTTTTGAATGGCGGGATTGAAGTCCCCGAGGTTGGCGAGGATCGTTATATGGCCCCGTCCCCGAAAGTTGCCACATATGATTTACAGCCGGAAATGTCAGCTGCCGAGGTGACGGATGCCTTTGTTGGCGCAATTACGCAGCAGTATGATTTGATCGTTTGCAACTACGCCAACCCCGACATGGTCGGACATACCGGTGACATCGGCGCTGCCGTGAAAGCATGCGAGGCCGTGGATGCAGGTTTGGGCCGTGTTTTGACAGCACTCGAGGCCGTTGGTGGTGCAATGATCGTCACCGCCGATCACGGAAATTGCGAGACGATGATTGATCCTGAAACAGGCGGCCCACACACGGCGCACACGACCAATCCGGTTCCAGTGGCGCTTGTTGGCGGACCCAAGGGCGCGCGTTTGCACAACGGACGGCTCGCGGATTTGGCGCCGACGTTGTTGGGATTGATGGGGCTGGAATTGCCGCCTGAAATGACAGGCGAAAGTCTGATTGAGTGAAAGTTCTGGCCGTCATATGTGCGCTCATTGCGGCACCACTTTGCGCGCAGACCCCCGCAGAGGCGGCGTTCGCGGCGTCGGTGCGCCTGCAAGATGTGCGGGCGACATTGCAGGCGGCGCAAGGGCGGTCTGATCGCGTCGCGGCCTTGACTGAAACGGTACAAGCCTATGAAGCAGGCCTTGCCGCATTGCGCGACGGTTTGCGCCGCGCTGCGATCCGACAACGCACATTAGAGACTGATCTGGCGGCGCGATCCAATGAGGTCGCGCGGCTGTTGGGCGTGTTGCAAACCATGGGGCGAGCCCCTGCGCCGATCCTGTTTTTGCACCCGTCGGGGCCGACAGGCACGGCGCGCTCGGGCATGATGTTGGCGGACGTGACGCCTGCGTTGCAAGACGAAGTCACGGCGTTGCGCGAACAGCTAGAAGAAGTCGCCCTTTTGCGCGGCCTGCAAACCGACGCGCTGAGCATTCTCAGGGACGGGCTGGAAGGTGCGCAAACTGCACGGTCGGCCTTGAGCGCGGCGATTTCGGATCGTACCGATTTGCCGCAACAGTTCTTGGAGGACCCGGTCCAAATGGCGGTCCTGCTGGCGAGTGCGCAGACCTTGGACGCGTTCGCGGCGGGATTGGCGCAGACACAGACGGGCGGCGGGCCGGATGCCAGCACCGTTAAGGGCGCGGTTCCACTGCCTGTTGCGGGACAAGTGATCCGACACTTCAACGAGGCCGATGCTGCGGGGGTCACACGCCCCGGTATTTTGATCGCGACGCAGCCCCGCGCACTTGTTTCAACGCCGTTGTCGGCCACAATCCGCTATGCGGGACCGCTGCTGGATTACGGCACGGTGGTTATTCTGGAACCAGCCGCAGATACGCTTTGGGTGATTGCAGGCTTGGCTGAGGCCTTTGGCGAGGCCGGGCAGATTGTGCCGGACGGCACGCCGATTGGCCTTATGGGGGGCATTATCACAGATGCTCAAGCGATTTTGAACGAAAGCGTGCAGGGTTCCGCCGGACAACGTACCCAAACGCTTTATCTTGAGGTAAGAGACAGGCAAGGTGTCGTGAACCCCGCGGATTGGTTTGCGTTTGAATGAACGTACGTCGTGTAGGCACAAACATGATAATGGGAATAAAAAGATGAAGAAATTTGCAATGGCCGCCACAGGTGGCATCCTGATGGGTGCGATCGTCACAACGCAGATCGCAGGTCCGCTGATTGCGCAAGAAGCCGACAACAATGCCAGCGTCTACGAACAGCTTGATCTGTTTGGCGACATCTTTGAACGCATCCGCGCGCAATATGTTGAAGACGTCGACGAAGCGGCGCTGATTGAGGCGGCGATTGACGGCATGTTGAGCTCTCTTGATCCGCATTCCAGTTATTTGTCGCCCGATGACGCCGCAGACATGCGTGAAACCACGCGCGGCGAGTTTGGCGGGCTCGGCATCGAGGTCACGCAAGAAGAAGGTTACGTGAAGGTCGTATCCCCGATTGATGGCACGCCAGCCGCCGAAGCCGGCATCGAATCAGGTGATTTCATCACTCGTGTGGACGGTGAAAACATGTTGGGTCTGACGCTGGATGAAGCCGTTGACTTGATGCGCGGGCCTGTCGGGTCGGAGATTATCATCACTGTGGTGCGCGAAGGTTTCGATCAGCCGTTCGATGTGTCCATCATCCGCGACACCATTACGTTGACCGCTGTGCGCAGCCGCGTTGAAGGCGATACCGTTGTGCTGCGCGTTGTGACGTTCAGCGACCAGACGTATCCCAGCCTAGAAGAACAGTTGGCCGAACAAGTGGCAGAGGCTGGCGGCATCGAAAACGTCAACGGGTTCGTCATTGATTTGCGCAACAATCCCGGTGGTTTGCTGAACCAGGCGATTGCTGTGTCTGATGCGTTCCTAGACGCTGGTGAAATCACATCGACCCGTGGTCGCGAACCGAACGATGGTCAACGCTGGAATGCCCGTGAGGGGGATCTTGCCGAGGGGCTGCCGATTGTTGTGCTGATCAACGGCGGGTCTGCATCCGCGTCCGAGATCGTCGCCGGTGCGTTGCAAGATCACCGACGCGCCGTCGTCATCGGCACCAATTCGTTTGGCAAAGGGTCCGTGCAAACAGTCATGCCGCTGCGCGGGGAAAGTGCCATGCGCCTGACAACTGCGCGGTATTACACTCCGTCGGGCCGGTCCATTCAATCGCTGGGGATTTCGCCTGACATCATCGTTGAACAGCCACGTCGTGATCCAAACGCCGAGGTCGTGGACGAAGAAGAAGATGCAGGGTTCACCCGTTCCGAAGCAGACCTGCGCGGTGCGTTGGACAATGACAGCCTGACCGACGACGAGATTGAGCAAATTCAAGCGGACCGTCTGCGCGCCGAAGACGCCGCCGCCCTACGCGTTGAGGATTACCAAATGGCCTATGCCATTGATATCCTTAAGGGCTTGCAAGTTCTTGGCGCCAACAACGACAACTAATACATCCCATGTCGGGAGACTGCGCCGCCGAGAATGGTCCTTTGGATCAAGCTCGGCGGTGTTTTCATTTGGAGGACCGCCAAGATGGCCAAAACATTAACGGCTGAACAGATCGCAGAATTGCCCTATCGCCCCTGCGTCGGGCTGATGGTGGTAAATGGTGACGGAAAAGTATTCGTCGGCCAGCGTGTGGATCATGACCAAAACGCGTGGCAGATGCCGCAGGGAGGCATTGATGATGGCGAAGATGTCACCACGGCGGCGCTGCGTGAACTGGGCGAAGAAACCGGAATCACGCCCGATCTTGTGGTGATCGAGGCCGAGACAGACAACTGGCTGCCCTACGATTTGCCTCATAGTATCGTGCCGAAAATCTGGAAAGGCCGCTATCGCGGTCAGGAACAGAAATGGGTGCTGATGCGGTTCTCGGGCACCGATGATCAGATCAACATCGTGCAACCGCACCAAGAATTTTCCGAATGGACGTGGATTTCTCCCAAGGATCTGCTGTCGAGCATCGTCCCATTCAAGCGCGACGTTTACGCGGCCGTGCTGGAGGAATTCGGAGGTAAAATATGAAGATAATTTTGGCAGCGGCTTTGGTCGCCGTCGCGGGGCAAGCCCAAGCGTTGTCGTGTTTACGCGCTGACGTGGCCCGCACGTTTGGTTGGGCGTCCGATGCACAAGAACATTATGTCATCATGTTAGGGGCGTTCACGTTTTCGCCCCCCGCTGAGGATGAGGCGGACATCAACAATCGCCAATCCGTGCGACTGCCCGCGACGTTTTCGGGCGACTACCTTGGGGCCGACGGGTTTGTGGCGGCGCCAACGCTTGACCTGACATTGGGTTTTGAGTGTTTCGGGCCGTGGTGTGGGTCAATCGAAAACAATGAGGACACCCTCGCCTTTGTTGAGCAGACAGCAGATGGCTACGTTTTGAATGTGGATCCGTGTTTCAGCACGGTTTTTGCGCCCAACGACGCGAACGTGCAAAGTGTCTTGTCGTGCATGCGCGGCACTGGCTGCGAAGAACAGGCGTTCTAGCGCAAGCGGTTCAACAATCGAAGCGATGCATAGCCGTCGGGGGTGATGTTGTTGGCCAGTTGATAGTTGCGGATCGCGTTGATCGTCAGCGGGCCGATACGCCCGTCGATGACCGTGGTATCAAACCCAGCCGCCGTAAGACGTTCCTGCAATTCAACCCGTTCCACGCCGTTGAGCGCACGATCATCGCGTGGCCAAGCCGCCTGAACCGCATCGCCGCCACTGATACGGCCTGACAACAGGCCAACACCGATCACATAGGCGTCGGCGGTATTGTAGCGTTCGATCACCGCGAAATTCGGGAAGATCATGAACGCCGCGCCCAGCGCCCCTGCGGGCAAAAGGATTGACGCCGACCCATGATCAGGCACCGCACGTCCGGCCATATCGACGATGCCGATTGTGGCCCATTCGCTGGGCAGTTTTTGGTTTTCGCGCCGCGCTGTGGCGTAATCAAACCCTTGGGGGATTTGCACTTCGACGCCCCAAGGCTGGCCCTGCACCCAGCCAAAACTGCGCAGGTAATTGGCGGTAGATGCCAGCGCGTCTGTCGGATCGTCGGCCCAGATATCGCGCCGCCCATCGCCGTTTCCATCCACCGCATAATCTAGAAAACTGGTCGGAATGAACTGTGTGTGGCCCATGGCACCTGCCCATGATCCGGTCATATTGCGCGGGGCCGTGTCGCCCGCCTGCAAGATTTGCAGCGCCGCAATCAGCTGTTGTTCAAAGAATTCGCCACGGCGCCCGTCATAGGCCAGTGTCGCCATGGCTTCGATGACATTGGTGCTGCCGCGCACCGCGCCATAGGCCGATTCCAGCCCCCAGATCGCGACGACAACGTCTTTGTCGACGCCGAAGGTGTCCTCAATCCGGTTGAGCAGTTGCCTGTTGTTGTCCAGCGCACGGCGGCCATTGCGCACGCGCGCATCTGAAACGGCGGTGTCGAGGTAATCCCACAGGGATTTGGTGAATTCGGATTGATTGCGATCACGTTCAATGACGGTGGTGTTGTAAATGATTCCGTCAAAGGCCGCATCGAAAGTAGCGGTTAAAATGCCTTGGCGCGTTGCGCGATTACGAAAACCAGAAATCCAAGCGTTGAAGCTTTGGTTCGCAGTTTGCACGCGGGTAATCGGGCTGACGTGGACGGGGCCATCCAGCGGGATTGGACCCGCAGAAACCGAGCCCGCCACACAAAGTGCAGCAGCCATAACAGCGCGAAAAACCGACATAGCACCACCCGAGATATAGAGACCCATTTCGACTAGATTAGCGTGCATATTTCTAAACCGGAACCGGCAGACTATGATAAGGGCGAACTTCCGCTTGCTCAGGTGCGGGTTCGATTGACCTTACGCGCTGTTTTTGCCGCTTTTTTCTTGGACGAGCCAAATTTACGCCGTGGTGATTTTCCGCGGTTGGATGGGCGGCCCTGTGGCATGGCCTTGCCGTCAATTTCCAGCAGTTCGACAATCAGGCCACCGGTGACTGGGGCCGCTTCGATCAGTTTTACCACGACCCGCACACCAAGGCCGATCACAACGCCCGTGTCGGACCCCATCAGGGTCTGGTTGTCAGCGTCATAGTGGAAATATTCAGCGCCAAGATTGCGGATCGGGATCATGCCATCCGCGCCAGTTTCATCAAGCTTTACGAACACCCCGAACTTGGCAATGCCGCTGATCCGCCCGCCCATCACAGCACCGACACGTTCGCTTAGGAATGCCGCGAGGTAGCGGTCCGTCGTGTCGCGTTCGGCCACCATGGAGCGGCGTTCCGTGTCAGATATTGCCTGTGCGGTTTCGGGTAAAATCGCCTCATCCTCAGGCGTCAGGCCATCCTTGCCCCAGCCGTGGGCCGTGATCAATGCGCGGTGCACAATCAGGTCGGAATAGCGGCGAATCGGTGAGGTGAAGTGCGCGTAAGCCTTGAGCGCCAAGCCAAAGTGGCCAAAGTTATCAGGGCTGTAATAGGCCTGCGTCATCGATCGCAGCGTCGCGATGTTTATCAGTTCGGCATGGTCGGTGTCCGCCGCTTGGTTGAGCAACCGGTTGAGGTGCGCCGTCTTGAGGACCTGACCTTTGGCCAATTGCAAGCCGGCGGATTCAGCCGTTTCGCGCAATGCGTCCAGCTTTTCGGGTTTCGGTTCTTCATGAACCCGAAACAACAGCGCAGTCTTTTGGGCGACCAAGGTTTCGGCAGCGGCAACATTTGCCAGAACCATGAATTCTTCGATCAGGCGATGCGCATCAAGGCGATCCTTGAACGCAACATCCGTGACCACGCCATCCTCATTGAGGATGATTTTGCGTTCCGGCAGGTCGAGTTCCAGCGGCTGACGCACAGCGCGGGCTTTTTTCAGCGCGTTGTAACAGGCATACAGGGGCCGGATCACGTCATCGAGCAGCGGCGCCACTTTGTCGTTTACCGCGCCGTCCATTGCCGCCTGAACTTCCTCATAGTTCAGCGACGCAGGGGAGGTCATCAACCCACGCACAAAGCGGTGCGAGGTTTTGTTGCCATCGCGGTCGATCTGCATTTCCACCGCGATACAGGCGCGCGGCACGCCTTCGTGCAACGAACACAGATCACCCGACAAACGGTCCGGCAACATTGGCACAACGCGGTCGGGAAAGTAGGTGGAATTGCCACGCTTGCGGGCTTCGATATCGAGCTTGGACCCAGACGTGACGTAGTACGCGACATCTGCAATCGCGACCCAAAGCGCAAAACCGCCGTTCCCGTTGGGGATCGCGCAGCAGGCATCGTCATGATCGCGGGCGTCCCACGGATCGATGGTGATCAGCGGCAGGTGTTGCAGGTCGTCGCGCCCTTTAAGGCCTGCGGGTTTGGCACTGTCGGCTTGCGCCACGACATCATCGGGAAAGTGGTCGGGAATACCGTGCTGGTGGATCGCGATCAGGCTGACGGCACGCGGCTGTGTCGGGTCGCCCAACCGCGCGACGATGCGCGCCTGTGGCAGGCCCATGCGCCCCTTTGGTCCGGCCTGCTCTGCCTCAACCAACTCACCGTCTTTGGCGTCACCCGTGGCGCCTGCCGCCACGATCCATTCCTTTTGCGAGCCCTTGTCGATAGGCAAAATACGCCCGCCCTCGGACGCTGCACGAAACACACCTAAAACCCGCAACGGATTGGTACCGATGCGGCGAATCAGACGTGCGGAATAGGTGAAATCCTCGCCAGTCACTTCGGTCAAGCGACCCAAGATACGCTCCCCCGCGCCCAGCGCAGGTTCGTCGGGTTTCATCACCAGCAGAATACGCGGTGCATCGCCTGTTCCCGCCCATTCCAAGGGGCGTGCAAACAGATCGCCGTCGCTGTCGGGGCCAGTCACCTCCA
>Ga0307489_10002932_pt1 | contig 11355 bp, 12 predicted proteins | sample SB12metaG_FD_202247 | JGI IMG/M metagenome (GOLD analysis project Ga0307489, IMG submission 202247) | Sea-ice brine microbial communities from Beaufort Sea near Barrow, Alaska, United States - SB 1.2 | ecosystem: Environmental > Aquatic > Marine > Coastal | place: USA: Alaska | collected...
CGCGGCGGGCGTGGCGGCGGCGGCGGCGGCGGCGGGCGCGGCGGTGGCGGCGGCGGCGGGTACTCCCCCCACCCGGGCATGGGCGGCGGGAAAGCGGCTCGGGTCTCCGCGGGTAAGATGCGCGGCGCCGCCGTGCCCGCCGAGCACCCGGCCTTCGCCCTCGCGCAGCGCCCGCTCGCGCTCAAGGTGCAGACCACCACATCACGACCGCCTCGTCATTCAACGCGCTTTGTACCCTCACAGTTTCTTGAGTTGAATGCCATCCCATGACATGGCGAGCATTTTGTCCTCGTCCCTAGCCTCCGGGGCGCGCCAGCCGCGACAACCGAGGTGAGGACCAACGGGTAAATGATGCTCGCCACGTCAGTCCCCACGTTTTGAAATCCTTATTGGTAAAGTTACCTGACATCAAACGACGCGACGAGCATCGGTGCCTGGACCGTGCATATCGGCGGGCACAACTTCGGCGCCGGCGGGTATCGCGACGGGCGCGGCGGCGGCGGCGGCGGGGACCGGCCGGCCGTGGACAAGATGAGCATCACGCTGCTGGTCACCGAGCACACGGACCGCCTGCGCCAGGCCATGATGAACGTAGTGGGCGCCACCGGCGTGGACACCAAGGCGGGGGGCGTGCTCACTGCCCGCCACACGCGCTCCACCGACGTTGAATCGATGAGCTCAGTCCGCGCGTCTGTAATAGCATTCAGACACCCTGCAGGCAGGTCATGCTCCTATCTCGGTCCGAGTGCTTGTTCTCAATGACCCTCCCGCAAGGCGGTGTCGGACGCCATCGGGACGGAGTCGCTCAAGCTGAGAGACGCGCTGGACAGCCTGCTGTGCTGGTAGAGCACGCTGCGCGCCGCGCGGGGTGCTGCGGCGCCGATGGAAAGGGGGTTTACACAAGGGAAGGGACGCGAGACGACGCGACGCGGGGCACGCTCGCTAGTCGCCGACCAGGTCACAAACATTATCTGCACGATGCAGCGATTAGTATTTACACTGATATTTCTTTTCATAACATACCTGGTATCTCATAAGTTATCGTTGGAGGGTAGTGTACTAGTATTTGAGTATTGGGATTATTAATAACACGATGAAGTTGAATGACGGCGTCCACTCACGCGCCGCGCCCACCGCCGCCGGCCGGGAGCGGCTTATCTTTGTCCGTGTGATGCTCGTGTTCATTTTCCATCGTGCCGGCGAGGCGGCCGAAGCAACATACACTAGCGGACGGCCTCTGCCGCCTCGAGCCGTTCGCACCTTCGCCGTGGGTGCCCCTCCCTCTCCCCGCGCACCACACAACGGAAACGGTTGCTTGAGAACGGCACGCTGCGCAAGCAACTGCACCGGCTGGGGGGTGCTCACTGGTACCTGGTTCTTGAACGGTGGCCCTCGTTGGACGTCTATGTCAGACGAATGTTACACTACACATTGTTTGACGGTGCCATGACGATCACGGGCCGAATTTGGTAGTCCGGTGTTTGGCAGTGTTTGCCGCAGGTCTGCAGCTGCAGTCGAGTGTCTGCATGGCGGACATTGACCTGTTTTGGGATGACGAAGCTGGTGGGGGGATCCAAAGGTGATGGCGCGAGGCGCTGTAAGGCCACGTCAGATCTTGGGTCAACCGATTATTTTACGATTTGCGTTCAACATTTCGGATCGACCGTCTATTGACTCAAGAATTAGGTCAACCGGGTTCGAACATCGAACGGCTTGTCCTGAGAGTCTACGCCGTACGCGAACGTGCGGGTGGTGGCGCGGCGGCCACGGCACGGGACACACTCGCCGGGCGGGCGCCGCGGTGATCCGCCGGTGTGGATCGTTGCGCTGACTGTTAGCAACTGCCGCATCGAGAGCTGCCGCGGGCACTGCGCGCCGTGACTAAATTCTGAACAAATTCTACACGAGTCACGAAACAGCGAAAGCTATCTCGCGCTTGCCGTTGCCGAGATGGCGCCGCGGGCGCCACGGGTGAGCGCAGATGCCGCCATCTCGATTCTGCGGACGCGGTTCTACGAGCGTTCCGCGGCCGACTGCGCCGCTCTCACACAGTACCTGACGGAGGAGGTAGCTTTCTTCCGGCGCGTGCCGGCTGCCGTTTGCGCCGCGTACGTCAAATGGATGGAACATATGCAAGTGAAGGGCGAAGGCGCGGTCGTGGTGCGCGAGGCAGGGGGCGGTTGTTGCGAACAACGACTCGAACGCAGAGCGGTGCACGACGTACCTTCAGGGTGGATGCTCATACCAACGATGGTGACTCGGCTCGCGGTGGCCAGACCGCGGTATGAGCACGAAGGTACCCTCGGCCCCAATTCGGTTCTCCGTCCCTTCAACGTCGTCTCGTCACTGTTTATATCGTTGACCCTGGAACGAGGGGGACGACGCCACGCACGCGTTCGTGGTGCTGCGCGGCCGCTGCCACGTGTACCGCCGCGGCTCCACCGGCGGCGCGGAGCGCGGGGCGGCGGGGGCGGCGGACCACCTCGGCGAGCTGCGCGATACCGACGTGAGCGTGGGGGACATCTTCGGTGAGCTCGCATGCTTGATGCAGGGGGGGGGAGGAGCAGCCTCCGGAGTAGGGCCTGGCGGATGATGCTCGCCACGTAATCCAACGCCAGTTGAACCCTCGTTTCTCGATATAGATATCATCCTATGACGTAGCGGGCAGTCTCCGGCAGGCCCTAATCGGGGGACGTGGGATACGGGCGGGCCCCGGGTGGCGAGGGCGAGACGGGGGCGGTGGCGATGGGGGTGGGGGTGGGGCCGGGGCCCGCGCGGGGAGGAGGGGCAGGGCCGCGGCGCCGCCGCACCGCGTCGGTGGTGGTGGCGCCGGGTCACCCGTGCGTGGAGCTGCTGGTTGGGCCGCCTGGATATTGCCCGTGCTCGCCACGTCATAGGATGCCATGTAACTCCAGAAACAGGGATTCAATGTCATAGGATGCCATGTAACTCCAGAAACGGAGGTTCAAATGCGTTGAGTGACATGGCGAGTACGACCAAATGCTAGTTCCTGGCAGGCGTCGCTGGCCACGACATAGGATGCCGCTGAACTCAATAAGCAAGGGTTCAAGTCCCGTGTCGATGACGTTGCGGGCCCTAGCTGGTGGCGCTGGACAGCGGCACGCTGCGCGCCATGACGGCGGCCACGCCCTCACTGCTGTTCCAGCCCCGCGCGCTGCGGCGCCTGCTGGCCGTGCCGCCGCGCCGCCGCACCCCGCAGGACGTCGAGGACATCGCTGACTTCACCTGCTGGCTCGCGCCGCTCAGGGGTGTGCCCGAGGCCCTGCGCAAGTCTTTTTCCGCGCACGCCGAGATCCGGCACGTCCCCGCCGGCGCCACGCTCGGCAACGATAAAATTGAAAACGGCGGCGGCAACGGCGGCGCGTGGGTGGATGGGGAGGAGCTGGCGGTGGTGGTGTCGGGGCAGCTGGCGGTGCACGACAGCAACCCGGTGTCGATCCGCGCGGACCAGGGGCAGGACCCCGCGGGGGCTGCGGGGCGTCAGACCCCCAACAGCATCCGAGGCGACCAGACGAGGAGCCTGAGCTTTTTGAAGGAGTGGACGGACCCGGCGGCGGGCGACGCCATGTTGCACGGTATCCGGTCCCGGCGCGGCGGCGCCGGCGGCGGTAAAAGTAAGTTCAAGAGCCTGGCAAAAACGGTGAATATGCTGGCCAAGTTGCGGGGGTCGCGGAAGTCGATGTCGATGATGGGCGGCGACGGGAGCGGGACTCCGGGCGGTACTCCGAGCGGGACTCCGGGTGATGAGAGCTCCGACGGCACGGGTCCTGGAGAGGTCGTCCGCCTCAGCAGTCCCCGGAAAAGCTCCGTGCGCGCCTCGCCGCGCGAATCGGACGATGTCGAGGGCGCCGGCGCCGGCGAGGGAGGCGGCGACGGAGCCGGCGGCGGCGGCGGCGGCAGGCGGCTGTCGCGCCCCTCCCGCCTCACCCGAACCTCGCTGGCGTCGCCGCCGTCGCAGCCAGACTTCAACTATGGCGAGGGCGCCAGCGAGGGCGCCGGCGACGGAGGCAGCGCCACGCGCCACCCGCGTCAGAGCATCACCTCGCTCGTGTCGGTGTCGTCGCAGCTCGACTTCGACTCCGACCCCGCCACCGCCTCCGGGATTGGAACGGCCGCGGGCGACCTTTCGGTGCCGCTGGAGGCCGTGACGGCCCTAGCGGCGTTGCAGCCCCGCCGGTACGCCGCCAAGGTCAACGCACAGGTGGAGGCGGCGGGGTCGGGGGCAGGGGCGGGGGCGGGGGCGGGGCGGGGGCCGGGTGATGGGGGGGACGAGGAGCGCCCCGAGGGCCCGGCGGCGGCCACGCGCCTCCTGCAGGTGGGGGCGCTGCACCTTGAAACCCGTGTTGACAGCGTCTGATTGCAGCTCATGAAGGTAAAACTCGACAAACTGCTTTCACGTTTTGCTATTAATATTACCGTGCGCCCTATCGCCAGGCGGAGCTCTCGCTGGTCCGCGCGGAGGAGGAGGGGCAGGAGGCGGAGGAGTGGGAGCAGGTACAGCCTTGTAGTTACTGCCCGCCATGTCACCCTCCACATGTAGACCCTCGTTTCTTGAGTGGCGTCACATGACGTGGCGAGCATTATCTGCCTGGCCGTAGGAGGAGGCGGAGGAGGAGGAGGAGGAGGAGGAAGAGGAGGAGGATGATGGCGGGCACCACCTGGGTCGTGAGGTGGCCACGCTCCGCCCCGGTGACGTCTACGGCACGGCCTGCCAGATGTTGTTCGCCACGTCATCCAACGCGTTTTGAACCGTCGTTTATTGTGTCAAACGGCATCCTATGACGTGACGAGCACTGTCTGTGAGGCCCTAGTGGTTGGGGAGGCGGCGCTGATCGACGGCATCAATGGGGTATCGCCCGGCTCCTCTGGGCCCGATGCAGGTGGCAGCAGCAGTGTGAGGGCGCCCCGAGCATCCAAGATGTTCGGGGGCATGTTCAGTGCCGGCGGAGGCGGGGGCGGGGGCGGCGCGGGGGGTGTCACGCTGCGGGCGCGCGGGGGGCGGGCGGCGGCTTTGGACCGCTGCTCGGACGACGGTGCTACTGACAGTACCGGCGGTGGCGGGGGTGGCGGCGGCGGGGGAGGCGGCAGCCGGGGGAGGGAAGGCGGCGGCAGGGGGGGGGCAGACGTCATGGTGAGGCTAGGGGCACACGGTGGCTGACGTCGTTGGTGTGCTTGTCTACCAGACAACGCCTTTGTGTGAACCCGCGACATTTAGTGATCTTACACTCAACACGTGCTACTGCTCACGTGTGTGGTGCCCCCTACGTCACGGTGGTATCGAAGACGGCGTACGACGAAGCGGTGCGGGAAGCTCAGAGCGGTGCGATGAGGGAGGCGGCGGGATTCCTGCGCTCCGTGGGCGGTGGTGGCGGCGGCGGGGGCGGGGGCGGGAGCAGCGGCGGGCCGCTGGGGCAGTGCTCTCCGGCGGATCTGGCCAACATCGTGTTTCTGTCGCGGCACGTCACGGCGGAGAAGGTAGGGGCCTGCAGAGCCTAGCCATCAGGTGTATTTTGAACCACCCTTTCAGTTGAACGGTATCACATGACGTGGCGAGCAGTATCCGGCAGACCCTAGGAGGCGGGTGCGGTGCTGGTGCGCGAGGGCAGCCCGCCGGAGGTAGGTCCGCCCAGATATTGCCGCCCATGTCATCCACACGCATTTTGAAACCTCATTTTTTGAATTAGATAGCGGGTTATGACGCGGCGAGCAATGTCTGGCAGGCCCTCGGCACCGGGGATCTACTTCGTGCGGAGCGGTCAGCTGCGCGTTACCCGCCGCCACAGTAGGGCCTACCAGATATTGCCCACCACGTCATCCTACATATATTGGACCCTCGTTTCTTGATTTAGATGGCATCATATGACGTGGCGAGCATCATCTGCCTGGCCGTACGCCACGGCAATGGGCAGGATGCGGCACGCTTGGGAATGGTGTCGGGGGCGGCGCTCGGTGAGACAGGCGGCGGCGGTGGCGGCGGCGGCGGCGGCGGCGGGGCGGGGTCGCCGCATTTGGACGGGCTCGGTTCCCCGATCCCCGGCGCGGGATCACCCGCGCCGCGCCTCGGTGGTGGCGGTATATCCGGTGCCACATCACCCGGCCGTTTCGGCGGCGGCGGCGCCGGTATATTCGGTGCGTCATCACCCAGGTTGAACGGCGGTGGCGGCGGCGGCAGTGGACGAGGTTTCGAGACCCCCGAGCCGGTCATTCACGGCGCCTATTCCCCCGCTGCCACCGGGCGTCAATCCCCGATGACGGTTGCTCTGGGCGGGGCCGCGGCTGCGGGTTTTGGGGCGGGGGTGGGAGCGGGGGTGGGGGTGGGGGTGGGCCCGGGGGGGGCGCCCTCGGGAGGAGGCCGCGTCCCCGGCGTGGCCCCCCTGCACATCTCGGCAGAGGCAGCAGGCGCGGGCGCGGCTCTGGACAAACATTCTCACGAGCTTTCCGTCATCGGGCACCTCGACTTCTTCGGCTCGGAGGCGATACCCGCTCCGGACAACGGGCGGTCGTCGCCCACGCGGGCGGAGCAGCACCCCACCATCCTGGGCGTGATGCCGGCGTCCTGCACCGTGTCAGTGTGCTCCGCCGGTGGGTGCGAGCTCATGCTGCTGTCGTGGTAGGGCGGTGCAGGTTGACCCTATCAAACCCACGTTGAAAGCGCCTGGAATTAAACTCTTCAAACTAGAACATGACAAACCGCTTTCAATTTTTGGTTCCAAATTCAACTTGCGCCGCTACATCGTGGCGGGACCTGCCGTGGCTGTCGAAGGAGACCCAGTGGGCGATCAGGCACCACATAGCGCGCCGCGACGAGTGGTGGAGTGACCGCGCGGAGGCTATGAGCGCCGCGCCGCGGCCGGGGGCGATGGCGGCGGCGGCGGCGGCGGCACGGGAGGCAGCGGATGTAGCAGCCGCGGGAAGCGCTGCCGCCGCCGCCGACGCCGCGGCTATGGAGCCCGCGGCGCCGCCTAATGTGGTCAGGTTCAACCTGCGCTATACCGCCAAGGCCACCTTTGACGGCCGCAACCCCGGTAGAGCCTGCCAGATGTCGCTCGCCACGCCATCCATGTACTGCTCGCCCCGTCATCCAATGCATTTGATCCCTCGTGTATTGAGGTAAACGCCATTCTATGACGTGACGAGCAACATCCGGCCGGCCCCTGACCCCCGGCAGGTCGCGGCCCAGCACTGCAGCGGGCGGCGCCGGCACCACGGTACCATTCGGGGTGGACGGCCAAGGGGGGTACCACGGTGCGGCTCAATGACTAACGCACGCCATTCACCACGTTCTAGACCCTAGTTTCTTGAGTTCAGCGCCATGCTATGACGTGTCTACTAAGTGAGAGAAGAGAGAAGAGAGTGACACTTCCGCGTGTATAAGGGGGCACCAGGCCTTCACCCGGGCTCCCGTGACGTGTTGACTGCACTTGCAATGAGCGAGCAGGTGATGATTGAGTGGTTCCTACGCAGTGGCGCGGGGTGCGCGGGCGCCGCTCCCTTCACCTCCGTGCCGGTGCCCACGCCGTGCCTGTCCTCCGCCGCCGCCCGCGGGGGGGTAGGGTCCACTGGACCACCGAACATTGCCCGCCACGTCATAGATCATCGACAAGCATTTGGAACTCTCGTTTCTTGAGTTACATGGCATCCTATCCCCGGCGAGTAACATCTACCATACCCATCGCCCGCCACATCATCAACCCCCGACATAAACTTTGAAGCCTAGTTTCTTGAGTAACATGGCATCCTATGACGTGCGAGCAGCATCTGCCAGGCACGTTGCCCGCCACGTGATCGACCCCCACAACGCGTATTTTGACCTTCGTTTCATGAGTTGCATGGCTTCCGATGACGTGGCGAGCACTAGCAATCTCTGGGGGGCCCTACCTGGGGGGCAGTTCGGCGCGGCGAACGTCGCAGCGCCGGCGCGCCGGCGCTGCGGCCGACACCCTGGTGGTGGGCGCCGCGGGTGCGGCGCCGCGCCGTGCCGATCATACCCATCTCGCCGACCGGCCCCACCCCGCCTCCTCCGCCGCCGCCTACCGCGCCGACCGCCCGGTGCCCTCCGCGGTGTTTGCCGCCCGACCGGTGCTGGCCGACGGTGGGGGCTGCGTTTACCATATGACACCCGCCATGTACACCTCATCCTGCACGTTTCAGGGCCTCGCTTCTCGAGATAAACGCCAGCATATGACGTGGAGAGCGTTTGCGTTGTTCAGGTGGCCCTGGCCCACGAGTTCGCGGATCAGATGTCGACGGCGATGGCCTGTCTAGCGGCGCAGTCGTGGGGCGTGACCCGAACCGTGGTGCGCCAGGCCACCACCGCACGGGCGGCGGCGGCGGCGGCGGCGGCGCGGGCGGCGGCCGTCAAGGTTCAGACCAAGGCGGCCACGGTGTCGGCGGGGGCTGAGATATCGGCGGCGGCGACGGAGGCGGCAGCGGCGGCGGCGGCGGCGGTAGCGGCGGCGGCGGCGGTAGCGGCGGCGGCGGCAGCGCAGGCGGCGGAGGCGGCGGCGGCGGAGGAGGCGGCGGCGGCGGTGGAATCAGTGGTGGCGGCAGAAGTGGCGCTCACATCTTCAACTGTCGCAGTAGCCCCGGCGGAGGCGGCAGCGGTGGCGGGGGGCGCAGGAATGGCATTGGCAGCAGCGGGGGCGGCAGCGGGGGGGGCAGGGGCGGCGGCAGCGGGGGATGCCCCGGAGGAGGCACGGCTGTCCGCCGGTCGGCCGGATGTCCCGGAGGAGGCGCGGTTGTCCGCCGGTCGGCCGCCCATGCTGGTGCTGCCGCCGGACTCCACCCCCGTCACCCCCGCCGACACCCCCATCAGACCGCCTTTAACTCCCATTTACCCCATACATGCCACGATCCCTGGCCAATCACAGGCGGCGGGGCCAGGGCCGGAGGACCCCCGCTGGTCCGCCCAGACCCTCAAGGTAGAGCGGTGCAAGTTCAAACCCACGTTGAGAGTTGAAAGCGCCTGTTTTCAGCGCTTGAAACGAAAATATCATAAATTGCTTTCAAGTTTGGCTTTCAGTATGAAGTAGCGGCCATACAACGCGGCGCAGCGGGTAGAGGAGGTGCGCGAGGCGCGGCGCGAGTCTGGCCGGCCGGGCAGGGGGCGGTCGGCCGGATACGCCGGTGTCAACCAGCCGGGTATCTTTGTCTCCGTGCCCTCCGCATTCTCCCCGTCGTCGCAAATCCCCGGCCGGACCGCACCCGCCGACTGGATGACAAACCAGGAAATGCTCACCACGCATCGCATCGATGTTGTCGTTTCCAGCCCAAGCGCCGCCGCCGCCGCCGCCGCCGCCGCCGCCGCCGCCGCCGCCGCCGCCGCCGCCGCCGCGCCGGGAGTGGAGATGGGGATGGGTACGAAAGCAGTGTCACGGAGCAAGAGCGGGCGCAACAGAGTGCGGGCGTGGGGGAATATGGCTCCGGATTATAGCTCCGGAGGCGGCAATGGCGGCGGCGATGGCGGCGGCGGCGGCAGCGGCAGCGGTGATGGTGCTGTTGGTGGCGACGACGGCGGCGGGTTCCGGGGTGTATCGGAGCGGCGGGGTCGCCGGTTGGTGTCCGCGTCGCGTCCGTCGCGTCCGTTGACAGCGGGAACGGGGCTGCGGGAGGGGGGGGCGGCGGGGCTGGGGCCCGGCACCCCCGCCACCATGACGCAGCGCGGTCAGCCCAGCCGCCCGCCGCCGCCGCCGCCGCAGATCGTCGTAGGCTGGTGCAAGTGGAAACCCGTGTTCAAAGCGCCTGGTTGCAGCGCTTGAAACTAAAACATGTGGCAACAGCTTTCAAGTTTGGCGTTCAGCTTGAACTTGCGCCCCTAAACTATGAGCGCGGTCTACGAAGTGACCTCTGGGTGGCCGCCAGGGTAGGGCCTGGCAGATGTTGCCCGCCACGTCATCGACACACATTTTGACTGCTCGTTTGTTGAGTCAGATGGAATCCTATGACGCGACGCGCAATAGTTGGCAGGCCCTATTATTGGGAGCAAGCACGGCGCCGGGTCGCGCGCCGCCACTGGCGGCTTCAAACCCTACGGCGCCTCTCTGGTGTCCGGCCAGCCACGCTTCGCTCAACCGCGGATCGCGGTTGCCGCGGGCGCGGGTGGCGGTGGGGCCGGGCGGGCGGGCAGGGCGGGCAGGGAGGTCGGCCGGACATCCAGCGGCGCGCCCACTGCCTTGCCCGCGCCGCCGCCGCCGCAGCACCAGCGCCCGGCGGAGTCCGGCCGGACGCTGTACTCCAGTCCTAATCGGCCGACCATCCGCCACTCTGCGTCCGCCCAGCCGGCACCCGCCCCGCCGACCGTCCGCCGCCCCGCGTCCGCCGCCGCCGCCCAGCAGCCGCCCACCACCGCGGCGTTCCGCGCCGTGCGGCCCGCGAGCGGGGAGGCACAGCGCCGCCTGCCCCCCCGTCCGTACCTGCCTACTCGCCCCGCTTCGGGCGGCCGGTTACCTGCCGGTCGGATACGCACCGCCAGCGCCGGCGCTGCCAAACCCATCAGGCCGGCGAGTGCCGCGGCGGCGAGCGGCGGCGGCGGCGGCGGCGGCGGCGGTAGCTTGGGCGGAAGGTTGGTGTATGGCGGCGGCGGCGGCGGTGATGGGTTCGGTGGCGGGTTCGTGGGGCACCGGGGGAGGGTGGTGGGTGGCGGCTGGTATCACCCAGTGGTGTCCCAAACGGGCAGGTCCGGTGCGGGGGCCGGGGCGGGGGCGGGGCCGGGTGACGCCGCCGCACCGGGGCCGGGGCGGGGGGTGGAGGAGGAGGAGGCGGTGGATATGGGGCATCACAGCTGGAGCATCACAAGCGCGCGCCCCGACCCCCCTGCTGACCCCACCGCCGCCGCCGCCGCCGCGCCACCGCTGGCCGGCTCAACATCCGTGGGCGGGTTGCCGCCTATGGACGTGTAGTCGATTAGCTCTATTTATTTCCTAGCTAGACTAATCAATACATCTTAAATTACAACACAAGACCAGTGGTTCTGGTGCATGTTGTTGTTATAATGCTCACCAGCATGTATAATGCATGCACCTTGGGGCACGTTGGAAACAAAAAATATCACAACACCGTGCCGCGCGCCGGATACAAGACACAGTTCTGGTGCTCGGGGTTGGATTCACCATGTAAGCCTGTAGGTGGAGCTCCACTCGAAGATGAATGAGGCGCGCGCCAGACTTAGACCTATTCCGCTATATGCCTCCCGCGTGCGCGCCAATGACTTCGGTCGCCAGTAGAATTACATAGAATGAAAAAGGCTGTTTTGAGTGGCGAATCGGCGAGAATGACGCGCGAACAATGACGTACGAAGTATCGGCGGCGGCAAAACCGCCACAGACAACCCCCCTT
>Ga0307489_10002933_pt1 | contig 11351 bp, 20 predicted proteins | sample SB12metaG_FD_202247 | JGI IMG/M metagenome (GOLD analysis project Ga0307489, IMG submission 202247) | Sea-ice brine microbial communities from Beaufort Sea near Barrow, Alaska, United States - SB 1.2 | ecosystem: Environmental > Aquatic > Marine > Coastal | place: USA: Alaska | collected...
AGTGGCAACCGTGAGGACGTGCGGCATCCGTACTATGTCCCGTCAAACGAACAATGTAAGGTGAGAGCGGAACAATGTTGCTGGGCACTGACGTAGCCACGCTCGACGCCATCGGGCTTGATCATGATGTAGGTGCGCTCGATGGGGGTGCGGCCGGCGGACACCGCGAGGTTAACGGCGCGCGGCGCGGCGCGGGCGGCGGTGGATGAAGTACGCAGGGCGGCGGCGCCGGGGGCGGCGGAGCCCTTGAAGGACAGGCGCACGGCGGAGCGCGAATGGGGGGCCGATGCCGGGGCGGCGAAGGCGGCGGCGGTGGGGCTGCGACTCGTGCGGGCGCCGGTAGGCGCGCGCACGGCGGCGGTAGCGCAGGAGGCGGACATGGCGAAGGACATCGTGGGTAGGAGAGGGAGCAGCGGAGGGGGCGCACGAGTGTGAGTGTGGCTTCGGCGGCGGTCGAGCTACTCGTAGGGGAGAAAAAGTGGATAGCGCTGGAGATCTGAATGATGACGTGTTCGAATCAACAACCAACTGAACCGTCAGATGGTCTTCGAGTCGGCCCCAGCTTCCGCAAAGTGTTGGTCAGCCGTAGCCGCGCCGCCGCGCCCCATAACATCCCCCCGTCCGCAGGTCGCGAGGCAGTTCACGCACCGGAGTAACAGAGCGTTGTCGCTCACCGCTTCCCTCTCGACCGAGCGCCCGCCCCTCAAGGAACTTTTGTGCACGCTCCTCGACAACAACCAAGATGTCAGCAGTCTCGGCCGCCACCGCCGCGCCCATCAGCGCTCTCCGCGCGCGCGGCGCCCGTGCCCGCTCACGCACCGCACGCACCGCGCGGCGAACCACCACCACCGCCGCCGCCGCCGCCTCCCCCGCGCCGTTCATCAAAGTATGCGGCGTCACAACCCCAGAGGACGCCACCCTGGCCGCCGCGGCGGGCGCGACATACGTCGGGTAGGGCTCGGCACTCATAGGATGCCGTGGTAACTACTCGTAACTACACCAGGGTTCAACTACTCCGCAACTGAGTAGGGTATACAGGGGACGGCGCACATCAACCAGGGAGGAAACGGGCTATGGGGCTATGCTAGGAGTGGCGCGAGGGGCGAAGGGGCGTGTCGATGACGCGGTGGGTAATGTCTGCCAGGCTCTAACGACGGGATGATCTTGTGGCCTAAGAGTAAGCGCTCCATCAGCCTTGAGGTGGCCGCCACCGTGGCCGCCGCCGCTAAGGCTGGGGGTGCGATCCCCGTGGGGGTTTTCGTGGACGAGACTGCCGAGGCGGGGGCATATTCGCTGTCCACGCAAGTATATTTGTTAGTCTGTCCCTCGAAGGCTCGCCTCGAAGGTGCCCAAGTCAACAGCCAGTGTGCAAGGGTACAGCGGTGCATGATGATCAAACAGTCAAGTTGAACTGAATCGGGGACGAGCGGTAAGCCCCGATGCCGAGGAGATCGTAGCCGCGGCCGCCGCGGTGGGAATCGACCACGTGCAGTTGCATGGCATGGGCTTTCTCTCGAACACGTTTCGGCTCAACGTAAGCACTTTTTGTGAGATACGCTCGGTGCTTTTATGGTCTCAGTGATGACAACGGCTGAGGTTGAGCTGAGAAATGGTGAGCGGAGGGCCCTGCTCCATGGTGACACAGCCCGCAGCGCGCTGACTACGCTCCCCATGAAACTCAAGGCCATCTACGCTGTGAGCGCCACGGCAGAGGGTGAAATCGTGACACCCATGCCTGGGGATGACGAGGTGCTGGCGAAGATGAGGGAGGGGGAGCTGAAGGGCGAGAGGGGGTGGCTGGCGGCGGTGGACTGGGTGCACGGTGAGGTCCTCGCTGTTTGCTCATACAAGTAGTGTACCTGCATCGGCTCACGCTAACAATTTGGACACCAACCTACCAACCTGGACCTCACATCTTATCAGCTTGGACCTTACATCCTGTAGAACTAGACCTCATATTCTATCAACCTGGAGCTGACTTCACGCGGGAGTTGAACTCCTATCAACTTGGACCTCACAGCCTATCGACTGTGACCTCATATCCTATCAAGCTGGAGCTGACCTGCTAAATCTCGACCCAGTGTAACCTGCCCCACAACCTGACTCCTTATCGAGCTGGAGCTGACCTGCGATGAACTCGGCCCGGTTGACCCTGCCCCGCGGCCCGCGACGCACCATCGACTGGCTGCTGGTGGATGGCGTGACCGCCGGCAGCGGCGAGGCGTTCGACTGGACCAACCTCAAGGTGCCGCGGGGGTGCAGCCGCAAGGGGCAGGGCCGGGTAGATGTCGCCTGCCATGTCATCGACACACACATTGAACCAGCGTCATTTGAGTTCAATGGCACCCTGTGATCTGGCAAACAATATCTGCCAGGCCGGTTGCCCGCCACATCATCGTCACACATCTTGAAACAGCGTCATTTGAGTCAAATGGCATCCTGTGACGTGGCGAGCAGTATCTGCCCCGCCCGTTGCCCGCCACGTCATCGACACACATCTTGAACCAGCGTTGTTTGAGTTTATTGGCATTCTGTGACGCGGCGAGTAATATCTGCCCCGCCCGTTGCCCGCCACATCATCGACACACAGATTGAGCCAGCGTCTGTTGAGTGAATCAGTAACATTGCCATGCAACTTTCGCGTCATCGGCACGCATGTTGAACCGTCGTCTCTTGAGTTGAATGGCTTCCTGTGATGTGGCGAGCAATATATGCCAGGCCCTAGCCAGGGGTGGATCCTGGCGGGCGGGCTGAACCCAGACAACGTGTCGGAGGCAGGGCCTCCGAGCCTGTCATCGGCACTGCCCCCGAGTCTGTTTATAGCGGGCCTGCCTTCCACTCATTACCTCATCAGCTTTACTGCAGCAAATTCGACGGATAAGTGCTCTAGTGATTTGATAGACAAGACGGCTTGTACATGTCGTCTTTATTGCAAGTGAAAATGAATGTAGTAACGAAAACACACAAGACAGCCCTAGGTGAAGTTGAGCTGAACAGAGAACTATTGTAAGGCCGTAGTCAGAGGCCATCACGACCGCCCGACCGACCGCGGTGGACGTGGCCAGCGGGGTCAGCGATGCGGAGGGTGTGGTGAAGGCAGCGGCTGATGGATAGTGCTCGCCACGTCATCAAACAAATGCTGAACTCCCGATGTTTAGTCGATTGGCATCCTGTTCGTGGCGAGCACTGTTCATCAGTCATCAGTCCCCACCACGGTGCATGGACTGATGGACAGTGCTCGACATGACATCGAACGCACTTTGAATCTTCGTTTCTTGAGTAAAATGACTTCTTCTGACTTGGCGAGCACTATCCATAAGTCCCTTGGTGGAGGACTCCGAGAGGATCAACGCCTTCGTGGCCAATGTCGCCGCCGCCGCCGCCAAGCTCTGATGCGTGGCGCATGAATAATTTAGCCCTTTTTTAATCACACCATCCCCGGGTGGACGTAGTTTCAGAACGGTGGACATAATTTCAGAACGGTGGATCTACCAGAGCCGCCTTCAGCTGATTTTCTCATACAGCTCGGGGAAGACGGTTGGCAGTTGCTCGGATGCGAATTGGAAAGACAGCACTTATTACGAGTATATTACGCGTGCACGCGGGAGCTTCTCTCTCTAGACCGGAATTCCTTTTATTAACATGTTCCGGTGTATAAATCTATTCGTGCATCACGAGAGCAAAGCGCGGGCTACACGATGACGTCTAAACCGGAGATCCTTTTATCACCATGTTCCGGTGTATTAATCTGACCGCGCTCTACAATAGCGCGCCCAGCACTACCACAGAATGTGTACGAGTGGGAATCCACCCACCACTCAAAGGTGCTATCATGGAGCATACGTTTTGTTTGCTAACTTTCACCGCGCCCCGCGGCGCTTATTTCACCGGTAGTTCTCACCCGGCTTGTGCATGGGAGGGGTGAGCCCCCTCTTCCCCATTTCAAGCAACCGCAATTCCTGGCGGTAGCTCACCCCGGTGGCTGCTTCCTTAGCTACCTGGCTGGGATTTTGGTAGTTGGGGTTTGGTGGCGTCAGCCCCTGACGCTAGGGCCTCGCCACCAATGGGACCCAATTTGTTGAGAACATAGGACTGACCGACCAACCTGACTGGTGACTGTCCGACAGGACAGTCTACTGTGGGTGTCAGGACACTCGACACGCGTATGTGTGTCGCGCTCTGTGTCGTCTACGACGCTTAGCGCTCCCTAGCCTCACTTTGTTATGAACATACAACTCCCTTACACGCACACCTGCGTCATACAATTGTTCAGAATCTGACTTCCACGGTAGATGAGTCAAGTCAACAAACATGAACTTCGATCACTTCTCGAGGAGGCTTCTGCTCAACACCAACGTAGTAAGTGGCATGTTGCGCAAGGTCTGATCAGCCCTGCCCCCATGCCCAGCCTCAGCATGTGGTACTCGTGCCTCAAGCTTGCCCGCCTGTCACCAGAGGCTTGCACTAGTTCACTTATCAGCTCAACGTCAGCAGCTTCAATGGGATATGTATGGTGGATTCAGTGACAGAAACGGCTCAGGTTGAGATGAGAAGTGGACGAGTGGCAGCCCCTGCCGCTCACCCGGGGTTCCCCCCCCCGGCATCATGATCGGGTTCCGAGGACGGTTGGTGGGGTGCACGAAGTCCTGCAGGTAGCGCCCGGCAGATGTTGATTGCCACTTCAACCCATAAAACAAGACAGGATCAGAGAGAAGCCTGAGTTCCTAGTCCAGATACTGAGATGCTGGTCGTACTAATCGTACTGCCGATGAACTGAAGATTAGGATTTGTCGGATGGCGTGGTGAGCAATTTGTAAGGCCTACCCCCAGGTCCCTCTCGTACGGCTCCGTCACCTTGCCCGTCAGCAGGGCCTGGCCACTCGTTTCCTGACTGTTCGATCATAGTGTACCGGTGCACTATGCTGACAGTGTGGGGACGAGTGAGCATGCCCCCTGCCTGTCAGCGGTCGCTCCCGCTTCTCGGGAATGGCGGACAGGGCCGAGGAGGAGGGCCGGGCAGATGTTGCTCGCCACGTCATAGAATGACATCTGACTTAAGAAACGAGGGTCTGAATTGTGGAGGATGACGCGACAGGCAATATCTGATGCTATCAAACTCAAGAGACCAGGGTCGGTATTGTGGAGGATGACGCGGCGAGCAGCATCTGCGGCCATTTAAGTCACGAATCGAGGGTAAGTAATGTGGAGGATGACGCGGCGGGCAGTGTCTGCCGAGCCATACCGAGGAGGAGGGACGGCTGGCATCAGCGGAGGCTGGCCAGACTCGGAATATCTGTGTCCTCTTCGGAACATCTGTACCCGTGTGCTAGGGCCTGCCAGATGTTGCTTGACACCTCATAGGATGCCGTTTGACTTAAAAAGTCGATGCCAAATTGCGCAGGATCAACACGCATTTGGAGCGCTTGCCTCGTTTGGTAACGGACGTCAAGCTAAGAAACGACGGTTGAAAGTGGGTTGGATAGAGAAGCATTTCGAAAGTCTCATCTGGTGAGTTGACTGACATACTATGACGTGGCGAGCAATATCTATCAGGCCGTACCGTATCCTCTTGATTGTAGAATATTCGGTTCGGCTGCCGGTCCACCCGCGGTCCCCCCACCTCCGCCACAGTGTACTCTGGTTGGGTTATCCGTGTTTCTGGTTGGGGTATCCGTGTTTCTGTTCTCTTCGCCGGAACATCATCTATGTCCTCTTGATTGTAGAAATTCCGGGTTGGCTCCCGCTCCGTAAGGTCTGGGAGATATCGCTCGCCATGTCATAGGATGTGAGTCAATTCACGAGTAAAATTGCTCGCCACGTCATAGGATGCCAATAAACTCAGCCAGGCAGACATGGCTCGCCACGTCATCAAAAAGCATTTTAAGTTTCTGTTATGGAATGGAATGGCAGTGTATGATGTGGCAAGCATTCTGCCAGACCCTACCGAGCCTGAGCCGGAGCATCAAGCGCGTCCCCCACGTATTTGCTGGCGGCCCGATTGCGGAAGAGGATGTCCGAGCCATTCACCATCCCAGAGGGCACGTGGTAATCACCCTCCCCGCCCCCCCGCTGCTCGCCCCAACCCCCTCCGCCGTGCCCGCCGCCCCTGCCTGTTTCCCCATAGTGTACCGGTGCTCCCATGACCGGTGCTCCCCCGCCCCCATCCGGCCGCGCCAGCGGCACCCCTGATTTCTTCAGCACCGACCTAATGCTAGCCGCCGACTGCGAGGGCCTGGCAGATATTTCCCGCCACGTCATCCAACGCATGTTGAACCCTCGTTCCTTAAATCGTACGGCTGTGACATGGTGAGCATCAGCTGCCAGGCCTATTGCCCGCCAAGTCATCGGACGCACCTCGAACCCTCGTTCCCTGGGTTACAAGGCATTCTATGATGTGGCGAGCAATATCTTCCAGAACCTGCCGAGTGAACCTTCTGCAAATCAGGATTGTCCCCGAGGATGTAGTGCGCATCCGCCATCTCCTGTCCGACCTCGTACCTGTCGTGTCCGCCCGACCGCGTCGACCGTTCCTCGTCGCAGGGCCAGGCAGATACTGCAGTGCTCGCCACGTCGTAGGATGTCTTGTAACTCAAGAAACGAGCGTCCAACACGCATTGCTGAGTTGCAAATATGGCGAGCACCAGTACATGCTTGGTCGGATGACGTGTTGCGGCCCACACTGTAAGATGCCGTGGAAATCAATAAACGAGGGTTCAAGAGGCGTTAAATGAAGTGGCGGGCAATATCTGGGTCTGGGTCTGTCAGGACCTACCCAGTCGTCGTCCCTGTCACGCACGGATGGAGCAAATCTTGCGCGCCGCCGCCCCTCGCTGGCTCCCACGGATTGCAGCCGTTCACCGCCCTTTCCATATGTGTACCCTTGCGCCATGCCCTCTCCTCCACCATACTCGCTGCCGCAGTCTAGGGCCTGGCAGATATATTGCCCACCACGTCATCAAACGAAAGTAGCCCTTGCTTCTTCAGTCAAATGTCACCCCATGACGTGGCGTGGCGAGAGCAATATCTACCAGGCCTTGCCGCCATCGCGTGCATCGCGCGCCGCCGCCGACGCTGCATCCTGGCCCGCCATGCCGAAGGGAGCAACTCACACATTTAATAAAATAGGCACCACGTTCAATCATTCGTATAGCACACAACTAATAGTGGTAGGCACCACAATCACATAGGGCGCGTGACATCTTGATAGAGCACATGGTAATATCACCGAGTAGTCAGACGCACTCGCATCTTGCCCCGCCATGTCATTCATCTTCCGCACAAACTCCTTTTTCCACTTCGGCGCCCCCGGCCCTGCGTCCGCCCCTGCACCATCGGCGCCCGTCCACCAGGGGCTTACACTCGTCCACTTTTCAGCTCAACTTGAGCCGTTCCTGACCTGAAATACACCCTCAGCACCCCCTAATACCCCGTAATGCATGCTAAACACCCCCTGGGCAAGCCCTAAATGCACCCCTTATCACTGTGAGAGCGCTTATGTTGAGCCGAAAAATGGACGAGTGTAAGCCCCTGCCGTCCATCCGACGAAGAATGACTGCTCGTCAGGTGCCGTCTGAGGCCCATAGGCGTTGTGTTCAGCCGCGGTGCGCGGCCGCGATATCGTCTCTTCCACCACCGCCAACCAGGGCCTCACAATCGCCCACTTGTTGGCTTGACATGAGCACTGTTTGTGGGAAATTTGTGCTGTGGGGCTGTCGGGTTGTTTCAGTGACATCAACCTGAGCCGAATTTGACACTGAAAGAACCCAACAGCCCAATGTTTCCCATGAAGAGACGGCGCGGGTTGAGCTGAGAAGTGGACATGTGTAGGCCCCTGCCGCTAACCGCTGCATAGCCGCCGACCGGTCCTCTGTCTCCATGTCCATTTCGAATTTGTCAAAGTCCAGCCCTTCGGCTAGGGCCTGGCGCAATTGCTGGGGAATCGACTGCAGTCCACGATTCGTGCCTCCATCGTACAGGATGGAAGGTGTCCCGAAAACATGGAGGGCACGTGGGCATCGGAGCTATGCCGTGCCATAGGATGCAATTTAAATTTGTAAACGAGGGTCCAAATACATATTGGTCGACGTGGCGAGTAACATCTGTCAGGCCTTACCGTCGGCGAAGCTCAGCAGGTCCTCCTCCTAGGGACTGATGTATGGTGCTCGCCACGTCATTCAACGCATTTTGAACCCTGGGATTCTGAGTTTTATGGCAGCCGATGACGTGGCGAGCTCGATCAATCGGTCCCGACCTCCTCTTCCTCCTCCTCCCATCTCTTCGCCGCCTCGGGGGCCATCGCCCAAGCCGGTTTCGCCTGCTTCCGATAGGCCGCGGCGGCCTTACCAGGGCTTCCGATTGGCCGCTCGGGCTTGCCGGGGCTCCCCATTGGTCGCTCAGCCTTGCCGGGGCTTCCCATTGGATGCCGCTCGGGCCTACTGGGACTGCCTCGTATCATCGGCGGCGGCAGGTCAATGTCTAGGGTGCCGCCGCCAGCGCCGCCAGCGCCGCCACCACCGCCACCGCCGCCAGCGCCGACATTTTCCCTTATGTGTGCCTTCCCCATGGCATCGTTGATGAGGTCATCAAACTCGCCGCCCTCGCCGCCGCCGCCGCCGCCACCCCTCAAACGCTCTGCCGCCGCCGTCGCCGCCGCCAGTTTCGCCCTCTCTGTCGCCGCCGCCTTCGCTTTCGCCCTCCGCGCTGTCTCCGCTGCGTGCGCGGCACGAGCTGCAGCGCGCGCCGCACTCCTCGCCGCCTCCTCCGCCGCATCGAGCGCTTCAGCGGCCACCGCCGCCTCCTCCGCTGCCGTCGCCGCCTCCGCCGCGTTGCCGCCGTCCAGGGACTCGCACTCGTTCACTTTTTAGTTTGACGGGATCGGTTGCGTGGTTGCAGGGTTTCAGTGACAAAAACGGCTCAGGTTGAGCTGAGAAGTGGACGAGGCCGGCAGGGGCTTACATTCGTCCACTTTTCGGCTTGACGTAAGCACTGTCTGTTGGATTCGTTGGGTGTTTTCAGGATTTCAGAGACATAAACAGCTCAGGTTGAGCTGAGAAGCGGACGAGGGTCAGCCCCTGCCGCCGCCGCCACCGTGCGCGTGCCCGACGAAGAAGGACGATTCGTCACCCACCGCCTGCGGCCCATGCTGTAGCGGCGCATGTTGAACTTGAAACCAGTACTTGAAAGCGGCACATCATGTTTCAGCTTCAAGCGGTGACACAAGGCGCGGTCAAACCCGGGATCAACCTAGGGTCAACCTGGGGTCAACCTGCACCGCCCTACCGTGCGCGTTGTGCTCGTCGGCGGTGCGCGGCGGTCGCGCCAGCGGCGGACGCGGTGGAAGCGGCGGCGGCGGCGGGCGGGCCAGCGGCGGCGGGCGTGGCGGCTGCTCATGCAACATGAACGCGTCGCCCTCGACCAGGGGCTTACACTCGTCCACGTTTCATGTCCACCTCAGCCATTTCTGACACAAAGTACATCCTGAACGCCCCCAAATACACCCTAACACGCCCTAATACACCCTGAACACCTCCTAAAGACCACCTATAAACAACCCCTAAATGCACCCTCTATCCCGCAGAAAGCGCTTACGTTGAGCCGAAAAGTGGACGAGTGTAAGCCCCTGCCCTCGACCACATGCGGGCGCGGTGGCGGCGGGCGCTGCGGCTGCGGTTGCGTCAAAGTAATGTCATCCAAATCCTCCACCGACAGGCAGGGGCTTACATTCCTCGACCTTTCGGCTCAACGTAAGCACCTTTTGTGGGATACACTGGGTGGATTCAGGGTTTCAGTGACTGAAACGGATCAGGTTGAGCTGAGAAACGGACGTGTGTATGCACCTGCCGACAGGTCGTCGAGGATGACGGTACGGAGCTGTTCCGACTTTTTCGCAAACATGTCCCGCTTTCCCTCCGCCGCCGCCGCCGAGCGCTCATCGCTGTCGCGCGCCGCGCGTTGCTCCTTCGCTCGCTGCTTCAACCAGGGCCGACGCACACTCGGTCGCTTTCCAGCTCAACTTGATGTGCCTAAGGTAGGATACATTGCGTGGGCGTCGCGGTCAAAGTGAGCTCTGAAGGCAGCCTAGTAGGTGGATGAGGCGGAGGAGGTGGAGGAAGTGGATGAGGCGGAGAATGAGGGGGAGGAGGAGGAGGAGGAGGTTGTGGCGGAGGAGGTTGTGTGTGGCCCCCCGCCTTGAGCCATTTCTTGTGCTTGCCGAAAATGGTGGGCTTGCGGTGGCGACCCCCGCCCTGCGCCGCGGGGCCCGGCTTCAGCGGCAGCGGGTACCCAATCGGCGACGGCGTGTTGATGTGTGCGGCGACGAACGGTCGCTCCTGTTGGGGGTACGGTACGCACGCGGGGCGCGTCAGGCTGATTCGATTCGATCACTCCAGGGCAATGCAGGAAACTGAGTTAAGCCGGAATCCGGAGTGTTGGGCCGGACGCACGTTGATGGCGGGCCCTTGGTGCGAGTCCATGGGCCGGTCGCACAGCATCACGCCCTGCGCGCGGGAGCGGAGTAGGGTAGAGGAGAGGAGGTGAGTCCACAGCATAAGGTAGTTGCGCGTGGGTCGTGGGCGCGGGTCAAGCAGAAAAGTGGATACTCGTAGCTGGAAAAACATGGCGACGGGGCGCAGCCAGCCGTGGTGCTTCGCAGTCGGCCGGTCAGCGGTAATGGCGGGTGATTATCTACGTATGATGTACGCCGCGCGCCGCGCACGAGGCGTCCGCAGAACGCGGCACCGCGTGACCGCAGCATTGTGGTGCGTCGTCGGGCGCGGGTCAAAGAGAGAAAGTAGATTCCAAAGATGGCGACGGCACCGAGGTGCTTTCATAGTCGACCGTTTAGCGGTGATGGGCGGGCGGGCGCGGCCCGCATGAGGGAAGAAGACTGCCGCGCGCAGCGCGCTTCGCACGTGGCGTCTGCAGAACGCGGCGCCGCGTGACTGCAGCGTTGTGGCTGACGTCTATAACGCGGGCAACTAACGCAATGATGGAGGCGACAACGACTGAGCAACGACTGTCGGTGGAGGTTCGCTGGTACCTTGAAGTTCATCGTGGCACACGGCGTACGCAGTGAGAGCGTACAGGGGTCAGGCGCTCGAGGCGCGGTGGGGGCTGGGTGAGTCGCCGCCGCGTGGGTACGCGACGACGCGTCGCCAAATGGCCGCGCGTCGCGTTTTCATATTCCGTGACGCCCTTCCAGACCGGGCCAGCCACGTGGCAAGGGGGAAGAAGGGCACCAGTACGTTGACCAGATTATGCGGAAATCATGCGGATGAGGATGTGTTTGTTAGTTTCTCGGGTACGCCTGAACGACTGGGACGAGGTACAAGTGCGCTGGGGGATCAGGACTG
>Ga0307489_10002934_pt1 | contig 11351 bp, 7 predicted proteins | sample SB12metaG_FD_202247 | JGI IMG/M metagenome (GOLD analysis project Ga0307489, IMG submission 202247) | Sea-ice brine microbial communities from Beaufort Sea near Barrow, Alaska, United States - SB 1.2 | ecosystem: Environmental > Aquatic > Marine > Coastal | place: USA: Alaska | collected 2017-05-06
GACCTCTCTGTGAGTGTTGCCGCGCACGCAATCTGAAACCGCTGTGAGTGTTTCCGCGCACGCAATCTAAAACCGCTGGCTGTGAGTGTTTCCGCGCACGCAATCTAAAACCGCTGGCTGTGAGTGTTTCCGCGCACGCAATCTAAAACCGCTGTGAGTGTTGCCGCGCACGCAGCGCTGCAGCCACGAAAACCTCGATCTCCGCCGAGTGGCGCATAGTGCATTCACTCTCCACATGGCTTCGTGCTTCGCTGACCATCTCGTGTTTCGATTCACAGACACCCAGTCATGGTCAAAACGTTCACAGCCAAGAGCGCATTCATGATACTGTTGATAATGAAATAGCGCCTCCACTCGACCAGGTGTCCTATCATCTGTCGTGTATGGGATCCGTTTTTGTCCAGGTGCACGTCAAACATGCGTGGTCCAGCGCCGAGCTGTCCCACATGCATTCCAGTTTGAGGCTGCATCACACCCTGCCTGTGGAGGGTGTTGTACATGTTGAAGTCGTCTGTCAGTTGAACTGTCATGATACGGTTGTCCTGTCCGGTGATTTGAATGACATCTGCGCTATCGTTCAAACCGACCCCGTATATTGAGTTGAACAAAGCCTCCGACGCAGACACGTCGAACGGGTCGGATGTGTCCTGTGAAGGAGGATCCCTCGGCTCATCAGAAAGTGGATCCCTCGACCTTCTCGTGGTTGTGTTAACCGGTTGTCGCTGAGACATCCCACATTTACTGGACAGCGTGTCGGTCGCTATGTCTGCCACGGGGACCGAGTCCGCATTTCGACAAAACCTTGGACCGTAGCATTGCAAGGAGGGGCAGCCAATCGAGTCAGAGTTTGCGCGGTATGCTGCAGGAAAGCATCCCATCGAGGCTGAATGTGCGGGGTCATTCGAATCGACGTTTTCTCTTGGATGTTGGTCGTTGTACACAGAAGAAGGAACATTCGATCTGGAATTCGAAGATTTTGTACAATAACTGGTATCCCAACTAGTCGTGCTTCTACAAAATTTGGTGTAGTAGAGAGTCCTGACTTTCATGTTTTCGCCGCCTGGGCTGGTCAAGACTTCTCCTTGATTTCCATCCAAAACGTCACCGGTACGACTCTCCTCATGACTGTACCACGTTTGCTCAAAAACAGAGCACAGGCGATGATGCCGGTAATGGGTCAGCGTGATCGCCAACATCAGCACGGTCAAAATGTGGACTGAAAGCCTCTCTGCGACCGTGAATGACGCAAGGCCGCCCTCGGGGTCCGCGAGGGTTTGTAAAAACGGAACCATGGTCAGCTGAGTTGTGACAAGCAGCAATCCGTCGTACATAATTCTGAGAACCACCACAACAGTAGCCACCATGCCGGGAATCGACACCGGGTTGACCAAAACCCGCACTTGTTCGACCAGGTGGCCACAGATATTTGCACCCAATGCAAGAATGTATATGAGTAAAAGAATAAGCGCGTCTCTATGCCCGAGCAGATGTGCTGTGCTGACCAACAAGAGGGGAAGCGGACCGCAGGTCACGAGCGACCACGTGACATCTGTCTGGTTGTCACGCGCATGCCAGCGGTCGGAGAAAACAAAATAGAACCGTGCAATATCATAGATAAGCAGCATAGTCACAACGATGATCCACAAAATCGGTCCGACGAGGTTTCCCGGTGATGCGACAACATCCATCGACCCAGGCAATTGGTCCAGTGTCCATTCTTCAAGAGTCATGCTATCCCACAGCGGATTTGCGCACTGTGGGAAAACAAGGCCAGGAGTGTCTGCCACCCCCTCCCGTGTGAATAGCAACACACCCAAGCATAACAGTGCGAGCCGTGCAAAGACGTTGAGCAGATGCAATGTATTCATGATTTCGGTCGGTGCGTGTGTGACACCTGTGGCGACGCAAAGGACATGCAGTGAAGACGAGTAACACCAGTGCGTGTATGCAAAAAACGGGAACCCTGGATCACGAGTTTCTCGCCTCATTTGTTGCCATGCCATTTGCCAGGCCAACTAGCAGTGTGTGTACACGTTGCCTGTCAGCCTTTTAATACCGCGACGCCTTCAAAACAAGCACTTATCAAACCAAGCATGTGTCAAATCAAGCGCTTATCAAATCATCACCTATGTGACATATATGAATTATCAAATCATCACCTATGTGACATATATGAATGATATGTGGTTGGTTGATTTCGAAAAGATGCCCATGTCAATTGATGAAAAAATGTGTCGATCTATTGAAAAATCTGATGAGAACTCTGTACGAGAGTTGCTTGACGGTAAAGCAAACATAAATGAAGCAACCAGTGATATATACGGGAACTCAGTAGCTCACATCGCTGCACAGCACAGTACACCGGCACTGATTGATATGATTTTGGAGAAAAGGCCTGATATGGCTGCTCTCAAAAACAAATTCAGCCAATCACCACTCCACAAAGCTGTAGAATTTGCCAGACACTTTGATTTTGACAAAGAAGAACAGATATCCAGAGGTGTCGTGCAACCGTTTCTGGAAGCACGTGCGGATGTGTGTGCAGTCGATGACCACCTGCAAACGCCACTGCATATGGCTGTGATTTCTGACGATATTGAAACGGTTCTCCTGTTGATCAAGTTCCAAGCGCCAGTGGACGTGAAGGATATGTATAAATTGACTCCAACAGATTATTGCCATGACAAGAATCCAGCAATCCGACGCGCGCTGGAGGACAGAAGACAGTACAAAGATGGAGCAGATCGATGCATTGACTATCAAGTTGAGAACGCAGACTAAACATAGTGCTACTGCAGTGTCCTACGATTGTAATGTTCATATGTTTTTGGATTTGACATCTTGCCGCGGAGTTGAGAACGCAGCAGACAGGGGTGTGCAGGGATGGTGTATGTATACACCTGCATGAATGGTGGGGGGGTGAAGAGATGGGGTGGATAATGGCGAGTGCGTAACTGTTCGAGGAGCCTGACTCGACTCCATGCCACGCTGAGCGATTTTTTTATTCAATGTAAGACCTTACAGCTCGAGCTACCTCTGCGCTCGACTCCATGCCACGCTGAGCGATTTTTTTATTCAATGTAAGACCTTACAGCTCGAGCTACCTCTGCGCTCGGCAACATTTCCGGGCTTCCACTCATCTCCCAAAATGCGTGCATGATGTGCATCAATGGCTTTTTGTGGTCCACCCGCAGCTTGCGTGCGATGATAAGACGCGCGATCGGTGGACACAGTAGAATCAACGGATTTGTAGGCTGTCGCAGCGTACTCAAAATGCGCGTGTAGACTCGGGCTTGGATGCAGCCGGTCTTGCCCCGGGCTCTGCCTGGATGTAACACACACATGAAGAGCTGATCCACGAGTAGCATGTAGCGGTCTGTCTGTTGCGAAGCGTACTTTTTCGCGCGGTGCAGCCACTGTGCGCACGGTGTGCAGACGTCCACGAAAAGCAGAGGAGCGTCGTTGGGTTTCATTCCGTTGGTGTGAGCGTTGGTGTGACCGTTGGTGTCCACCGAACAGCGCTTGAGATGATCGTGGACGTATCGCCACACAAACGGAGTTTCTTGTAGGTCCCGTTCGAGTGTCTTCAGCATGAACGCAACCGTGCGCTTTCGGAACGTGATACCACATGTGCCTGTTCCACACAGCAGACAGCGCCTCCCTTGAACTTGACTGGTTTCATCGCGGAGCTGCGGAGAAACTTGGCCAGCTTCGTCGCGCGGTCGTGGGGATACTTCGTCGGGTTCATCGCGCACACGAACTTGCTCACAGTGGAAGCCGGTACTGGTGGCAGTACACCCGCCAATGTATGTCATGTGTTCTGGATGTGTTTGATACACTGACATTCCCTCGAACTTGACAAAGATATGTGATTCAATATAAACAGGTCGAACACAGCCGCGTGTGTGTGTCGTGGCAGTGTGTGTCAGCGACAGGGTCAAAACGGTTACATTGTGATATAGATGGAAACATGTAGAGACACGTGTTTGATGTCTAGTCAACACCATGCCACAGTAGTACAGGAAGCAACATGCAAAGACACGTTTTGATCTCTGGGCACAGTGATACAGGCTTATCTTCCAATACTTTGATGTTTTGTTTTTTTTGGTCTTTTCATTAAATCAAAAGACACCTGGTCAACTGCGACCGATTGTCAGCCCACGTAATCAAAGATTTTGATATTGTGTCCCTGTATGGAAAGCTGTGGGTTCATGGTTGGAAGACACGACCCAATCTACCGTAATCGATTCGTGGTTCTGCAATGGAGACAAGACCGCAAGAAGACTCCAAGGGTTCAATTCAGTATGAACCCATCTATGCAGCAGTGTTGAAAGAGACGCGTCTGCACGAGTTCCATCGAATTTGCCCAGCTGCCCTGCCAATACTCTCATTAATGAACCACACTCGTATGCCTCATTAACTCCATCAACAATTTGATGCTCTTTGAAATCAGAACATTGCTGCTGAGGATTACCGTTCGAAATGACTAGCAAAAGCACATTGGTGTCGTCAAATTTGATATTTTGTAAATTGTTTCTCCTAAAGCGACCTTGTGTTGTATCTGGCGTAGTATGGGTGAACTTGTATGATCCCTTGTCAAGTATGCAAGAGAATTCAGCAGACAAATCGCAGTTACAAAAATCACAGTACATTTTCAAGACCAGTGCATTCTTCTTGTTGCTGACCTCCCTGCCACGTACCCATTTAGAAACATCGTATGCAATTTCATCTTGATTGTACCATTGATAACTGTCGGTGGTAAAACTGAATTGGTCGTTTTGTCTCCAATTTGTAGGTGCATTGGTCCAAGCATCCTCACCGTAAAGCAACAGCCCAGGTGCGTTCTGATTATAATTACAATCCCGACCGTGGCCGCAGAACCACATAGCTACTGAGTCTGGTGGTGCGTTGTGTTGTGCCATCGACTTAAACATGGCTTTCATTCCTGCTGCTGTCGGAGGAAAAATGATAACTTCGTAGTTTGGTTCTTGGCCGTGCTGGAAGCCTCTCTTGCTGCCTGGATTCGCACGCATATCTTGTTGCATTTTATCAATCTCACCTTTAACTATATGTATATTGATGAAGTCGGAAGCCGCGTAGATAATGGCCTTCCTAGACTTGCCAAACTCTTCCTGTTTAAAAACATTCGAGAAATCATTTGCTACTGACGGCAGATGGTAAGGTGTGGTTATACCGTATTCAAGAAACACGAACACGGCATGAAACACGTCGGCAGGGGGCGACATGTTGGGGTGGGAAGCTTGAGGAGGTAATCTCGCGATTTCTTCGGTGATGATGTATGTGGGGACCTGCGTGAATGGTGTCGAATCATATGTATCATCTGTCTCTTCTGCTGTGGAGCCGGTGTCATTTGACCCTCTTAAGGAACGTCCAGAAAGTCCGAACGCGTCTGCGCTGGGGCTTTCATCAGGTTGGGGTGTGTCACTAATCATTATTTGCTGTATGCAGTTCCGGATACACTCTGAGAACATACATATGCACGCCCAAAACGAGAAGGTCTGGTGTTGTAAATGTTGGTCAGTTTGAAAGAAGTGAAGCAACCCCGCCATGAACATCATGGTTATGAAATTACGATTTTGAGGAGATGGCCTGTGTTTCTGAAAAAGACTGTTGACCTCCTTCCGCGATTGGTCACCAATATCAGATATAAACTCGACTGGAAATGTGGCAAATTGGGATAACTGGAGAAAAGCAGAGAACATGAACTGGAGAAAAACAGAGAACATGATGTGTCTTGAGGTTGCAGTGGCAACTCGTGACCGTGTAATGTACACGTTCAGTGTCCGATGCGTTTGTGGCTGCGAGTATGGGTGGTGTCGCTGTTGTGTGACCGACATGTAAAGCGCTATATATATACCTGACATGGGTACTGGAGAATGTACATGAAAATGTCATCTGTAGTTGACTACATGCAAGAAGTTCGTTTATCAACAGCTCCAGACACACCAGAATACTCGACGATAATCACCAACTCGTCTCACGCAAGCCAGATACATATGCTGTCGATGCCGCAGTACATATCTTCACTCTGTCTGCGTGGCGAACGAGAAATGGACGTCGGGAGTAGTGATGGCTTCCGTAGCCTAGATGTGAGAAGTGACTTGATTGTCGACTTCAACCACCCAACTTCAACGAGTATATGCAGTTCCGTGACCAGAAGACTGATTGTGCAGAAGGTAATCACACAGGGTGATACAGGGGTAAAGGCCTTGGACCACGTCGTGCGGGAATGTCTACAGCTACAGCCCGGTGCCGAGCTGAAGCTGTGCGTTGATTACAGACTCTTGAGACTAAACCTGATACAGCAGGGGATCACTGGAGTGCTCCGCGTGTTTCTCCCTGATCATATGACACTCTACATGCAATCGTGTGATGGGGACGGGAAGCTGCACACAGACCAACCCAGGATGGAAGGCCCGCCAAACCAGGTATCAAGCGTCCAGTACAATCAACAAGGAGAAACCAGTCTGTGTGTTGACGGTAAGAGTCACATGCGTGTGTCCGTATACCAGAACATCATTTCACCGTCTGTGAAACGGGCAAAGGACCACAACGAGATGCAGGACGACACGGATGCATGCAGGTCTGGTAACCGTAAAAAGATCTGTTGACCATCGAGTCAAATTGTAAATGCGGACCACCCAGTCGTCCTTTAGGGTTTGATTTCGCCCAACATAGGCAAACACTTCGCCCTTCCAGTAGTCGGGGTCCGCAGTCAAATCGTCAAAGACATCAAGTGAATAGAAGCACGATGGATGCTGCAAACTCTCGAAAAGATAAATGTATTTGACCATCGGTGTTTTGGGTTTACGAGTCTGCGATGGATGCTGCAAACTCTCGAAAAGAGATCTAATCTGAATAATGTATTTGACCATCGGTGTTTTAGGTTTACGAGTCTGCCTTCACAGCCAGGTTTCTGAAAAACGGCTGAACCTGTCGTCGCCACATTGCAGCACTACGCTATTGCATTTTATGTGGTAAGAGACATTCATGATGGTGTGGACCTTGCGTGCGTGCGCGTGCGCCCGGTCAATGATAGATTTGAAGTTATCTGCTGACGCGTAGGGGGTGGGTATAATTGTACACAGGGTCAAGTATGCGTTGGTCGGGTCGTGTTCTGCCGATTGCATAAGCATCATGTCAACGGCCAGAACACATGAATCTGATGGATCGACTATGCCACAATTTTCAACCAGCACATACATGCATTCACGTTGCATCCATTTCATGATCTCGGCGTGCGTGTTGAGGCAAACATTTCGTTCGAGGGGATTTTCGAGCGCATATTCAATACTGCGATCGGGGTGATGCAAGCCACGTTTCTGTGTGCGGCTCTCCGAGCTGTGATGCGGGTGGGTCAATGCACATTCACGTTTATAGTTCTCAATACTCTTGACAAGTCGAGGGTGGAACCACAGGGTGACAATTTTTTTCTCCACACCCGAAAAACTGCTCATCTGGTATTGCATGTATATAGAAGACACATGAAATATTTAAGCATGGTGTATTTCACAAAACACCAGCATACTAGTGTAAAACATGGACGATTCCATGTCGAGTGATATTCGGGACACCATGCAATTGAAAGAGGTCTACCATGGATTCTCAAACCGTGTAGCACATCTGTCTCGTTCTCGTAACACCTTGGGTGGTGAACCCGATGCAAGTAGTGTCGATGGACCGATCCGAAGGGATGAATCAAACGAAGTTATAGGTGGCAGAAAAGGTAAATGGGGGAAAAGTAAAAAGAGTAAGGAATCACAGGGTAAAGGGGATTCAGGTGAGGGAAAAGGCATTCGTGATAACGACTCTGATAAGCCAGGGGTGTTGAACCCACAGAAGCGATCAGAAACAGCGATCACGGTCGAGTTTACGTTGAAATTCAAAAGTTTCAAGTGGGATGCTGTGAACCGACCCGACGACGCCCGGTGCAACATTATCAGGGATGATCGTGTTCCAGTGGTGCAGATGGTAACGTGTCACAACCTATCGAACGGTCTGTCCTACTTCAAAGCGGATTACACCCCAGGTGGCATACGGGTGTCATACGACATCGAGCGTACACCACATTCGCAGCATCCGTACACCCGAGGTACGGAGGGTGTTGGGGGTGACACCACCCCGGTCGACTCACTGAAGCTGAATTTCTACACCCACCGACCCCCGCTGGTCAACCATGCAGTGCCTCCTGTGGGAACTCCTCCTCCACCTCCTGGCAGCACACGTGATATTGTATCGGTAGAGACTAACGTACCATTGTTCCTGCTCGCTGGATACATCGGGATAAGTGAACTCGGAAAGTGTTTGGCCGGCAGTGGCATGGTGCTACGGAAGGATTTCGGGCACAACTTCACCCAAAACGTGTTGGGAGTTGAATTTTCCGAGGCGGTTGTCACGATCGGGGGTCTCGACTGCTCAAACGCCACCGCACTTGATTCTGCGCTGGATGCTGAGATAGCTGCCACGCGTATGAAGCCCTCGTTGATGCATAATATCATCGAGCGCTCGACGATCTTGGCTGCGAGCCTACGTCTCTGGGGGTCAGTGGTCGAAGTGCAATGTACGAAGCGCCCGAATAGTATCGCACCGCTGCTATACTCGCCGTTTTCGTTTGGGTTGCAGCAGTTTGATCTGATACCGCTTCACATGTTCCACAGTCTGTTCAGGACTAACTGGGGTCCCGTGTGTCCAGAGTATGCGGCACACTTTACCGCTCACGCCTTCAACATCATGGGTCTGACACCCAGTGACATGGACCGTGGGAGGGTCAAAGGATATCAGCGAGCAGGCGCGAAAAATGAAACAGGCAACAAATCTCCGCGAGCAGGCGCGAAAAATGAAACAGGCAACAAATCTCCGCGAGCAGGCGCGAAAAATGAAACAGGCAACAAATCTCCGCGAGCAGGCGCGAAAAATGAAACAGGCAACAAATCTCCGCGAGCAGGCGCGAAAAATGAAACAGGCAACAAATCTCCGCGAGGAGGCGCGAAAAATGAAACAGGCAACAAATCTCCGCGAGCAGGCGCGACAGATTTCCGATCAGACGCGACAGATTTCCTACCTGGTTCTGGATCGGATCCCATGTATGAGACAGAACGGGATATGTTTGACAAGGACGTGTACATTAATCCGCGCAAGTTGGATGTCTCTTCCGTGGTCACGCTTCTGCATACTGTCTATCAGGGGCCGACTTATTCAGCGGAGTTTACGCCGTACACATCAGACATTGCCCTCACTATTGCAGATTCGACGATCAGAGAACTCATGGACTCGAAGTATCATGAGGGTGAAGAGATCAGCAAGCATAAATGGAAGGACTGTGACACAGAAGAGAGTGAGTGTATCAGTTCCGCATTCAGCGTGCCCGTCGACGAAGTGTGTTACAGGGCAGACGACTGCGAGGGAGGTGCAGCCGCCGCCATCGCAATGGAACACAACATGCGAGCCGTATTTTATGATGCGACGCGGCTGCTCGCCAACTGCGGGAGGCCCGCGGGGGATGCAGCGTTGGCGAGTTGGCTTCACAACAGGTGCAACATCCATCTACCTACCGCGCAGCACTTTGCGTTTGCGGTGCAACTGGTCGTACTGAGCGCGTGCGCGAACATGTGCGTCAACGTCAAGGTCCTCATCATCGGCGCTCTGGCCGCAAACCCAATGATGACAGCGGCAGAGCAGTTGCAGGAAGGGGGCCACTGCGCAAACATGGTCCACACAAACGAAGTGGCTATGCAGAGTGTGATTGAACAGGTGTACTCGCATTACTACGACGCGGATGAGGAATCTGACAAAATGGATCCTCTACTGTGGCGTAGGAGGATACCCCTCGCCTTGCCACCAGCCGCAGGCCCTGCACTGAAAGCCAGATACAAGAGCAAGCCCCCGGATGTCGATGTTAATTGGGTTTCCGACCACCATCTTGACCTAATCGATGGGAAGCAAGTCGCTTGCACAATCAGGTGGCCTGCCTGCACCGCGCAGGGGTGTCAAAACAAACCATTGTCACAATCGTTGACTGGTCAAGAGACGTCACAGCACGACGCACCGGACATTTCCGATAACTCATCCTTCTACATGCTCGAGTCTACCACGAGTATGCACATAGACCCAGTGCACGGCCACGCATCCGTTGCCAAGATGAAGCAGCTTCTCAGATCAGGGCAACAGAAGAAGCAGCAGACGGGAAAGGAAACTCCTCGTGATGTGGCAAACAAATCTGCAAATGAACAAGGGACGGGAAAGGAAACACCTCGTGATGTGGCAAACAAATCTGCAACTGAACAAGGGACGGTAAAAGAGGACATTAATTGGAAACCCACAGCCGTGCCTGTCACCGAATTCCTCAAGGGCTTGCGGGTCGACATGGTGCGCGAGTATGCAGATTTTCAAGAAAGTGTGCGCCTGCAGGGCTTCATGCACGAGAAAGGTGACACTATTGCAGGTGAAGTGAAAGAGGATCCCAGCTTCTACAATAGTTTATATGTTATGGACGACATGCAGTGCGGCGAGGACGAGAGTGGGAATCTAGTTGCCGGTGCCAACGCAGACAACATGCTGTCCCGTGCACGTGATGCATCTGTCAAAATCACACTGGAAAAAATTCAATTCCCAGGACTTACAGAAGCCGAGAGTATAGATATGGAGGAAAAGCTGCAAGCCTTGTGGGTAGAGACGCGGATGCCTTCAATGAGCCTGAAAGCGCTGCTCAAACGACTCAACTCATGGAAACCTGCGACCATCACAGACGTGTTCTCTCCAGAAAGGTCCGACCTCGGAGATATGCGCTGCACCGTCGGGATCTCGGGAGCTAATGCCGAAGCCTTATTCGTCGACATGAGCAAAGGAGGTAAACACCACGACCAACACTGTGGTACAGCGGACGGGATTGTGAGCGACATGCGCGTGATACAAATGGGTCTACAGACCACGTTGGTCTCACAAAATGTCCGCGTGCGCCGCGTCGAGCCATCACAGGAAGAGAAACAGGATGCGATCATTCGGGATGTTGAGAGTGTCTTCACGGTCGACGAGGACAAGACAGCGAATATGGTAGTTCCACACAAGGACAAGGACGAGAGAGCGAATATGGTAGTTCCACACAAGGACAAGGACGAGAGAGCGAATATGGTAGTTCCACACAAGGATTAGACAGCGAATATGGTAGTTTCCAGACAAGGATAAAATAGCGGCCAAATGCCATTGAAAAGCTCCAGAAATTACTGCCAACTTTCAGGTAAGAAAAATGTAATGTGCATGTTGATTTGGGATTGAAGGAAACAAAACTCGTGTGACATCACGTTCAGCGCTGCAGAAAATGACCAAATCACATT
>Ga0307489_10002935_pt1 | contig 11350 bp, 18 predicted proteins | sample SB12metaG_FD_202247 | JGI IMG/M metagenome (GOLD analysis project Ga0307489, IMG submission 202247) | Sea-ice brine microbial communities from Beaufort Sea near Barrow, Alaska, United States - SB 1.2 | ecosystem: Environmental > Aquatic > Marine > Coastal | place: USA: Alaska | collected...
GGCGGCGGGGGCCGCGGGGGCAGCGGGGGCGGGGCCCAGGGCCCGCTGCGGCGCGGCGGCCGGGTAGCACAGCGATTCGACCTCGCAGTCGCCGCCGGTCACCACGCGGCCGCGCGCGGCCAGCACCACGCCGGACACCAGGGCCTGCCAGATACTGCCCACCACATCATAGATACGCAATTTGAACCCTCGTGTCTTGAGTTGGCATCCTATGATGTGGTGGGCAGCATCTGGCAGGCCCCACCGGTGACGAGGTGTTTGATGTCGATGGAGGCCCCCACCAGCTTCACGCGCGCGCCCTCGTCCTCCAGCACGATGAAGTCGTCGTCCGCGACGAACGTGTTGGCTCCCACCTCCGACCCCAGCCTCGCCTGCTTGTTGTACTCGTCCAGGATGATCGGCTTCAGCTTCATCTCCTTACCTTGTACAGCGTGCCGAGCACCACGCAGTCCGTGCCCTCCTTCAGGTCCAGCACCGCCCGCCAGGGCCGCGACTACCCACTGATCTCTCCAACTCAACCGCACTGTCTCGTATACACTTTGCAACGCCTCAAGGATGCTGGCAGTTGAGCTGCCCCCCCGCCAGCCCGCACACCCAGTGTCTTTTTGCCAGCTCAACCATCTGGCAGTTAAGCTGGGGAAAGTTCTGCTGTAGTAAGGCTCACTTGAAAACGCCTCAGCAGTGATGCTGGAGTTGAGGTGGGGAAAGTGCTGCCGGTATAAGGGCTCTGCCTTCGTGACGGCGACGCCCGGCAAGTGCGCCGCGCACGCCTCTTTGAGGCGCGGCAGGAGGAGCATGAGGCGCTGGAAGTACAGCTGGAAGTACTGCCCATAGATATTCTGGTCCCGCGAGCAACCGATCGGCAACCGCACACTCAAACATGACTCATGCTCAAAATTAGGACAGAAGAGAGCGTGTCGCCACTAAGCCACAGCCACAGCAGCACTTCGCGCAAATCTCACAGCGACATCGACAGCGACATCCACACACGACTCAAAAATGCCCCCCGCCGCCACTGTCATATCGTGAAGGTCACCTGCACACGACGGGGCTACGAACATGGCCGAAACCTCAACCACCGCCGCGCCCGTGATCGTCCGCGACGGCGCCGACGCGTCGCCCCTGCTCGGGGGTCTGACGGTGAAGTGGTGCGACGTCTTTCGGGAGGAGGTGCTGAAGAAGTGGCTGGACCCCACGGACTGCGCCCTGCTTGCGCGCGCGTGCTGGAAGTGCGGCGAGGCGGTGGCGTCGGCGGGGCTCGAGTACGGGCAGCTGGAAGCGCTGCAGTGGGCGCGGGAGCTCGACTTCCAGTGGGGCAAGATGACGTGTCCACTCCGCTGCTCAGTACGGGAACCTGGCGGCGTTGGTGTGGGCGCGGGAGCACGGCTGCCCGTGGGATGAGAAGACGACACAATGCGTCGCTATGGGCGGACACCTGAAAGTTCTGAAGTGGGCCGCGGGAGCACGACTGTCCGTGCAGCGAGCTGACATGTCAGTTCGCCGCTCAGGGCGGGCACCTGGAGATGTTGCAGTGGGCGCATGCGAACGGCTGTCCGTGCCCCGAGCTTAATATCCTTCTTGGAATTGCCGCCATGAGCGGGAACGTTGAGATGATGACGTGGTTTCGTGAGCAGGGTTGCCAGTTGCGCGGTAGGTTGTGCGCAAGGGCCGCTGAGTACGGGCGCTTGGTGTTGTTGAGGTGGCTGCGTGAGCAAGGCGGCCCGGCTGACCTCGACGTGTGCACATATCGCGCTACTCATGGCGGCCACGACGAGGTGGTGGGTGGTTGGGTCAGTTTACCGTCGAAACGTGGCACACAGCCACCAACTAGATTGAGAATGTCACCCACGCTCATAATTGATGGCCGCCGACCGACGTGAGGCTGCCGACCGGCCGGCAGAGGCGCGGGGGAGGTGGGCTGCCGCGGATGCGCGGGCGGCGCTGGAGGCTGCGGTGGTGCGGGTGGGTCAGGGCATGGTACCTTAGCACATTTCAAACTCGTGGTGGAGCTTAGCGTATCGGTTTTAGGGTAGGCGCCCACATCCTCGAAAATGACTGACTTGAGATGCATGAGATGCAAATCAATAGTTAGGTTGATGCGTCAATATTCCGTATTGAGTGACGACCAACTTTGGAAAATTGGTTCTGTTGTCAATGACAAAGGAAGCAAGTGTAACAACCTCGAATACATGTATCGTTCGAGGGACTGATAAGGAGGAGTAACAGCTGTTCCGTTCCGCTACTGCTCAAAGGTGCTCAGTCCGTGTGCCTTTCGAGGCGGAGCCTGGGAGCGACAACACTAGGCCGAACCGAAGGAGCATCTTGAAATGTACTTCAGGCCATGCACTCAGGCTTTCTATGTGTTCATCTTGAGCGTTTCAGTAAGCTCATTTGTACTCTGTACTGCGCTCTCAACCGAAAGACTCAGCCCATAGTTACTAGAATACTCCGCATTTGATGACGTGAGATGCATGACATGAAAACTTAGTCGGGTTGATGCGTCAATACTCAGAAGTTTGAGTGTTCGTTGTCAATGACATACACGGTCGCACGCGACACTGCGTTGGGAGCCGGGCACCGATGCGCGGGCGGCGCCGTAGGCTGCGGTGGTGCCAATTGCCAGGACGAAGTCCAAAATCCATGGTTAGCCAGCGATGTATGTCTATGAACGTCTTTCAAATCATGTCAAAGTCTTTACCGACACTACGAGTATAGCCCCGTCACCGCAAGCGAAGAAACTCTGAGCATTGTACATGTGTCATCTACATATCGTCATCAGTCTCTGTTACTCGTACTCGAGCGCTCCAGGGGCTTGCTATTACCCCGCCCCCTCCGCCCCCGCCTCCTCCTCCTCCTAATATCGTACTGCCGAGAATTGTGCGCGTCAAGGGAAGGTAGAGCTAAATCGGTACTGGTAAGGTTGATGGCTTCGCGTCACAGGAAGGTACTGTAATATGTAAGTCATTAAAGTAGCTTGCCGGGAATATGGGGGGGTATATTTATTTATAGTAGCTTGCTGCTTTCCCCGTGATGAGGAACCCGCCACGTCACCGTCACGGCGGGGAGGTGCGAGTCGTGCTGCCTTCTGCGTCTTCCGTCATGTCGGCGGACGGACCGCAGGACCGGTGTGTACTGCCTCAAGTTGAAATTGAAAGCAAATCTTGAAAGCGGTTCACCATATTTTAGTTTCAAGCGCTGAAACCAGGCGCTTTCAACACGGGTTTCAACACGTTTCAACTTGCACCGCCCCCCCACCGGTGGTGTCTGTGGGCCTGGTCGTCTCGGTGTTGGGCATCATCGTGGCGTAGCGAGGCGCCACGCGAAGCTCGCTCGCGGCGACAGCGGCGGCGGCGGCGGCGGGGCGCAATCCGGGGGTCGGCTCGCTCGCGGCGGTGGCGGTGCCGGTGCGCACTGTCGACGGCCGCGCCCCCATCTTGAATCCGACGGGCAACAGGGTCATTGAGAACAAGGCCACTCGAACTGAGATCGGACGCGCCCGCATGACTTACCTTGGCTTGCCTTCCGGTTGAATGCTCATACTTACAGACAACGCGCGAACCGCGGAGGAGGAGAAGGAGATTCAAGAGCTGATGAAGTGGGGTTGTTCTGCATAACCCCCTTGCCAGGGTCCGGGTTGTTCGCGCGCTCTCCGGACGGCCGCGGCGCCATCATGAATCCTTCGTCTCCGGCCGCCGTCGCCGCTGCCGCCGCCGCCGCCGTCGCTGCCGCCGCCGCTGGCGCCCTTGGCGCCGCCGCCGCCGCCGCCGGCCGACCGGTGTACAGGCCGTAAGGTGCGGTGCGGCCGGCCGTGGTGGACCCGACGCGAGGGCCCGGCAGATATTCCTGGCAACATCATAGGATGCCATTGAACTCAAGAAATTATAATTCAAAATGCGTGTCGGTGGCCGATGACATGGCGGGCAATGGGCCTGGCATATATTGCTCGCCACGTCATAGGATGCCATTTATCTCAAGAAACGAGGGTTCGCAACGCGGGTCGATGACGTGGGCGGCAATATCTGCCCGGCCCTGCCCGACGCGCCAGATGTCGGGGTCGGCCGTCCCCTAGGGCCTGGCAGATATTGCCCGCCACGTCATCGACACGTATTTTGAACCCTCGATGCTTGAGTTAAATGGCATCCTATGACGTGGCGATCAATATCTGGCAGGCCCATGCCGTGCCCTCGTGGTCCACGGGGGCGATGCCGTGCAGGGTCAGCATCTCAGCCGGCGCGCAGGGCCTTACACGCCGTGTTTAATTTGGTTTCCCCCAAATCCCAGGTTAGATGGAGGTAAACATCAATGAGTGCATACGTCGCTCTCGTTGTAGCGGCTCAACGTAGGCATCTTGGATGTTTTACGGGGGGCAGGGCGAAAGGATGCTACCTCCTGGCCCTCCTACACGCGGAAGCGTCTCTCGCTCTCTAATCTTCGGGGTATTATTAAGTTGTGATAAAATCTGAGTGGCCTCACCGGGTTTCACCACTTGACAAAATTCAGAAAACGACTCATGCTGAGCTGAAAAGGGAGTGGTTTCAAACGGCTCACGCTGAGCTGAAAAGGGAGCTGAAAAGGGAGTACTTTCAGCAGGTTTCACCAGGTTTCACCAGGTTTCACCAGATTTCACCAGGTTTCGCCAAGGACAAGCACACAAGCTAAAAAGGGGATGAGTTTAAGGCCCTGCCAGGGTGTAGTCGTGTCTCACTTTGCCGCCTTTGAAAAGGGACGAGTGAAAACTGCCTGCCACGTCATCCACCGCGATTTAAATCACCCTGGGCGGGTGCCTGGCACGTCGTGCACCAAATTCTATACCCTCGTTTCTTGAGTTGAGTGCCACCCGGGGACGTGGCAAGCATCATGTACAAAATTCCCCACTTTTGAATTGATTGCGGATGGCTCGGAGCGCCGTGGCCTCGTCGCCCCTGTAGAAGAACCGGCCGCCAGGGCCGCGCGCCTCGCTCGCTTGTCTGCGTCACTTGAGCATCTTCGAGGTATGGTATCGAGATGGGATTACTTGAGTACGGGGAACAGGGCAGAAAGTCATTGGCGTTGGCGGACTGGATTCCTTCGATACCAAACCCAACATTGTGTATGTATAAGGTGAAGGACTGGGCGGGGGGCAGGGCGAAAGCATGATGCCTCTTATACACGCGGAAGCGTCTCTCTCTCTCTATCTCTCTCTCTCTATCTCTCTCTCTCTCTCTATCTCTCTCTCTCTATATATATATGGAGGCAAGGCTGGGGTAATGAGGTGAGGCCCCGCCGGTCGCCGTCGCGGACCTTGGTGAAGACGTCGGCGATGACGGCGTGCTGCAGCTCGCCCATCTCGCTCCCGGCGCGGTGCGGCTCCGCCAGCATGCACACGAAGGGGTCCACCGCCTCGATGTCGCCGCCGTACAGCGCCTTCAACATCGCCGCCGCCACACAAGGTCCGCCCTCATCGCTTCCACCTCATTAGTGCCGTCAACTACTCGAACCTCCATCCCATCTTTGCACATTAGTCCGCGTAACTAACAATAGTCTGCATAATTTCCAGTTGTTTTAAACTGTGAAACTGGAAGTTGAACTTGGACTTCAAACGTGAACGTGACACATGTGAAATTGGAATTGTCGGTATCGTGGCAGTACAACTGGCTGGATATCATGAAAGTACCCTGTACGTCGGATTCAGGGCCGGGCCGGGCCTTGCCGTCGTGGCGCGGCGCTTGTAGTCGACGAACCGCCCGTGGCCGACGTCGCAGCACGTGGCGGCGGCGGCGCAGTCGGCCTCCATGGAGCACACGACGCCCTCGGCGTCCGTGAACTGGGTGAACTCGATGGCGGCGGGGTCGTCGATGGTGACGCCGTCGGGCAGCTCGGAGGTGTCTTCCCCGGTCAGGTCCGTGAACGAGCTGTGTTGCGACAGGCCACGTGTAGGGACGCAACCTACAGCACACGAACACGTGGTCAGCTCAGTGTGTGAATGCGTGTGCGTAGGGAACGCACACGAACACACATGTTTGTAAAATGCACATGGGGGCCACGGCGAAAGCCCGGTGCCTCCTTATACACGCGGAAGCGTCACTCTCACAGGGGCCAGGGCGAAAGCCTGGTGCATCCTTATACACGCGGGAGCGTCTCTCTCTCTCTCTCTCTCTCTCTCTCTCTCTCTCTCTCTCTCTCTCTCTCTGGTAAAATTCCATGCACCCTGCAGTGTTTCGTGAGTGCGAGCGGCGCAGCGGGAGATCCCTGCCCGAACGCCTTGCGCATGGAGTTGCAGTCGGCCAGCCCGTGGTCCAGCGCCCGCAGGATGTTGAGCACCGGGAGGTCCAGGACCGTGCCGAACGCGGCGCGCATCTTCGCCACGTCGGGGCTGCCAGGTCCTCCGGAGGCGTACAGCACGGCGCCCGCCAGGGTCCAGCGCGCACTGCGAGCAAACAGTCAGACAACGAGCACACAATCAGAGAACGAGCACACAATCAGAGAACGAGCAAACAGTAGCACCCCTGCCTGACTTGGCGGCCGGCATTTGGAAGAGCAGGGAGCGCAGCTGGTTGTCGTGAAGCAGGTCGTTCTTCATGCTCGGCCGCTCGCCGCGCAGCTCCAGCAGGGGCCGCACCCCAGGGCCGCAGCACTCGTTCCCCTTTCTGCTCAAACCTCAGCAGCAGCACATTTGGGGATAATTTAAGTGGGGTCAACGACATGGGGGCTAGGGCGAAAGCCCTTCTTAGTGACAAATCAGTGACAAACAGTTAGGCCCTGCTTGAGGCCGCACTGCTCGGTGAGGTCGGGGTTGAAGTACATGGAGTTGAGCGGGAAGTTGATCAGGCTGGGCTCGCCCGGGCTCTCCCACCTCTAGGGACTGCTAGATAGTTCTCCCGCCACTCATCGGAACAGCATTTAACTCAAGAAAAGAGGGTTCAAGATGCGTTCGATGACGTGGCGAGAGGCTATCCAGCACGGGGGCCAAGGCGGAAGCCTGGTGCCTCCTTCTACACGCGGACGCGTCTCTGTCTCAGAGGCTATGCATCCAGCAGCCCCTACCCACGCCTGGAACGAGGCCATCATGCCCGCACGCCCCGCCGCGCTCATGAACTCCGTCCGCACCGCAATGTCGCCCGGCACCGCGCGCCAGGGTCGTCGCCACCGCAGCGGGGCGTTTCGGGGGTGCTTGAGGGGTGTTTAGGGGGTGTTTAGAGAGTGTTTGAGGGGTGTGTAGGGGGTGTGTCGGGGGTGTGTATGGGGTGTTTGGGGGGTGTTTGGGGTGTGTTTAGGGGTTCCAAAAGCAACGGGGCCAAGGGCGAAAGCCTGAAGCCTCCTTATTATATTATACACGCGGAAGCTGATATCTCTCTTCTTACACAGGCATGAGGGCAGCGCGATAATCATTGAGGTCGAAGGCTGTGTTGTGCGTGGGGAATCGCCCACCGCTCCAACGATCTAACCATGTAGCGATCAACTCTTAGGTGTAATGCCAAAAAGGGGGTGTGGTGTACAGTTATACGGCTATGGAATGCGCGGGCAAAGGGTGGTGGTTACTCAGAATGGGGACCTACTAAGTCGCGTAGACGTTTACCTCCATCTTACCTTGAAATTAAATAAAAGGAGGGAAATAAATGAACCCCCTGTACCATGGAGTGCATGCGGTAGGCGCAGTTGGCGAACTCCTCCGTAATGGCCACCTCCACGTTCTGCTTGTACTTGTCGTACGGCGGCAGGGTGACGCCCAGCGCGGGGAGGAACTCCTCGTTGTACAGGCGCACGTTCAACTTGAAAGCAGCTCATCATATTTTAGCGACGTCAAGAGCTCAATCCAGGCGCTTTCATCTACACTGGTTTCATCATATTTTAGTTTCAAGAGCTGAAATCAGGCGCTTTCAACTCTAGTTTCAACACGTGTCAACCGGCACGCTGCAGCGCCCCGCCTCGTACGTGATATTCTGGATGGTGGCGCCCACCAGGCGGCGCGCGGCGTGGTACAGCTCCTGCTGCGTCCAGCTTGTGTCACCTCGCTCCTCCAGCTCATCCTCCGTCCAGGGTCGTACTAGTACCGTTGCTCCCGTAGCACATTAGCTGCTATCGGCGTAATGATAGTGGACTTTACAATCGTGGAAGCTTCACTGGGGCCAGCATCTTCAGTCTGTTGGGTTGAGACAACTTCAGTGGTCCACCCTTGCCCTACTCTCCGCGACAAAAGAACGACACGACGACTCAAGTGAAGGCGAAACGGGAAGTGGTGTGGCTACGCGACGCCCCGCCTGCATGGACTGCACGAGCAGGTTGTGGTGCCGGGCGAAGAGCGTGTGCACCCCCGTGAGAAGCGTGTTCTCGTTGGCGCGCGGGTCGCCCCCCACGAGGGCCTGCTGCGCGCCCGCCGCCCCGTGCAGCCACCGCCCGTTGGCCTCCATGCCCGGGGTCCCCGACGCCGGCCACCCGGCGGGGGAGTTCCGCCCGCCCACGGTGGTTCCTCGCCGCGGCAGCCACTGTTCGGTTCCTTCGCCGCGCATTAGGGATTGCTGGATAGTGCTCGCCACGTCATAGGATGGCATTGCCAGTCAAGAAACGAGGGTTCAAGATGCGTTTCATGACTTGGCGGCAGGCTATCCAGCAGTGCCCCTACCGCGCATCAGCAGCTTCGCCGAGTCAGCGCCGCCGCCCAGGGCCTGTCACACTGCCTAGTCTCTCATTCAGCCTAACTTTAACAGCCGTTTTGTCCCTGAATCACTGAATCACTCGCATACTACATCAAATATGCTGAAGTTAAGCCGAAACGGGAAGCCCTAATCACTCAAGTTACTTAGATAATACCTGTCGCCGGCAGCCAGCCAGCCAGAGGGCCTGACTTACACAGTTAACCTGAACCGGCCCCCCTGAATCACTTAAAGCACTCACATGATACCTAAAATGTGCTGAATTTACGCTGAAACGGGGTTCATGAACACAGGGGGCTTGTGGTGCAAGACCCCCTGCCTGTGCCGGTGGGGTCCTAGAGCACGGGCCTGGCAGTTAATGCTCTCGCCGCGTTATATGATGTCATTGGACTCGAAGAACGAGGGGTCAAAATGCGCGTCGGGGGTCGATGACGTGGCGGGCAATATCTGCCAGACCCTACCTGGAGGAAGTCACCGTTGCGCAGCCACACGGCGCGCGCGTCGTTGTTGCCGTACACGTTCCCGGCGTCCAGCCGCGGGGTACGGCCCCAGACCAGCCCCCGCGGTAGCTCAACTTCAGCATCTTCGAGGTGTCGTAAGTGTGTGGTTCAGGGACGGCGGCGGCTGGTTCCCGCGGTGGCTTGCCTTGAGCATCTTCGAGGCATCGTACGTGGTTCAGTGACACCTGAGACCGGGTCCCGCGGTCCTGCGGTCCCACGGTAGCTTAACTTGAGAGAGAGGAGAGACGAACGCGTCAGAGTGTACAAGGAGGCACCAGGCTTCCGCCTTGGCCCCCGTACCTTAACTTGAGCATCTCCGAGGTTGCGAGGTATCGTAAGTGTAAGTTAAGGTGACAAGGGGAAGCCGATACACAGCGGCGAAAGGCGGAGGGCCCGGCCAGGAGGTGAGCAGGTTGAGGTACTGCGGGTCATCGGGGGCTGAGCCATCCGCCAGGGCCGAAACACTCCTTCCCTCACTGCTTGCGTGTAGTGTACCGGTGTTGCCCGTACACATCGCCGCTTCCTCCTCCCTGGCCTGGCCACTCGTTCCCGCTTCAGCTCAGCGCCTCAGCCTGACTCTTTGCTCATATTGTATTGGTGTAACGCAAATCCCGTCGACACACACTTCAGGATCCGTGCAAGTTAATACGTTTGCGCAGGGATCGACACAAAACCCGTTGCTGAGAAGGGGACACACCACGACACTAGTGAGAGACTCTTCAGCTCAACTGCCAGCATCTTTGAGGGATGAGGTGGGATAACTGCCGGTGGTTTCAAACTACAAAGCGGCTAAAGTTAATCAGTCGGGTTGAAAAGGGAACTAGTGGCCATGCCCCACCGCCCGCTTGAGGATCAACGGGGTGATCCCGCTTGAATGCGATGTTGAAACTGGCGCCAGGGTCCAATACTCCATCCCTTTCTTTATCAGCGGTAACATGAGCATCTATGTGGTTCAGGTGGTTTTGCGGTCTTGTAGCCATTCCCTGAATTTCAGCTCAACTTAAAACTTGAGCATCTTTGAGTGGTTCCATGTCCGGTTCAGGGACTGCAGCGACATACCCCCCCGCCAGTCAGAAGCAGCTGGCAGTTGACGAGTTGAACAGGGAACGATTGTAACTGCGAGTACTCGTCCCGACCCTCTCTACTTTAAAAATCATGGGGGTTTGGTGGTGAAGTTCCGGATCCAGAACTTGCCTGCCGACCGCGGCCGGACGTTTTCAGTGCCTTGTTGAGTTTATTAGAGCTACCCTCCCAAAATTGGTCACATCTTGGCACGCGAGTTACCCCTCATTTTGTGTTGTAGAGGGGGTTCGGCCGACTGGCCGAATAGGAAGCTTGCCCTGCCCGGAGTTCAAGTTGAATTCCTCCAGCGGGTCGTCCACTCCGAGCATGATGTTCATTTCCACTCCCGCCACGTCGCTGCCGCCGCCCAGGCTCAGGTCGTGGTCCACGAACTGGCCCCTGCGTGGGCGTGACGTGGCGGGTGGTGGGCGGTCAGCGGTGGGCGGTGGAGAGAGAGAGAGAGAGAGAGAGAGAGAGAGAGAGAGAGAGAGAGAAGAGAGAGAGAGAGAGAGAGAGAGACAGAGAGAGACAGAGAGAGACAGAGAGAGAGATAGAGAGAGAGAGAGAGAGAGAGAGAGAGAGAGAGAGAGAGAGAGAGAGAAGAGAGAGAGAGAGAGAGAGAGAGACAGAGAGAGACAGAGAGAGACAGAGAGAGAGATAGAGAGAGAGAGAGAGAGAGAGAGAGAGAGTGAGAGAGAGAGAGAGAGAGAGAGTCGCGTCAGCGTGTATGAGGAGGCACCAGGCTTTCGCCCTGGCCCCCATTGTGGGCGATAGGTGGTGGCTGGTGGGCGGTGGGCGGTCGTGGGCGGTGGGTGTTCAGGCGCGTGGGGTGTTACAGGTCCTTGAAGGTGTGAGCGCAACTTCCGAGGACTGCCCAACAGCCCGATACTGTATTACATACATCCCAACACAGGGCAACACAATGGGAACATGCCAATGACTCAGCATGACGTGCCCACATGGTTGCCCGCATTTTGAAGAAAACAGATTGAAGGTTCGGATGCAATCAAGGTTTTGCATAACGCGCACCATAGGAAGGCCCACTCGGAGAGGCTTCTCTCGGAGTACACCTGGTGGTGGAGGTCGTTGAAGAGGCGGTTGGAGACGTAGCGCGGCGCCGCGAGCCCGATGCCGTCCGCCATCGCCGGCACGACGCCG
>Ga0307489_10002936_pt1 | contig 11349 bp, 16 predicted proteins | sample SB12metaG_FD_202247 | JGI IMG/M metagenome (GOLD analysis project Ga0307489, IMG submission 202247) | Sea-ice brine microbial communities from Beaufort Sea near Barrow, Alaska, United States - SB 1.2 | ecosystem: Environmental > Aquatic > Marine > Coastal | place: USA: Alaska | collected...
TGACCCCAGGTTGACCCCAGGTTGACCCCAGGTTGACCCCAGGTTGACCCCAGGTTGACCCCAGGTTGACCCCAGGTTGACCCCAGGTTGACCCCAGGTTGACCCCAGGTTGACCCCAGGTTGACCTCGGGTTGGCCCCGGCTGTTTCCAAGCGCCTGGAGCTAAAATATGATGAACCCCCTTCAGAATTTGCTTCCAATAACACCTTGCGACCTTGGTGCACGGCGCCTTATTTGACAATGACGGGCGCCATTTATAAAATGGACCAGCCGATGCACTTCGCCCTCGGCGAGAAGACCAACTTCACCTTCGTCACCATCGCAGCCGGCGGTAGGGACTGATGGATAGTGAACGCTGCGTCTTCGAACACTATTCGAACCCTCGCTTCGTGAGCTGAATGACATCTGGTGACGTGGCGAGCACTATCCATCAGTCCCTGGCCGGCGGCGCCTTGTTTGCCATCTCGCAATCGAATTGTCCTAACGACGACTTGGGGGCAGGGGCTTACACTCGTCCACTTTCTCAGCTCAACCTGAGCCGTTTCTGACACATGACACCCCCTCACACCCCCTCACACCACGTGAATTCCTCCTGAATACACCCTAAGCGGACCCCTTGTCCCATGATAAGCGCTTACGTTGAGCTGAAAAGTTGACGAGTGTAAGCCCCTGCTTGGGGGTGGAGTGCGGCGTGCTCGGGGGTGTGCCAGGGCAGGGGGGTTATCGAGAACAAGCACTCACGCGTATACTTGTCGCCCCTAAACTAGCCTACTAAGCACTAGCCTCTAACCTAGCTTAAACTAGCTTAGTTTAAACCCCCCTAGTTGACTCACCCACTGTAGTCGCCGATACTTACCCACTAACCCACTAAGCACTAGCCCCTAAACTAGCTTAAACTAGCTTAGTTTAACCCCCCGGTCGCTAGAACTAGCTTAGTTTGACAAGCATACTCACGCGACGTTGCATGTTATCCTCCTTCTCCATCCTCCGATCTCGGTTCGAATGCCTGTTCTCAATGACCCTCCTGCCTCTTGGCGGACCTGACTGGGGAGGTATTGAGAACAAGCACTCCACCGGCGTTGACGATCCGCCCCCTCCTCCATATTCCCCGCGCGTCTGTGTCAGCATTCATCCTGAAGGTAACCGGCGAGTCTTGCGCCGATCTCGGGCCGAGTGCTTGTTCTCAATATGCTTGTCAAAACTAAGCCAGTGCTGGCGAGGGGGGGCGTTAAACTAAGCTAGTTTAGGGGCTAGTGGTTTGTGGGTTAGTGGCTTAGCATCGGCGACTACAGTGGGTCAGTATAATAAGGGGATTTAAACTAAGCTAGTTTAAGCTAGTTTAGGGGCTAGTGCTTAGTTGGCTAGTTTAGGGGCGACAAGTATAGTTCTCAATGACCCTCCTGCCGGGGTGTGCACGGAGTCGGAGGCAGGGGCTTACACTCGTTCACTTTTCAGCTCAACTTGAGCCGTGTCTGACACACACAAGCACCCTACACACCCAGAACGCCCCCTGACACCCCCTTAACACGGGCTACACAACCCCTCCGCGCACCCCCTATCCCATACAAAGCGCTCAAGTTGAGCTGAAAGTGGACGAGTGTAAGCCCCTGGTCGGAGGACGCGGATGCGCTGCCGGCGTGCGTGTGTCCGTTCGGCTTCGCGGGTAGGCCTATACTTGTCGCCCCTAAACTAGCCTACTAAGCACTAACCCCTAAACTAGCTTAAACTAGCTTAGTTTAAGCCCCCTTAATTGACTAACCCACTGTAGTCCCCCATACTAAGACACTAACCCACTAACCACTAGCCCCCAAATTAGCTAAACTAGCTTAGTTTAACCCCCCCATCGCCAGCACTAGCTTAGTTCGACAAGCATAGCCCTAACATGCATTGCCCGCCACGTCATCCAACGCACTCTGAAGCCTCGTCTCTTGAGTCAATTGGCACCCGCACCCTGTGACGTGGCAGACAACATTGCCCGTCACATTATCCAACGCTCGTCCAACCATCGTCTCATGATTTAAATAGCACCCTATGACTTGGCGAGCAATATCCGCCAGACCCTACCCGCGGGGATCTATTGCGAGCATTCGTGTCCGGTCGGCAGGGGCTCACACTCGGCCACTTCTCAGCTCAACCCGAGCTGTTTATGTCAGTGAAACCACGCAACACATATCCCACAGAAAGTGCTTGCGTTGAGCTGGATTGAAGTGGACGAATGTAAGCCCTCCCACTGGTCGAGCCGTTTTCGCTCTTGAAACCTCCCAATATATGCCCCCCAAAGGTGCTTACGTTGAACTGAAAGTGGAAGAGCGTAAGCCCCTGCCTGTCGGCACGGAAGCTGATGTCGACGCCATTCGGGCCGCTCACAACTTCGCCAAATTCAGAAAATCCCGTTACCAGGAGGCGATCGACGGGCCGATCGCTGGCGAAATCTGCGCTGGGCAGGGGGGGTATTGAGAATAAGCACTCGACCGACGTTGAACCTCCTCCTCCTCGTCCGCGCGGATGTTGAGAACAAGCACTCAACCGACGTTACACATCCTCCTCCTCCTCCTCCTCCGGAGTTAGCACTCAAAACAAGCACTCAAAACAAGCACTCAACAGGCGTTGAATCTCCTCCTACTTCTACGCGCTCTGCGCTCCTCCTCCTCCTCCTCCTCCTCCTTCTATCAGCATTCAACCTGAAGGTGAGTCATACTCCGATCTCGGTCGAGTGCTTGTTCTCAATGACCCTCCTGCCCGGCACGGTATGTGCAATAAATTCGGAAGTTGCGACTGCCAAGACAATTTCTTTGGCGACCGGTGCCAGCACATGTGCCCGTGGGACAACGAGAGGCAGCATTGCTCGGGTAACGGCACGTGCGTGTACAATCCCGAAACCCAGGTCACCCCGTATTGCGTGTGCAATCGATGGAACACAGTAAACGAAGATGAGGAGGTGGCCGCGGAGATGACACAGACATGCGCTGATAACAACTTGTTCGTGTGGCCCAATGGTTGGTGCTCGTACTACGACGCCTCGCAAGGCTTCGACGCCTGCTACACCCTAGGCACGGGCTTACACTCGTCCACTTCTCAGCTCAACCTGAGCCATTTCTGACACAAAATATACCCTGAACAACCCCCACACTCCCTTCAACCCCCGAGATACCCCCTGCACACCTCCTGCACACCCCCTGAATGCACCCCTTATCCCACAGAACGCGCATAGGTTGAGCTGAAAAGTGGACGAGTGTAAGCCCCTGACCCTCGGCCTGTGCGGCGTGTGCGAGGATGCGGCGATGAAACATTCGGTCTTTGCTGTGCTTCTCGTCGCTGCTTTGTTCCTCGTTATGGATGTTTGATAAGATGGGCTTAGTTTAGAGCTAGTGATGCCACAGTCAATGGTTGCGCGAAACTTGTGATATTATGCTAATAATAGATAGCGATCGAGGCGTGGTTCATGAACACCCTCCGCGCTGAACCGAATCGTGTGGCCCAATGTTTTGAGTGCATCGCATGAGTGCATCTGTTGACTGCATTTGAGTGCAGCTCTTGGGCAAAAAATGATAAATGAGAGTTAAGGAATGCCTAAATGAGAGTGAGTGACGCACCATCCAAGAAATCACATCAGGAATCGCCAAAACCAATAAATGAGAGTTTAGTGACAAGATATCCCATACCGATATCCAAGATGAGCATATCGATATGGTACATAAATCATATCGACATGGTAGATAATCACATCGATACATCATATCCCATATCGATCCTGACCCTGAGCCTGACCCTGAGCCTGAGACATTGAGCAGGAAGTTGTGCACCACCAAGCGCGCCGCGTACGTTTGCAGCCGGTCGATCTCGCCCAGCAGGGTCGCGCGCTCGGCGGCGTGAAAGGCGGCGGCGCCATGACGCGTGGCGGAGCGGGGTGGGGGCGGCGTGGAGTGGCGGCGGCGGCGGAAACCTCCCTCTCCCCACTTGAGAACTCCGCCTGTTCTGAATTTCTCGGAACAATAAGAAACAACGTTGAATTCTTCGACACCGTGCTAACGAGCAGCCGCCGAGAGTTGGCGGTCCGGCCGGCCATGCGCGGTGCCCAAACCCACCCACATCCACACAACAACACGATCGCGATCGCGACCGTCGAGAACCAACAACAACATCATCAAGTTGAACAATATCCCCCCCTTCACCTAAAGTCCAACTCCTCGCAGCACGAGTGTTGTGACACATCTGACCCGAGCGTGCCCGAGCGTGCATCATCACACGCGGTATGACGATGACGATGCCCCCCCCGCCCTCCGCCGCCGCCGTCCTCCGCGGCATACTGGCCACCCCCCTGGAGCGCGTCCTGCTGGAGCTGGACGAGCGGCGGGGGGGGCGGGGGCCGGGGCACCAGCGCGTGGTGACCCTGAACCACGACACGTCCGTCGCCGCGGCGCTGCACACGCTGTCCAAGCACCGCATCCTGTCCGCGCCCGTGGTCATCCAGCCGGACCCCCTCGACTCAGGTGCGTGAAAGGGAAAGGGGTGGCCCAGGGTTTGGTTTGGGTGGTGGTAGCCAGCCAGGAGTTGTGGAGGCGGAGGCGGGGGCCGCGGGCGGGGGGTTGTGTCCCGTGCTCGTTTCACGGGCCGCCAAAGGCGCGCGTAGTGGGGCCCGCCATGTCGCGCGGCGGCGGCGGCGGGGGAGGGCTCCCGGGGGGAGGCGATACTCCTGGCGAGCGGCCGCGGGGGCGCCACGCGATATTGGTTGGTTTTTAGGCTGCCCACCAGACTTCCTCCGAGGCTGACAACGAATCTTCCCAAAACCTTCCCCAACCCACCCCCGGCACCTCCCCATCGCTCCTTCATCCTGTGCCGCCGTCCTGCTCACGCGAACGGATTACGCGGGTGCTGCGCAGACCACATCCTGGACCCCAGCCCCCGGCGCGCCCAGGGCGAGGCAGGGGCCTACACTCGCCCACTTTTCAGCTCAACGTCAGCACGTTATGTGGGATACGTTGGGTGGTTCAGTCAGTGACACAAATGGCTCAGGTTGAGGCAACAAGTGGACGAGTGTGCGCCCCTGCAGCGAGGGCCCCACGTTCCTGGGCTTCTTCGATGTGCAAGACGCGCTCCGCTGCCTCATCGCGGGTAGGCGTTAAACCTTAAACCTTAAACCTTAAACCTTAAACCTTAAACCTTACACCTTAAAACCTTACACCTTAAACCTTAAACCTTAAACCCTAAACCCTAAACCCGCTGCCACTCGTCCACTTCTCACCTCAACCTAAGCCGTTCTTGTCACTGAAACCCACTGAAGTACACTGAAGGGCGAAAGCCTGATGATGCCTCCTTATACACGCGGAAGCGTCTCTCTCTCTCCCCACTGAAAGCACCCAACGTGTCCCTCAAACCGTGCTCACGTCAAGCGGGAAAGAGAGAGAGAGAGAGAGAGAGAGAGAGAGAGAGAGAGAGATAGAGAGAGAGAGAGAGAGACGCGTCAGCGTGTATGAGGAGGCACCAGGCTTCCACCTTGGCCCCCGTGTCAAGCGGGAAAGTGGAGGAGTGTTGCGCCCCTGATGGCGGAGCTGCCGGAGGGGAAGGACCGTCCTCACAACGTGCTCGGGTGGATGCGCGCGCTGGAGGGCGGCGTGGACAAACGCGTGGGCGCCAAGCAGGGGCGAAACACTGCTCCCCTTTTTCAGCTTAACGTAAGCACCTTTTGTGGGATAGACCCTACGCTCCTGGGTGGCGTCAATCTGCCAGTGACAAAAACCTCTTATGTTGAGGCGAGAAGTGGACTCGTGTGCGCCCCTGGCGGCAAGCACCTGATCTCCGTTTTCGGCGACGACGCCGAGCTGCTGTTCCGCCCCAACGTCACCCACACCACGCTTGGCAGGGGCGCACGCGTGTCCACATTTCGCCTTGACGTGTCACGTGTGCACCTTTTGTCGGGTACGTTGGGTGGTATCAATGATAAAAAGGCTGAGGTTGAGCGGAGAAGCGGAGAAGTGGAGGAGTGTTTCGCCCCTGACGGTGGGCGACGCGATCCGCGACGGGTTTCTGAGCAAAGTGAGCGACAACGGCCTGGTGCACCGCCTCGCCGTATTCAGCGGCGACGGCGACATCACGCGCGTGGCGGGGACCACTCAATCAATATGCTCGCCACGGCATCCACCGTAATGTAACCGTCGTGTATGGACTGAGATGTCGTGTTATGACGACGTGGCCCGGGGCCCGGCATGTGTTACTCGCCCCTGGGTGGCGGTGAGCATGAGCGACGCCGTGCGGTACCTGGCAGGGGGGGTAAGGAGAAACAGCTCTTGACCGACGTTGAATCGACGCACCAAGTCCGTGCGTCTGTATGAGCATTCACACTCAAGGTACTCGTAAGTCATGCTCCGATCTCGGTCGAGTGGTACGTTGTTCTCAACGACCCTCCTGCCAGGGCTTGCACGTGGACCGCCTGGGGGGGCTGGCGGGCATGACCCTCACGGCCCTCGGCCTCGTCACCGCCCACCGCCCCGGCGGCGACGACCCCGCCTGCCGCGCACCCACCGCCGCCGCCGCCGCCGGGCTGGTGACCGTGCGGCCCACCATGCCCGCCATCGAGGCCTTCGAGGTCATGTGCCGCCTCTCGGTCAGCGGCGTGGGGCAGGACCTTGCACTCGTCCACTTCTCACCTCAACCTGACCCAGTTTTGTTACTGAAACCACCCAATACATCCAATAAAAAGTGCTTACGTTGAGCTGAAAAGTGGACGAGTGTACGCCCATGGCGTGGGGGTCATGGACGACGCCGGCGACGCCTTGATCGCCAACCTGGCAGGGACTAGCAGATACGAACCGTCACATTATCCACTGCGTTCTGAACCCTCGTTTCCTGAGTTAAACGGCATCCTGTGACGTGGCGAGCAATATCTGCCCGGCCGTACAAGGTGAGCGCCTCCGACGTGCGGTGCATCCAGCCCGAACACTTCGGCATGCTGGGTAGGGTTTAGGGTTTAGTTTTTAGGGTTAAGGGTTTAGACCCTAAACCCTAAACCCTACACTCCTCCACTTCTCGCGGTTCTCGCCTTACCTCAGCACTCTTTGAGGGGCACGTTGGGTATTTAATTAATTTCAGTGCCAAACCCGGCTCAGGTTGAGGTGAGAACTGAGGATTGGAGGAGTGGAAGCCCCTGATGCTGGGGCTGCCCGTCGCCGAGTTCCTGGCGCTGCTCCATGGCGGGGGGCGGGGGGCGGGGGGCGCGGGCCCCGCGTCGCGCGGCGCTCCCTCCACCTTTACTTGATTACTTCTATTAGCCGCTTGTCCCTGAAACCAATCGAGTATCCACCACTTAATACCTCGAAGTTGCTTGAGTTAAGCTACCGCGTGAACAGGTGACCTCCCAGGTTTAGGCCCTAATCCCTAATCCCTAAACCCTAAACCCTAAACCCTAAACCCTAAACCCTAAACCCTAAACCCTAAACCCTAAACCCTGTACGGCCCAGCGGCGCGGCACCTCCTACGCCGGGTTCTCGCACGTGCAGTCGCAGCACCGCGCCAACCCCTTCTTCTCGCGCAAAATGGGGCGGGGCCTCACACTACAAGCTCTGTTTCCAGCTCAACCTCAGCCGTTTCGTCCCTGTAACCGCTCGGACGATTTGTGACACGTACATACCTCGAAGATGCTTCCGTTGAGCTGAGAAGGGAGAGCAAGAGAGAGAGAGAGAGACGCTTCCGCGTGAATAAGGCGGCACCAGGCTTTCACCCTGCCCCCCGTGAGGGAGAGACGCTTCCGCGTGAATAAGGAGGTACCAGGCTTTCGCCCTGGCCTCCGTGAGGGAGAGACGCTTCCGCGTGTATACGGAGGCATCAGGCTTTCACGGGGGCCAAGGCGGAAGCCTGGTGCCTCCTCATACACTCAGATGCGTCTCTCTCTCTCAGGCACCAGGCTTTCGCCCTGGCCCCCGTGAACTGAGAAAAGAACTAATGTGCGGCACTGCGCACGGGCCGTTCCTCATCGTGGCGCGCCCCGACGACACGTTCCAGAAGTTGCTGGAGCTCATCACCGAGCACGGCAGGGGCTCACACTCGTCCACTAAGTCTTCTCGGCTTAGCCTGAGCACGTTTTGTGGGATACGTTGGCTGGTTTCGGTGACAAAAAGGGCTGCAGGTTGAGGTGAGAAGCGGGCGAGTGGAAGCCCCTGGAGCACGGCGTGCACCGCGTGTACGTGTGCGAGGCGGACTCCATGCACCGCGTGTGCGAGGTGGAGGCCGACTGCATGGCGCCTGCGGGCGTCATCACGCTCACGGACATTCTCAAGCGCGTGTGTGCCGCCGCCGAGGATGAGGACGGTCACTGATCATGTCGTGATGCCAGAATGTGTACACGCGTTCGTCGCGAATATGAGAAAAAGAGTCGTGCTAAGCGTGTTAACAATCTTGTTAGAGAGAGACGCTTCCGCGTGTAGAGCTATAAAGAGGCCCCAGGCTTTCGCTATTGCCCCCGTGTGTTTACAAACTCGTTACATTTTAGATTTTACAGCTATTGTTCAGTGTGTCCCCCCTCCGACGACGCCCCAAGCGATTTGCTCGCCCCCCTGCTCGAGGAGTGGCGCGACGTGCTGGTGAAGCACGTGCTAGCGCGGCTGGACCCCACGGACCACCGCCAGCCACGGCTGCGCCATGCTCGCGCGGGTGGGGCAGCCGTGGCTGGCGGTGGTCGTTGCCAACAACCTTCCGCGCGCGGGGAAGCGAGGGGCCGTGCCGCTGAAGCTCGAGGACATTTTAGGGTCCGTCAATCGGTTGGCTTGGGCCAGGGACAACGGGTGCCCGTGGGAGGGGGGGACGTGTTCGCTACTCGCCGCGGGTGGACACGTGGACGTTCTGCAGTGGGCGCGGGGGCATGGCTGTCCTTGGGACTTGAGAAACGTTGTTATCGCGCAGCGGTGGGCGGACACCTGCACGTGTTGCAGTGGGCGCGGGCGCACGGCTGCCCGTGGGACTCGTTGACGTGTGCATACGCAGCTTTAAACGGCCACGTGGCGGTGCTCACGTGGGCGCGGGAGCACCATTGCCCGTGGAACGAGAGGACGTGCGTAGATGTGCTGATATGGGCGCGGGAGCACGGCTGTCCGTGGACTGCGGCGACGCGTGCCACGGCCGCGACAAAGGGACCGTCCCCTGTCCGTCTGAGGCCGATTGCAGCAGCTGAATACCCCCCAACACACCATGATGCGCCGGGCGGAGACCGTGACCTCGCCCTTCTTGCTATTACCTCCAGCATCGTTGTGCCGAAGAAAACACAGGCGGTGGAGCTGGATGCGAATGGGCTGCCGGCCTGGCTCAGTGAGCTGACCCCCCGCCAGATTCAGACGATGCCGTCTGACGTGATGTACGTGGTGTACGTACGCTATGGAGGCGGAAGACGATGTTATTGTCGAGAAACTCAAAGCCAAAGGGACTCGCCCCTCTGTGTACGCCAAAACCGCTCTCGCGATTGAGATGTTCGACGCGCTTCCGCCGACGGAGTTGCAGGTATCAGCTAAACATATTTTCTCTGTATCGTGTATGTGCTTCGAGGACGTGCTTGTTGGCTCACGCGTGATCAATACTTCTTCTAACATCAACTTCATCGCATCTATCCTCCTCACCGGAGAAACACGAGCTCATGACACAGAACGCCATCGCCGCGGCCACTGAAGAGTTGGCGCGCTCCACTGATGCTACTACACAGTAATGTGTCATTGTGGCGGCGGCGGCGGCGGCGGCGGCGGCGGCGGCGGCGGCGGCGGCCGACCCGGAGTAGGTGGACGATGACGACGGTCGTTCACATTGCATCAATTACAGGCATGCTTCTAGGTGTCCTTGCGTCTCGTGCTACTATTGGATGTACACATTCTTCTGGAGAAGGAGAAGCGCTTGGCGAAAACGACGGTCATTCATTCATATTCATGTCGCATCATTATCAGTCGTGCTTCCAAGTTTCACAACAACTGTACAGTCTATGGTTTTTGTCTTTGGCTTTGTCTTCGGGTACCGGGTACCTGGAATGTCTTGTGCGTCAGCAAGTGTCAGGCAAGCACACACGTGTGTGCAGCAACGTGTGAGCGGCTGCGTTTCAGGCTTCGTCTGTATGTCATCTTCGAAATGTGATGAACCGAAATCAAACCACTTCATTCACCAGGTGAGCCGCGCGTCTGTGTCATCTGAGAAATGTAATGCACCGAATGATATCAGAAACCACTTCATTCACCACATGAGCGGCGCGCCGCCCTCCACCACGTGGAGCCCGAGCAGCCGTTCACCACGTGAGGCGCGCGTGGCCCTCGGGGTCCGCAGGGTCCACCGCGAAGATACGCATCACGTCCGTGCACGTGCACACCCCCAGCGGCGGCGAGTGCGGCGTGTCCCCCACGCAGGGCCCGCCGGATCATGTCCATCCATCCGTTCGGTCACCGTTTCTATACCATTACCGCAGTCTTATTGCCAGGAAAGTTATGGTGTCGGGTCGCGTCTCAGGGCCGCGGCACTTCACTCAGGAAAGGAGGGTAAAGTGGATCACGGTGCCATGTCGCAGGGCGCCGGCACTTGACATGATACACGAGGTGTAAACCCTCGGCATCCATCATAGGGCGGCGCTTAACTGATGAAGCGAGCGTTAAACCTTCGCGTGACAGGCGAGGTGGAAGTGCCCCTGCACTGCTTACCAAAACATGCCTTTGTTTACATTTGTGGTACTTGGGGACCAATTCGTTACAACAGAGCGACACTTCACGGAAGAAACGAGGGGTGCGACATGAGCCTTGCCGCGATATAGACGTGGTGCACGCGGCCGGCCGCCATGGCGCGCATCGCCGCCACGCAGGGGCCCGCCGCCCAATGTGCTCGCCGCGTCATCCACCGCACAGTGTACCGGTGCTCGCCGCGTCATCCACCGCACAGGGTACCGGTGCTCGCCGCGTCATCCACCGCACAGTGTACCGGTGCTCGCCGCGTCATCCACCGCACAGTGTACCGATGCTCGCCGCGTCATCCACCGCACAGTGCACCGGTGCTCGCCGTGTCATCCACCGCACAGTGTACCGGTACACTGCCATGTGCTCGCCACGTCATCCACCGCACAGTGTACCGGTGCTCGCCACGCCATGAGGTGGACCTTACACCAGTTCCCGTAATAGCTCAATCTGACTGTTTGCTCATAGTGTACCGGCGTACCCGTGCTCACTCGCCGCAGCCTCATCCCTGACCTTTCACCAGTTCATGTCGCATATCAACGTGATTATCTTCCAGGTGTCATGTTGAGTGGTTTCATGCAAAGCCCGGCGCATGCGCTCGCCACGTCATGATGCGGCGCTTACAAACCCGTCCTGCAACGGGTTCACAGTGGGGTGAGCGGCGCGGT
>Ga0307489_10002937_pt1 | contig 11348 bp, 20 predicted proteins | sample SB12metaG_FD_202247 | JGI IMG/M metagenome (GOLD analysis project Ga0307489, IMG submission 202247) | Sea-ice brine microbial communities from Beaufort Sea near Barrow, Alaska, United States - SB 1.2 | ecosystem: Environmental > Aquatic > Marine > Coastal | place: USA: Alaska | collected...
AGTCATGGAGTCAACAACAGCCCACGACCCGGCATCGCGGCGTCATCTTGAGACATTACCGCCGCCGCGTGCCCGCAGTGAAGTCGCCAGCGCGCGGTTCCGCGTGACAGAGTGAGGCTGCGCGCCGGTCGCGTCGCAGGTGCTTCGGCGACGGCCCGCCGCCGCCTGGATTCGCGAGAAAGCAGAAGTCCGCGGGTCGTTGTTTTTTTAGTATTGTGTGAGCTGCCAGTCGTGAAGTCGATAGAGAGTCGTCCTCCCCGCTCCCGACACGCCTCTTCGGGTGCCAGCGTGCTGCTGCAGTGCTGCTCGCAGAGCAAGAGATTCGATTGAGATGTTCGGCCGGGCCAAAGCCGCCTCCGCGCCCGCCGCGCGGCCCGCCGCGCGGCCCGCCGCCGGAGCGGAAGCGCGCCCACTGCACCTGCTGATGTACGACGAGGCGACGCAGAAGTTCGAGCTTGGCAAGGAGGCCCTGGCGTGCCTGCGCGAGATCCGCGGCCCCGTCGGCGTGCTCGCGGTCTGCGGCCGCGCGCGCCAGGGCAAGTCGTTCATCCTCAATCAGCTCGCGGGCAGGGATGGGGCTTCCCTCCCCCCACGTCCGGAGCACCGCCGCCGTGGGCATCGTATCAACACAGCCTCGTATCGGTCAAAGACCTGAACCTTTTTAGAATGTCCCCCTACATCGCGGCACCGCGGCCAACAACGCCACGGGGTTCAAGGTGGGCCCGTCGGTGCGGCCGTGCACCAAGGGGCTGTGGATCTGGTCCGCGCCCATCGCGTGCACCACCCCCGCGGTAGGCCTCCACCGTTGCGCCACACAGTTTCGGTCGTTCCGAAACACAGCTGGAGAATCAGGGGGTGCAGTGTTTTCTGTCATTGCTCACGAAACCCGCACCCTTTGGGCCATGCTAGAAGCTGCGTCCACGCGTGCCCCCGGCGGCCCTGCCCCGCGGGCGCGCCGTACCACATCATCCTTCTCGACAGTGAGGGGATCGACGCGTACGACCAGACGGGGCAGTACAGCACGCAGATCTTCAGCATGGTCAGGCGGTGCAGGTTGAACCGATGAAACCCGTGTTAAACGCGCCTGGAACTAAGCGCTCGATACTCAAATATGATGACGTGCTTCCAAGTTTTGCTTTCAGTTTCAACTTGCGCCGCTTCAGCATGGCGGTGTTGCTGTCCAGCCTGTTCTGCTACAACCAGACAGGGGCTTACACTCGTTCACTTTTCAGCTCAACGTGAGCGCTTTTTGCGGTATTGGGGGTGCGTTCAGGGGTTGTTTAGGGGGAGCTTAGGGGGTGTGAGGGGGTGTTAGGGAGTGTTTAGGGTGTGTTTTTGTGGCAGGCACGGCTTAGGTTGAGCTCAGAAGTGGACGAGTGTAAGCCCCTGCGTGCAGATGGGCGGCATCGACGAGGCGGCGCTGGACCGCCTCTCCCTCGTCACGGAGATGACCAAGCACATCCGCGCGCGCTCCGAGCAGAGCGGCGACGCCGCCAAGGAGCTCAGCCAGTTCTCGCCGTCCTTCGTGTGGCTGCTGCGCGACTTCTTCCTGGACCTGGAGAGCGAGGAGGACGGCGTGCAGACAGGGGCTTCCACTCGTCCACTTTTCAGCTCAACCTGAGCCGTTTCTGACACAAAATATACCCTAAATACCCCCCAGTACCCCTGCCACCTCCTAAACACCCACTAGTAACCCCCAAATGCACCCCCTATCCCACAGAAAGCGCTTACGTTGAGCCGAAAAGTGGACGAGTGTAAGCCCCTGCGTGCAGACCCCTGCAGAGTACCTGGAGTCGGCGCTGAAGAGCGTGCCGGGCGCCGGGCCCTCCGTGGCCGCCAAGAACTCCATCCGCAGGTCCATCAAGGCATGGCCCGGAAACTCTAGCTCTACTGCGGATTCCTGCGCTCGAAATCCCTCGCCGACCCCTACAGAAGTACGTTGGCATTTTGTCATGGCGGCCAAAACCGAGAAAGTTATGGCTAAAAACGTTCGTGGTCCGGTCCGCACTTTGCGGACCGGCTCCCGGATCAGGCAGACCAAGACTAACTAACACAATACCACTCAATATGGTCGCACTACCCACGAGATCCACTTGATAGTTGATACCCGGCCGTACATGAAGGAGCTGTTCCCCGAGCGCGAGTGCTTCCCCCTGGTGCGGGTTGTGCGGCTCACACTCGTCCACTTTTCAGCTCAACCTGAGCGTGTTTCTGTTACTGACAGACTGACGCAGCTCGACATATCCCACAAAAGTGCTTACGTTGAGCTGAAACAATGGACGAGTGTGAGCCCCTGCCCCCTGGTGCGCCCCATCATGGACGAAAAGTCGCTCCAGAAGCTGGACACCGTGCCCCAGGTCAGGCTTGCACCGGATTATGACACCTGCCCCACGTCATTCACCGCATGCAAAGCCGGGTTGTCTTGAGTGTAATGCCACCCTGTGACATGAACAGCGTAGTGTAAGATGTGTGGACATACTGTGTAATGATGTGCACCAATGGGCATACTTTGTATGACAAAAGTGCGTCAAATCGCGTAGCGACTTAGCGACTTAGCTGATGGACGAGAAGGCGCTGCAGAGGCTGGACACCGTGCCCCAGGTCAGGCTTGCCATTCGGATTATCGGATTATGACACCTGGCCCCCGCCATTCACCACAGCTTAACCTCGGTGTCGGATCTGGTAACAAAGGTATGGTATCGAATCCCGTTCGACCAATCAGGACTGTCCATTTCGGAAATCCCACCGACCGACTCGCCGACCGTCCGACCTGGTCATTATCCTTGAGTTAATAGACCCTCGGTTTCGAGGAGATAAGGGCGACTAGTCGCCCTTACACTCAGTTTCAACCCTGGTGTCTTGAGTGCAATCCCACCCTGTGACGTGGACAGCACAATGTGTGGTGCTAATGAGTACAAGTGTGCCAATGGGCATAATGTGTACTAATGGGCATTTACGTGGAGGAGCAGCTTCGCCCCGAGTTCCGCAATGGCCTGGGCAACCTCCTCAAGATGCTGTTCAGTCGGTGCCAGCCGAAGACGGTGGGGCGGGAGGTGCTGACCGGGCGGACGCTGGCAGGGATGGCGACGCAGTACGTGGCGGCCATCAACGGCGGCGCGGTGCCGACCATCGCGACGGCGTGGCAGAGCGTGGCGGAGGGCGAGTGCCGCCGCGCGGCGGAGGCGGCCGAGGCGGGGCCTGCCGGACCTGCCACGCCATGGCGGATCCACCACATTGTGTACCAGAGCTCGTCGCGCCATCCACCACATTGTGACCTTCGTTTATAGATTTCAACCCCAGCCTATGACTCGATGAGCGCTATCCATCTGAGCCATGGCGGAAGACGTGGAGAGCTGCACCGGTACACACTACGAATGACGTGGCGAGTGTTATACATCTGACCGTAGTGCGAGGCGGCATACGACGCGGCGTTCTTTCCCGCGGCGGACGCAGTGGCGGCGGACGAGGCGGTGCTGCTGGCGACGCACACTGGCGCGATGGAGACAGCGCGCGCCGCGTTCGGCGCCGCCGCCATCGGCGGCCCGGAGCACCGCCAGGCCCCCGCCGCGCACCTCGAGGTACGCCTCCGTCGCCGAGTCATTCATATCATCTCATGTCAGACCTTCTTTACTTGGGTCAAGTGACGCCCTGTGGCAAGCGTACTCTGATACCCCGCCAGCCATATCATTCGCCATTCATCACCTCATGAAACCTCGTGTATTGAGTCAAGTGCTACCCTGTGACGTGGCATGCATACTATCCGCCGGGCCCTACATCGAGTCCGTCCTCGCCAAGAGGTTTCAGGAGTACAGCTCTAAGCGCGCCGCGCAGGCAGCTGCGAAGTGCGCGACGCTGCTGAACGCGGCGTCGCAGCGCGTGCACGCGGCGGCCAACGCTGCGGACGCCACGGTGGCCGGCGTGGTGGCGGTGTTGGACGCCGAGGTGGCCACATTCCTCGCCGCGGCGGAGGCAGGGCCTGGCACCTGTTGCTCGCCACGTCTTAGGATGTCATCACACTTAAACCCAGTCTCCGGTATGACTACCCCCTGACCCCCCCGAATACAGCCTCTCGACGAATCAGGGACGCGTGGAAATGATGGACTGTCCATTGACTAATCAGGGCTCATACATATTTACGTTCAGAATTGGCGCGAAACGTGCAAAGAATGCAGCCAATCAAATCTCAGTAAATCACTCTCTCGACCAATCATATGAGGGCCTTCAGGGTCGTTAACGACCCGGAGACTGGGTTTGATACGCGAGGGTTGAAAATGCGTGTCGATGACGTGGCAAGTACTGTCTGCAAGGCCTTAGGCGGAGGGCAGCATGAAGCACGAGCGGCTGACCGAGTTCATGGGCGACTCGATGCGCTCCGCACTCGCCGCGGTGTCGCAGCGCACCGCGGCGGCGCTGCAGGCCAGGGTGGACCGCGAGTCGCAGCGCGCGGAGTCGGCGGCGGCGGATGCGGCGTCGCTGAAGGAGCGGCTGAGCGACAGCGATGGCGCGCGGCGGGCCAGCGAGTCGCGCGTGCGGTAGGGCCCGGCAGAAATTGCTCATAATATCACGGCGGCCGGGGGCGGCATTTTACTCAAGACACAAGGGTTTAAACTGTGTTGAAGGACGTTTGAAGCAATTTCTGCCAGGCCATAGCGCGTGGGAAGTGGAGGCGATGGCGCGGGAAGTTGAGGCGGAGTCGCGGGAGGCGGTGTCGCGGGCCGCCACCGCCGCCGCCGCACACGAGGTGGAGTCCCGTGAGGCGGTGCTGCGGGCCGCTGCCGCTGCCGCCGCCGCCGCTGCCGCCGCCGCCGCGCACATCGAGGAGGTTGAGTTGAGGGCGCGTGAGGCTGAGTCACAGGCCGCCGCCGCCGCCGCTGCCGCCGCCGCTACCGCGGCCTCGCACCTGGCGGAAGTTGAGTCGAAGGCGCGGGAGATTGAGTCGCGGGCAGCCGCCGCCGCCGCCACGCACCAGGTGGAGGCGCGGGAGGTTGAGTCGCGGGCCGCGGTCGCCGCCGCCGCCGCCGCCGCCGAGCACCGCATGGAGGCGGCGCACGCCGAGGTAGATCTTGCTGGATCGGTGGATGAATGCCTGCCACGTCATGCACCACATCTGAAACCCTCGTTTCTTGAGTCAGATTTTGGTGAATAATGCCCGCCACGTCATCCACCACATCTAGAACCCTCGTTTCTTGAGTTGAGTGGAGCAATGTGACGTGGCGAGCTCATCCAACTGAGCCTACCCATGTTTCTTGAATGTGGCGCCCTGTGACGAGGCGAGCATAATCCAAGTGACCCTGCGACCTAGACTGATAGACCTAGCTGTTTACGTTTACGCGGGTCGTTCAGGCTTCGCGCTCATTTATTTATTTATTCAGTGACCCTGCGGCGCGGGCGGCGCCGCCGATAAGCTGAGGCAGGCCGAGGAGCGCACCAGCCAGGTGAGGGCGGCCGCCGCTGACGCCGCCGCCGTCGCCGCCAATGTGGCAGCCGCCGCCGCGCGCGACCGCAAGGCCAACGACGCCGCGGCAGAGCAGGCACGGCCGGGTGTCATCTCACTGATTGCTCGTAGTGTACCAGTCCAATCAACAGACAGTACAAATCGCCTCCTCCCACGTATCATCAGACTGTTTGCTCTTTTAGTGTACCAGTACACATTCGCCTCCTCCCCGGTATATGTAGCGTCTGACTGTTTGCTCATAGTGTACCAGCCCTGTTTGCAAACCGCGGGCCTTAGGCACAGCGCGAGCGGGCGCTACGCGAGGCGCTGGACTGCGAGAAGATAGGGCGATGCAGGTTGACCCTATCAACCCAACGTTGAAAGCGCCTGGAACGAAGCGCTTGAAACTGAAATGCCATAAACTGCTTTCAAGATTTGCTTTCAAATTCAACTTGCGCCGCTTCAAGAAGGGGCGCGCCGCGCGCCTCTCCGGTGACCACAAGCGCGCCACCACCGAGCTCAGCTCCCTGCGCCAGGCGGGGTCAACTTACACCCGGTTCATCCCATATCACAACACGTTGAACCTAGCATCCTATCAACCTGAAACTGTTAAACCGCGTCAAGGCGGGGCTAGGCATCGCATCGCACGACATGCCCGGGCGCGTGATTCACCGCATTATAGACCTTGGTTATTGAGTCAACTCAGAGTGGGGACCTACTGATGAGGCTCGCAGACCTCTATCGTTTACCTCCATCTAAGCACGGGGGCCAGGGTGAAAGCCTAGTGCCTCCTTATACACGCAGAAGCGTCTCTCTCGCTCTCTCTCTACCTCCATCTAACCTTAGAATATAAAATAATCGTCCGTTGCTTTGACTGTACCGGCAGGAGTCCACGCACCTGCGCGCCTCATCGGTAGGACCTGGCACATATTGATCGCCACGTCATGGGATTTCAGTTTACTCAAGAACTGCTCAGAATGCGTGTCGATGACGTGGCGGGCAACATCTGGCAGGCCCTGCTCGTCGGGAGCCCAGTCGCTGGCGCTTGAGAATGCGCGGGCGGCAGGGCCGGCACCTCACTGTTTGCTCATAGTGTACCGGTGCAACCGTACACGCTCGCCGCATCCACGGGTACACCGGTACACCATGAGCAAACAGTGTGGGGACGAGTGTACGGCACTGGCGGGCGGCGAACCGGAAGTCGCGCGATGACAGCGCGCGCGGGTGGGGCCGTACCAGATATTGCGAGGAGCACGTCATCCACACGCACATGAAACCCTCGTTTCTCGAGTTCAATGGCATCCTATAACGTGGTGAGCAATATTTGGCGGGCACTAGGCGCGGGCGCGACGCGGCGGAGCGCGGGCGCGAGGCGGCGGGGCCGGGGCCGGGGCCGGGCCCCACTCCTCCCTGTTCCACCTCAACCTGACTGCTTGCTCATTGTGTAACAGGTATCCGTACACACTCGCCGCATCCTCCTCTCGTCCCTGGCCTTCCATTCGTTCCCTTTCCAGCTCAAACATCGGCGTGTTGTCCCAACTTAACAGCCGTGAGATACTCGGAGATGCTCAAGTTGAGGTGAGGTGTACAGTGGTGTGCGGCCGTGGCGGGCGGCGGAGGGCGCGGTGGCGGACGCCAAGTCGCGCGCGGCGGCGGCGGAGGCGGAGGGCCGCGCCGTGGCGGCGCGCACCAGAACCAGCGCAGGGCCTTGCTACGCGTTCCCTTTTCAGCCGAGCTTGAGCCGTTTTACCCCGGTAACTAGCTAACCACTCAAGTTATCCCAATTCACATCTCGAAGATGTATAAGTTGATGTGAGAGGGGTGAAGGGAGGGAGTGTAAGGCGCTGCACGCGGGTGGCGACCGCGGAGGCGCGCGCCACGGCCGCCGACGCGCGCGCTGACGTGGCCGAGAGGCAGGGCCTCGCACTGTGCCGCTCCCTTGACAGCTGGCACGCTGGAGTGTAAGCCCACGGAGGAGCATGCGGCGAGTGTGTACGGGTACACTGGTACACTATGAGCAAACATTGAAGGGGCGAGTGGCCAGGCCCTGCCGCGAGGCACGCCGCCGCCATGGAGAACAAACTGGCGGTGCGGACAACAAAACTGTCTACGCTTGCCACGTCATTGACCACATGTGTACCGGTGCTCGCCACGTCATAAACCTCATAGTGTACCGGTACAGGCCACGTCATTCAACACATAGTGTACCAGGCTTGCCACGTCATAAAACCTCATAGTGTACCGGTCTCCCACCACGCTTCCACTGAGCACACTAGCGCATTCACTTCAATTACGAATTATCCGCTTATAACGTAGCATGGTGACAGTGTACTGGTCCCTGCGTGGCGGCTGTTGACCGCGAGATCGACAAGCTGGAGGGCGGGGCCTTGCCCGCCCCCCTCCTTCCTCCTCAACTTGAGCCGCTTTGTTCCTGAAACCATTGGCGGTTACCCCACTTACTACCTCAGAGATGCTGAAGTTGAGCTGAGAACAGAAACGTTTCTGAGCTTCTGTTTGTGGTCGCCGGTGGCTTGGTCGATCCTTCAGCCTACTCTGGTTTTGGATACACACACCCGCACACTCGCGTATTATGTGGTCTACGTGTCAACGTGGCTCGGTAAGGCCAGCCCGATTAAATCTCGAGATCCGGTCAACATTTTGGGTTGGATCGCAGTGGGGGGGGCGGGCGAGTCGGATCGGCAAGTCGGTATCAATCGTGTGGGCAAAATGACCTCTGACATAAACCGTAACCTCACGAGCAACCCTAAACCCAAAGTAGCCCGCGTCGTATGGGCAAAATGACCCAAAAACCGATCCGACTCGTCCGAAATCGCCCAAAATCGAGGGGGTGGGTTGACCGGATCTCGAGATTAAATCCGGTCGGCCTAATCCTTCGACCTGGTCTCATTTAGAGCACGCACACCCCCTCACACAAGTCGCACATACACTGACAATACGAGGGAATCCCGTGTCTGCATTTGAATACACCCAGCACGCAATGACGCACACTGACAATACAATGGAGCGCCGTGTGAGGCCTGACTGCTTCTGAATACACCCCCACCCACTGACGCACACTGACAATACAAGGGAGCGCCGTGCAGGTTTCCCTAAACCCTAAACCCTGAACCCTAAACCCTAAACCCTAAACCCTAAACCTGGTGCGCGGCCCTGCAGTGGGGCTCCAGCATCGCGCGGCGGCGCAGCATGGACCCCGGCACCGGGTCCCGCGCCGCGCGCACCCGCCGCTGGTCGCTCAGCTCGTGGAGCAAGGCAGTGCCCGCCAGAAACTCAGAAACTGCTCAAAATTGGCGTTTAACATATTTGCCAACCCTCGTATATTGAATTAAACTCAGTGTCGGCGTCACATGTGACGCTTATCTCCTCGGAATCGACGGTCTATTTACTCAAGGATGGCGACCTGGTCGGATTGTCTGCGAGGCGGTCGGTGGGACTCTCGAAATGGACAGTTCTGATTGGTCGAACGTGATTCGACACCATACCCTCGATACCAGATCCGACACTGAGTTTAAATGCCGCCCTGTGACGTTTTGAGCATCTAGGGCCTTGCAAAATTTGCTCAAAACGCCCTTCAACACATTTGTCAATTTGCCAAGCCTCATTTCCTGATTCAAATACCACCCGCCTGATGTTTTGAGCGTTTTCTGCCGGGCCCTAGATCCAGAGTTGTCTCCTCGTTGAGCGTGATGTGTACACTGATGGCATCCGTCACCGCGACGGCACAGCCCCCGGCCAGCCCCGGCAGTCAGCAACCCTGAAATCTGAAGAGAGAGACGCTTCCTCCGCTCTCTCTTCAGACACAGAAATCTGACAATCTGAAAATTTACGACGCCCCCGCTCTGCTGATCTGCGGGGCGTATGACGCTCCATCTAACTAATCCTTAGTTCGTCACCCGGACTGGTGACCTCTCGGACTATCAACTCTGACTGATCTCGGCGAGGTGTAAAGTGAGCGCTGTTTGGAACGTAGATTGCCGGAGGGCGAGCAGGGGGCATCGTGCCATCGTCATGAAAACTATCATAGCAGGGGGGATGATGACATTATTATGCATTATGAGCACGAGTAGGGGGGATGATGCATAAAGAGAAAATGAGTAGGGGCATCGTGCCACCGTTATGTATACGAGTAGGGGGGATGATATCTTCTCACTCTGGGCGTCGGCGCCGCCCTACGCGCACGCGTTCATCTTCGTCAAATGCGCAAGTGCCCGGTGATCGCCCTGCGCGGCGCTGGCTCTCATGTACTTCCTGGCGAGCTCGTCGTTCTTTCGGTAGCCGCCCGCCAGGGGCTTACACTCGTCCACATTCCGGCTCAACGTAAGCAATTCGTGGGATACGTTGGGTGCATGAGTTTCCCCCAGTCATGAGACAGGGGGACACGGCGGGCAGGGGGAGGTGTGACCAAAACGGCTTAGGTTGAGCTGAAAAGTGGACAAGCAAGTGTAAGCCCTTGCCGCCCGCCCCATCCCTGTAGGCCTCCCCGATGTTTCCTTGAGCCCCCGCGTGCCCCAGGTCAGCAGCCCGCTGCCAGAACGAAAGCGCGGTCGGCAAACAGCTTTCCTTCACGCCCGTGCCTTTGAGGTAACTGAGTCCCAAGTTGAACAAAGCGGTGATGTTGTCGTCCGCCTCCACGGCAGGGGCTTACACTGGTCCAAGTTTTGGCTCAACGTAAGCGCTTTCTGTGGCATAGGGCGTGCATTCAGGGACTGCTCAGGGGGTGGTTATGATGTGCCAGGGGGTGTTGGGGGTGTTTAAGGTGTATTTGTGTCAGAAACGGCTCAGGTTGAGCTGAAAAGTGGACGAGTGTAAGCCCCTGCCTCCACAGCCTCGCCATACAGCGCGTTCGCGCGCGCGTGGTCCTGCTCCACGCCGTGTCCTGCGCTGTAGAGCCCGCCGAGGTTCGCCATCGCGCTGGTGTGCCCTCGGTCGGCCGCCCTCCGGTACCACGTCGCCGCCAGCCAGAGGCTTACTCTCGTCAACTTTTCAGCTCACATTGGGCCGTTTCTGACACAAAACATACCCTGAACACCCCGTGCTACCCCCTAACACCTGCTAACACACCTGCTAACACACCCCCACATGCGCTCCCTGTCCAATACAAGTGTGGACGAGTGTAAGCCCCTGCCGCCAGCACATAGTTCTGCGGGGTGCCCTTGCCGTGTTCAAAGGCCCCACCCAAGTTGAACTGAGCCGCGCGGCAGGGGCTTACACTCGTCCACTTTTCGGCTCAACGTGAGCGCTTGATGTGGCATAGGGGGTGCATTTAGGGACTGTTTACGGGGTGTTTAGGAGGTGTTAGGGGGTATATTAGGGGGTAGTATGGGGTATCAGGGTTGTTTAGGGTGTATCGTGTGTCAGAAACGGCTCAGGATGAACTGAGAAGTGGGACGAGTGTAAGCCCCGGCCGCGCGGTCGCCTCGCTCCGCCGCCTTTTTGAACCACGTCACCGCCGCCCATGGGCTTACACTCGTCCTTTCACTCCTCTGCTGAACCTGAGACGTTTTTGTCACTAAAACCGCCCAATAATACACCCTACAATTCCAACAACAAGTGCTGAAGTCAAGCCGAAAAGTGGACGAGACAGTGTAAGCCCCTGCCGCCGCCGCATGGTCAACCTCCACGCCCTCGCCGTTCTCGTAGAACACGCCCGTGTTGAATTGCGCGTCGACGTGCCCGCGCTCCGCCGCTCGCAGCCCCCACCTGAACGCCAACTCTGGGGACTGGTGCAAACCCTCCTCGCCCTCGCGGCAGGGGCGTACACTCGTCCACTTTTCGGCTCAACGTTTCGGCTCAACTGACGCGCTTTCTGTGCGATAGGGGATGTGTATGAGTGGGGCGAAGAGGGTGTTAGGGGCGTATTAGGGGGTGTCCAGGGTGCAGTTTGTGTCAGAAA
>Ga0307489_10002938_pt1 | contig 11348 bp, 5 predicted proteins | sample SB12metaG_FD_202247 | JGI IMG/M metagenome (GOLD analysis project Ga0307489, IMG submission 202247) | Sea-ice brine microbial communities from Beaufort Sea near Barrow, Alaska, United States - SB 1.2 | ecosystem: Environmental > Aquatic > Marine > Coastal | place: USA: Alaska | collected 2017-05-06
GACGCCGGCGGCGGCGGGGCCTGGAAAAACATTGTTCGCCACGTCATACGTTGCCGTTTAACTCAACACACGAGGGTTCGCAATGAACTGAATGAGGTGGCCGGCAATGTGCCTGGCAGGTGTTGCTGGCCACTTCATACGATGCCGTTCAATTCGAGGAACGAGGGTTCAAGATGCATTGCATGACGTGGCTGGCAATATCTTCCAGGCCCTAGACAGGGGCGGGCTGTACAACGCCGGCGGGGGCGGCGCGGAGCGGGGTAAGGGGCACATCCTGTACGTGCGAGACTCCGACGAGGTATGACGGTGCATGTTGACCCCGGTTGACAGCCGTGTTGAACGCGCCTGGTTTCAGCTCATGATACTATGATGGGACATTTAAAGACAAGTCCGCGTTTTGCAATATATTTGTCTTGGGTGATTAAGCTCCCTTCTAGATCTTCGATCGTCAAATCACCCGTATGGAGGACGTATTTTCGGTGGCGCACATATTTTCGGCCGCAGAATGACCCAAGACTAATATATTTAAAAAAGCGGGCTTGTCTTTAAATGTCATATGATAAAATGCTTTTCATTTTGGCTTTCAAATTCAACTTACGCCGCTACAATGAGGAGGAGGCGCCGGACAGCGACGAGGAGGTGGACGAGGACATCGACTTGTGATCCAAAGCTGCCGCTGCTAATGTAGCGGGGCAGGTGCCCATTATAGGGGGATCAGGTGTGCTTTATGGGGGGGTTAGGTGCCCACTATCGGGGGGTCAGGTGCCCACTATAGGGGGGTCAGGTGCCCACTATAGGGGGGTCAGGTGCCCACTATAGGGGGGTCAGGTGCCCCCTATAGGGTTGTAAGGTGCCCTGTAAGTGGGGTCAGGTGCCCTTCATAGGGGGGTCATGTGCCCATTATACGGGGATGGGATGTGCAACCCTGGCGAGGGCGGCGCGGAGCGGGGTAAGGGGCACATCCTGTACCCTAAACCCTATACCCTATACCCTAAACCCTAAACCGCGGGACTCCGACGAGGAGGAGGCGCCGGACAGCGACGAGGAGGCTGACGAGGACATCGACTTGTGATTCGGTGCCAGTCTGGAATGGCGTTTCCGGATTCGGACGGATTCGGTGGAGGGTCGGATTCGGGTGGATTCGGGTGGATTCCGAGCAGCCCCGCATGGTCGTTTTTGGCGTATTTTGCAGTCTGTATGGGCATTTTGGACCCTGTCAAAACGAACTGCGGATTCGGACGGATTCGGTAGAGGGTCGGACTCGGACGGATTCGGACGGATTCCTGGACCCCAAATGTGGTAGTCACCAACCCAGGTGTCAGTCGTCATTGGAACGGCTTGTGACGCGGTGTAGTCCTTGGAGCCGACTCGTGTGTCATCTTGTGATTCAGTAAAGCCAATGCTTCAACGTGTGCGTCATGCGTTGTGCTCGTTGTACGATGTATTGACATCGACGTGTCATCCAGTAGAGTCATTCGGCCGCGCGCGACGAAGCCCAAACATACTATCGGAGTGCGCGAAACGCCAAGACGAGTGGTTTTTCGAACGCAGGCGAAGTATGTTTTGTAAGTGACGTTCGTTTCTTTGAACGATCCTATGCTATGACGATACAATGATGATACAGCACGCTGTAGAATCAAGGTGAGGGTCGAGATTTCATCAGATTTTAATCACAATGTCGAGTGCTTTACCTGCCTCTCGCGTCATCCGGACATCCACAACGTTCATGCTGGGGGCCACCCTCTCCGCAGCCTTGGCCAGCGCGTCCCGCAGCGACCGCGGCATCTCCGCCGCCGCCGCCGCCAGTTTGGAATACGCGTTGAGGGTGTTGGCTACGTTCTGAGCGTTCATGCTGGGGGCCACCCTCTCCACAGCCTCGGCCAGCGCGTCCCGCAGCGACCGCGGCATCTCCGCCGCCGCCTCCACCAGCTTGGAATACGCATTGAGGGTGTTGGCGACCTCCTGCGCGTTCATGTTGGGGGCCACCCTCTCTGCAGCCTTGGCCAGAGCGTCCTGCAGCGACCGCGGCATCTCCGTCGCTGCCTCCTCCAGCTTGGAATACGCGTTGAGGGTGTTGGCGATGCCCTGAGCGTTCATGCTGGGGGCCACCCTCTCCGCAGCCTTGGCCAGCACGTCGCGCAGCGACCGTGGCATCTCCGTCGCTGCCTCCTCCAGCTTGGAATACGCGTTGAGGGTGTTGGCTACGTTCTGAGCGTTCATGCTGGGGGCCACCCTCTCCGCAGCCTCGGTCAGCGCGTCCCGCAGCGACCGCGGCATCTCCGCCGCCGCCTCCTTCAGCTTGGAATACGCGTTGAGGTTGTTGGCGACCTCCTGCGCGTTCATGTTGGGGGCCACCCTCTCTGCAGCCTTGGCCAGAGCGTCCTGCAGCGACCGCGGCGTCTCCGTCGCTGCCTCCTCCAGCTTGGAATACGCGTTGAGGGTGTTGGCGATGCCCTGAGCGTTCATGCTGGGGGCCACCCTCTCCGCAGCCTTGGCCAGCGCGTCCCGCAGCGACCGCGGCATCTCCGCCGCCGCCTCCTCCAGCTTGGAATACGCGTTGAGGGTGTTGGCGACGTTCTGGGCGTTCATCTTTGGGACCACACTCGCTGCGGTCTTGGCTAGCGCGTCCCGAATCGACCGCGGCATCTCCGTCGCCGCCTCCCCCAGCTTGGAATACGCGTTGAGGATGTTGCCAACGTCCTGAGCGTTCATGTTGGGGGGCACCCTCTCCGCAGCCTTGGCCAGCGCGTCCCGCAGCGACTGCGGCATTTCCGCCGTCGCCTCCTCCAGCTTGGAATACGCGTTGAGGGAGTTGGCGACCTCCTGAGCGTTCATGTCGGGTGCCACCCTCTCCCCAGCCTTGGCCAGCGCGTCCCGCAGCGACCGCGGCATCTCCACTGCCGCCTCCTTCAGCTTGGAATACGCGTTGAGGGTGTTGGCGACCTCCTGCGCGTTCATGTTGGGGGCGACTCGTTCAATCGCCGCACCCAGCTGCACGAGGAGGTCGACTTCAGCCGGAACTCCGCACTCCATTTGCATAGTGGCGAGCCCGGAAAGCACGTTCGCCACCTCTCGAGCCTCGAAGGAGTTCCTGCACCACCAAGCCCATCAGCTTCGGGTAGCGCTCGTCGGACGCGAGTGGAGCATCTTGTGTCGCCGCGTTGGAGCCGCCAGAGCGCCTCTGCTGCCTCGCAAGCTTGGCGATGCGCGTGACAGCGGTCGCGACGTTGATGTAATTGAACGTCTTGTGGTGCTCATCCACAATGTCGAGAATCGCCTCCACACTGCCCGCCCGCGAGATGTTGTTGTTCAGCTGCTTGTTCGAAAAGCGAGCTGAGCCCGGTGCGCGGCGAGAGGGCACGGAGGCGCGGGACGTGGGGCTGCCGCTGTCGCTGAAACCGCGGCCGGCGCCCCCCGGCGGCTCAGACCGCCCGCTGCTCTGACCCCGGCCCCGCGCACCCCCGCCCTCCTGCCCCGGCCCCTCCTCCACCCTCCTCCACCCCCCGCCCTCCATGCGCCTCAACCTACCGCCCTCCGCCCTCACATCCACCCGCAGTGCGAGCGAGCGGCCGGCGGGCGCCCGCCGCGCCCGCTCCACCAGCCGCGGTATGGCGGCGGCGGCGGCGGCGGCGCGAGGGGGAACCGTCGTCAGCGACATGGACGCACAGGTGGATGCACAGCAGGCGACAGGCGTGCGCGGCATCGACGAGGGCGAGGGGTGAAGCGTTGTACGCAGGGCGGGGTGGGCGGGTGGGGCGGATCACCTGCTATGCTCAAATCTCTCACCTCGCCTCGTCAGATAAGACCTGACGGGAATCTAAATGGCAGGTGGTACTCGTACGGTGCTCGTTCAGGTGTGGCGGCAGTTGGGGAGGCGCCTGCGCGCTGGCGAGTGAACTGCGACGTGCACGCCGGGTCGCGCCGATGTCGGTCAGGGGCTGCGGCGAGTGGACGGAGCGCTGCGCGGGCGGAACGAACCTCTGAGCAGAGTTTCCGACGATTCTCGCGCGTTCAGGTGGGCACCCATCGTCTCTCGAGGTGCCGACCTGGATTTTATATTAGGTTTTAGGGTTATACGTGTATGGCTTTGTAGGTTTTAGGGTTATATGGTTTCAGGGGGCGGGCGCGGGCGCGGGCTGGGGGGTTGCGCTGAGAAGTGAAATACCCTCGTACCGACGCCGTGAGCGACGTTCGCTTCATTCAATGTACCTACGCTAACACGACAATCCCGAGGGGCACGGCAGCCCTAAACACCCCAGGCACTCACGTGTATGACCAGCATCAGACCCTAAACCCTAAACCCTAAACTCTGAACCTTTGGCACGGCAGTCCCAAACACCCAAGGCACTCACGTGTATGACGAGCATAAGACCCTACACCCTGAACCCTAAACCCAGGGGCACGTCAGCCCCAAACACCCCAGGCACTCACGTGTATGACCAGCATGAGACCGACCCCGTTCGCCGTAGCAGGGCTCACGTTGTGTTTTCCGGCACGTAACGAAGAGTGTTGTTCCACGGCCACTACAATACATCGAGGTGCCCGCCCTCAACGGCTTGTCATGATGTTTCATTTGAGGGAACTCAGCTCGGTACGTTACGATAATTTTACTCCCTAGGAACGGTTATGTTAAAATTTCCACACCCACCTCGCACTGCCCTCGCTGCACTCACAATCTCTGACGCCCCTCTGAGCCCCCTCTGACCCACCCCTGACCCCACTCTGAACCCCCTCTGACCCCATCTGAGCCCCCTCTGACCCCCCTCTGACCCCCCTCTGAATCCCCTCTGACCCCCATCTGACCCCCTCTGACCCCCCTCTGACCCCTCTCTTCCCCCCCTCTACCCCCCCTCTGACCCCCCCCGTGACCCCCCTCTCACAACCTCTGGTTTCTGAAGAGTGGCTTGCGCCGTTCCCTAAACATCTTGCCAGCTACCTCCAAGCAGGGGCTTACACTGGTCCACATCTCAGCTCAACCTGAATCGTGTTTGGTCATGGAAACCACATCAAGCGTCCACTTCTCAGCTTAACCTGAGATGTGTTTCCCAGTGACACCTCGCAACATAGCCCGCACAAAGTGCTCGAGTCAAGCCGACAAGTGGACGCGTGTAGCCCACAAAAAGCGTTTACGTTGAGCTGAGAAGTGGACGAGTGTAAGCCCCTGCCTCCAAGCGGCGATGCGCCTCCCGGATATGCTCCGGCTTAATTTCGTCGAGGTCCGACATCCAGGGGCTTACACTCGTCCACTTTTCACTTCGACCTAAGCACTTTTCGTGTACTACACGCGTCCGCCTCTCGGCTTGACGTGAGCACTTTTCGTGGGCTATTTGGGGAGTTTCATCGACAAAAATGTCAGGTGTCAGGTTGCGCTCGTCTAAGGTTGAGCTTTAAAAGTGGATGGTAGGTGTGGCATCAGTGACCACAAACAGCTCGGGTTGAGCCGAAAAGTGGACGAGTGTAAGCCCCTGCCGACATCCCGTTCTCATCCGCTACCTGCCGCGCCAATTCCACAAGTTCACCCACAAACAGGGGCTTACTCTCGTACACTTTTCAGCTCAACGTAAGCGCTTTCTGTGGATAGGGGAGTGTGCCTAGGGGCTGTTTAGGGGGTATTGATGGGGTGTCATGGGTTAGTAGGGGGTGTTTAGGGTGTTGTTTAGGGGGTATTGATGGGGTGTCATGGGTTAGTAGGGGGTGTTTAGGGTTTGTTTTGGGCCAGAAGCGGCTCAGGTTGAGCTGAAAAGTGGGCGAGTGTAAGCTCCTGCCCACAAACATCTTTCCCACCGCGGCGAGCACGATAAGCCCGTTGGGGTTGAGGATCGTCCCGGTCATCGTCTGGAACAGACGCTTGATGTAGCTGCGCAAGTTTAAATTGAATGCGTATCATCACAAGTTGAAATTGAAGGCAGAGTTTGAAAGCGAATTATCACATTTGACCTTCAAGCGATGAGACCTGGCGGGGTCAACCTTGGGTCAACCTGGGGTCAAACTACTCCGCCCTACCTTGAGCAATGGCTTGGGGAGCGACGAGCGGCGGTAGCACTCGAACCAGGGCCTTACACTCGTCCACCTGTCAGCTCAACTTAAGCGCTTTTGGTGGGACAAGGGGTATTTAGGGGGTGTTTAGGAAGTGTTTAGGGAGTGTTTAGGGAGTGTTTAGGGAGTGTTTAAGGCGGGGGTGAAGGGGGTGTTTGGGCGTTTAGGGGATGTGTTGAGTGTCAGAAACGGCTCAGGTTGAGCTGAGAAGTGGATGGGTGTAAGCCCCTGCCTCGTACCGATTCATCTGCTCCGGAGTGAAGTGTTTGAGCAGGTCGACCATCAGGGGCTTACTTTCGTCCACTTTTCGGCTCAACCTGAGCGCTTTTTGTGGGTTGGGGGGCGTCTTCAGGGGTTGTTTGGGGGTGTTCAGGAGGTATTTAGGAGGTGTCAGGCAGTATCAGGGGGTGTTTATGATGTATTGTGTGTCGGACACCGCTCAAGTTGAGCTGAAAAGTGGACGAGTGTAAGCCCCTGCCGACCATCTTCTCTCGGTCGGCCAGGCGCATTTCTTCCTGGAGCCAGGGGCATACACTCGGTCCACTTTTCGGCTCAACGTAAGCGCTTTCTGTGGGAAAGGGGGTGCGCTTAGGGGTTTGTTCAGGGGGTGTTCAGAAGTAGGCAGGGGGTATTCAGGGGTATTTAGGGTGGATTTTGTGTCATAAACGGCTCAGGTTGAGCTGAAAAGTGGACGAGTGTAAGCCCCTGCCTGGAGCTGTATGTCCCGCCGCCTTTCGAACTCTGTGCCGTCCTCCACCTCATCTTCACCAACCTCCGCATCCTCCTCCAACCAAAGGCTTACACTTGTCCACTTTTCAGCTCAACTTGAGCGCTTTGTATGATATAGGGGGTGCGCATAGGGGTTGTGTGTTCATGTTCAGGGGGTGTTAGGGGGTGTGTAGGATGTGTAGGGTGTGCAGGGTGATTTCTTGTGTCAGACCCGGCTTAGGTTGAGCTGAGAAGTGGACGAGTGTAAGCCCCTGCCTCCAACTCCTCCCCATCCTCCTTGCCAGCTGTAGCTGCGGCTGCGGCGCCGGTGTTGATGCCTCCTTCAGCCAGGGGCTTACACTCGTCCACTTCTCAGCTCAACTTGAGCCGTGTCTGACACAAGAAAGCACTCTGCACACCCTAAACACCCCCTACCACCCGTTTAACACGGGCTACACAACCCCTACGCGCAACCCCTTTCCCATACAAAGCGCTCAAGTTGAGCTGAAAAGTGGACGAGTGTGAGCCCTGCCTTCAGCAACACCCTTGCCGCTCGCGATCTTGTCACCCACGGCTTCCCCTTCATGGCTACTCTTCTTGTGTCTGGGGGCGCTGAGAGGGTTCGACGGGCGCGACTTCTTCTTGGCCGGCGCCGAGGTTCCCGGCGACCCTGCTGCGTCAGCACCGCGCTTGGCACCGCCCATCTTGCCGCGAACGAGCGAGTAGCAGCCGTGCCTCCGCTGTCGCCGCCTGTTAGTGCCTGGCGGACATTGCTTGCCAGGTCATAGGGTGCCGTCTAACTCAAGAGGCGAGGATTCAGAGTGTGTTGGTCGATGTGGCGGGCGACATCCGCAAGGCCCTACCTAGCGGCGTGGACCGAAGACCGCCGCTCGTTGCCGCTCGCTGACTGTGTCGCCTGTGGGAGAGCACTCAACTTGAGTGTGAAGGTATGAGACAGCCCGCCTCGCGAATGGTGTGTCGGCAAGGGATCCGCCGCCGCCGCCCCGCCTCCGCCCGGACCTCCCTTCGCTGCGCGGCGGTGTCCCAACACGTGTGTCCAACGTACAACACTCGCCGATGCGGGACACGCGGTGTGTGGCGCGTTAACGTGTGGCGTGCGCCGACCAGAGTAGAGTGAGTGGAGAATAGCGGGGCGAAGGAGAGCTGAGGCGGGGGGGTGGTCTGTATTTTCATGGGAAGCGGACCTGAAGGGGGTTTGCTTTGGAAATTCCCAGAAAATAGGGGGTATCTGCTATCTGATCGTCCGGCCGCGGCGCGGCCCAACGCCGGTTGATGACTCATCAAGAAATGACCGGCCGGCCAAGACTTGCTGCACGTGCGAGTTCCAACTCCAACGGACAAAACCAGTCAATGGAGTGGCCGCGGGTACGGATGCCGCAGTACCGCCCGCGGCGAGGCCGCGACGGGCACCGCACCGCGATGAACAGCGCCGAAGAGGCAGTGTGAGGACGTAACCAGTATCAGTACTGGCCGTCCACAGCTGCCCTAAGCTTAGGGCGCGGGCTCCGCCACCCTGCGGGGCCGCGGGAAGGGAGGGTTACTCCTGCTCATGCGGCAGAGGATGAGAGGACGAGCATGGCTCGCCGCGATCGTGCTCAGCGCGGTCCTGGGAGGCGCCTCGTCGCAGGGGGGGCACGTGCAGGAGACAGTCGGGCAGACGCTGCAAGGTGCGCGACCGCCTCACGCGCACAGCGCACGTCGCCAAGCGCGGCAGCCGGCGTACTGCGGCGGTCCCTTTTTCCCGCGGCTTTGCCAAAAATAACACCTGCAGCTTTTCCCGCGACGGAGAGGTGCTTCGGGAACGCGGGGTTTGACGTACGTCGACGACAAAGTCGACGTCGGTGACACGCGCATCGGCACGAGGATGAATGCCTGTGCATGTACTGGCCCGCGTCCGGCACGAGGTGGTGGTGTGGGTCGCTTCGCGGGTGGGAAGCGGGTTCGAATGCCGCCTCGGGTGGCCAGAGTGCCCAAAAGAGTGCCCGTTCTGTCACCCCTCCAAACGTCGAGACCCACCCACCCATCGCGCCTGCCCCGCGCTTCACAGAACATGCTAACCCCCCCGCCTGCCTCCCAACCGCCACCCCACCCGAATTCCATCGCCCCGCCACCCTCCCCCCCCCCCCGCTGCCCCCCCCGCCTCCGCCCGCCCCGCCCCAGTGCTTCTGTGGTGACCCACTTCAACTGAGGCACTCCAACTTGGGCACTCAAACTGATTTGGTTGCTTACCCCACTCCCCCATCCGCTCCCCCCACTGCAGGCGCGCTGGCCCAGCACAGCGACAACTTTGACATGGCGGGGACGTCGGCGTCGGCGCGCTTCTTCAGCCCCTACGGCGTCGCGGTATCCCCGGACGGCAAGACAGTCTACGTCGGGGAGGCGTATAAGAATCGCATTCGCGCGGTGTCGGTCGAGGATGGAGTTATTACGACGCTGGCGGGGAGCGGCAACCGCGGGTTCCTGGATGGCGACGCGGGGACGGCGCGGTTTAGCTGGCCGTACGGCAGGGCGGGTCACCATTAGTGCGGGCTATCTATAACCGTCGAACCTCCTTCCAACCGGTCTGCCGCACTGCGTCTGCCATTTTTTTATTTCGCCCCTTGCGCCTCCGTCACCGCCCCCCTCCAAGGCCGCCTCCTCCTCCAAAACCCCCTCTGCAGCCACCTCCACATCCCGCGTACAACCGACATATTCACATGTACAGTCCAGCCAGCATTGCCGTCACACCCATGGGCTGTGGACTTAAGCGTTTTCAACCCGTTGTAGATGAACGCGTGTCGTCCAAACCTAAAATTCTTGAAGGCGGCTGCAGCTGAGCTGAAGCTGGGGACTTGTTTCGGTCCCTGCGATGAGGCGTGGCTGTGAGCCCGGATGGGCAGTGGGTGTACGTGGCTGACAGCGGGAACGACTGCGTGCGTAAAGTCGACACAGTAACGGGCGCAGTGTCGACAGTCGCAGGAACAGGGAGCCGCGGGTTTCAAGATGGGCCAGCGGAGTCAGCGAAGTTTTCGTGGCCATACGGCGTCGCTGTGTCGCCAGACTCTGCCACCGTGTATGTCGCGGATAGTGGTAACAATCGGGTTCGAGCGGTGGATGCGGCGACGGGCGGGGTGGGCACCCTCGCAGGGACGGGCATGGCGGGGTTCTCGGACGGCGATGCGGCGGCGGTAGGGCCTGGCGAATGATGCCCGCGACGTCATCCAACGCATCCTCCTCCTGCTCCTCCTCCACCTCCTCCTCTTCCTACCCCTCATCCTCTACCTCCTTCTCACGCTCCTGCTCCACCTCCTCCTTCTCCTCCTCCCCCTCCTCCTGCTCCTCCTCCTCCTCCTTCCCCTCCTCATACTTCCTCCTCCTCTTCCTGCTCCACCTCCTGCGCTTCTTCCTCCTCCTACTCCTCTTCCTCCTCCACCTCCTCCTCCTCGTCCTCCTTCTCCGCCTCCTCCTCCCTCGTCATCCAACCTCGTCTCTCGAGATTAGTGGCACCCTGTGACGCGGCAAACAACATCCGTCGGACCCTACACGGCGGCGCGCTTCTACGGCCCGCGCGGCGTGGTGATGTCGCCGGATGGCAATAAGCTGTACGTCGCCGATTACAGCAACTTCCGGGTGCGGAGCATCTCACTGGAGGACGGGTCTGTGAGCACGATCATGGGCGGGGACGAGGAGGGGGCGGCGTCGGGCGGCGCGGGGGCCAATGCCAACATTGGACAAGCGGGATCCAACGCGTACCGCCCGGCGGGAGTCGCGGTGTCGCCGGACGGCAAGATCATCCTCGCCGCGGACAGCGGTAGGGTTCTGGCAGATGTTGCTAGCCACGTCTTCGCAACGCATCCTCTTCCTTCTCTCCTCCTCCTTCGCCTCTTTCCCCTCCTCCTCGTCATGCTTCTCCTCCTGCTTCTCCTATCCATCACAGGATGCCAGTACAGCGAACAAACCATGGTACAAACTGCGTGTCGATAACATGGCGAACAATTTCTTGTCGGGCCGTAGATACCGCCAACAACCGCATTCGCAGCATCCGCTCCGACGGCGGCGCGTGGGGGGTCAGCCCGTCGCCTGGGGCTCCTGGGGAGCAGACCGGAGGGGGGCGAGGTTTAAACAGCTCGGCGGGGGGCGAAAGTTATTGGAGCGGGGGCGGGGTGAGGCCGCCGGACCCGTATCAGAGCCGGTATCAGGAGGGGCCTGAGTTGGTGGTGAAGCAGCGGGTGCTGATCATCATTGTGACGCTTGGTATCCTGGGGGTGATGGCGGTCACGGGTTTGATCGCGGGGGCGTTGTGGCAGCGGCGGAACGCATTGCTGATGCTGCGGTTGGCGCAGGGCGCGGCGATGCATAATCAGCAGCAGGTGGGGTCTGGCAGATATTGCTCGCCACGACTTCGTAACGCATCTTCATCCTCCTCATCTTCCTCCTCATCTTCTTTCTCTTCCTCCTCATCCTCCTCCTTCTCCACCTCGTCCTCCTCCTCCTCCCCCTCCTCCTCCTGGTCCTCCTCCTCCTCTTCATTTTCCTCCTCCTCCTCCTCCTCCTCCTCCTCCTCCTCCTCCTGGTCCTCCTCCTCATCTTCCTGCTCCTTCTCC
>Ga0307489_10002939_pt1 | contig 11347 bp, 14 predicted proteins | sample SB12metaG_FD_202247 | JGI IMG/M metagenome (GOLD analysis project Ga0307489, IMG submission 202247) | Sea-ice brine microbial communities from Beaufort Sea near Barrow, Alaska, United States - SB 1.2 | ecosystem: Environmental > Aquatic > Marine > Coastal | place: USA: Alaska | collected...
CGGCGCCACCGGCGCCACCGGCGCCGGCGGCGGCGGCGGCGGCGGCGGCGGCGGCGCCTCAAGCGCGACTTCACCATGCAGGTGTTTGAACCTGTTCCGATTCTCCTTCACCACCCCCCAGTAGTCCTCACCATACTCGGTGAGGAGCTCCTCCCCCGACTGGATGTCCTCCACGGCCACGTGGAACATGAAGGGTAGGTCGTGCACGCTCACCACCATGGCGGGCCCGGAACGCTACACCTTTAGGGTTTAGGGTTCAGGGTTTAGGGTTTAGGGCTCAAGGTTCAGGACTTAGGGTTTAGGGTTTAGGGTGAGGGTTTAGGATACACAAATCAGCCGTGGCGTGGCTCCACAGAGAGTATTCGATGAGACTGCATTTTGAAATGAGAAACTCATCATTAGACTCCCCTCGTCACATGATGTCACCAGGGTTAACAGCACACGAGTTCGACGACGCGGCAAGTTGAGTCAGTCCTTCGGAACCCCACCTCAATGAGGAGCACGTTGACCCGCCCCACCACCCCCACCCCCGCGCCGTCGCCGCTATCACCGCCGCCGCCCCCGCCGCCGCCCCCACCGCCCCCGCCGCCGCCACCGCCCCCGCCCCCGCCGCCGCCAGTGCTGAGGGTGCGCCCTAACGCGGCAGGCGGAGTGCTGAGGGTGCGCCCCAACGCAGTAGGAGTGCTGCTGGTGCGCCCTAACGCGGCAGGGGCGGGCGGCGCCAGAGGGTTCACGCTCGGATCGTTCACCGCCAGCGAGGGGCTTACACTCGTCCACTTTTCAGCTCAACGTAATCGCTTTTGTATGGGATAGGGGGCACATTTATGGGGTACTTAGGGGGTGTCTGGGAGGTGTCAGGAGGTATTAGGGGGTGTCTAGGGTGTTTCTCTGTGTCAGAAACGGCTCAGGTTGAGCTGAACAGTGGACGAGTGTAAGCCCCTACCGCCAGCGCCAGGTTCCCGTACCCGTACGCATCCGCCAACAGCTCCCCGCCTTCACCCGGGGCCGGCCAGATACTGCCTGCCACGTCATCGATACGAATTTGAACCCCCGCTTATTGTCCTAATGAAATCCTGCGACATGGCGAGCAAGGTATGCTTGGCCCTGTCATCCAGCCCCAACGCACTTCGAGTCTCGTTTAGTGATTTGATTGACATCCTATGACGTGGTGAGCAACGTCTGCCAAACCCTGTCATTCAACGCACTTTGAACCCTCGTTTAGTGGTTTAAATCGCATCCTATGACGTGGCGCACGACATCTGGCGGGCGGTACCTTTGCTGAGGAAGTCAGCGGCGAAGGCGTCGTGGTCCCACTCGGCGCGGAACCGCCGCATCGTCGCGCCGCCAACCAAGGGCTTACACTCGTCCACTTTCGAGCTCAACGTAAGCGCTTTCCGTGGGACAGGGGTGCAGTTGGGGATTCTTTAGGGGGTGTTTAGGAGGTGGGGGGGCATTAGGAGTGCTGAGAATGTGTTTTGTGTCAGAATCGGCTCAGGTTGAGCTGAAAACTGATCGAGTGTGAGCCCCTGCCGGCAACCTTCATCACTTTCCGCCTCATGTACTCTCTCTTGGTGCAGACGTATGTAGCGTACGGCCCCAAGATGTAGCGCCATACGTTTAATTTGAAAGCAAGGTTTGAAAGCGGTTCCTCGTATTTCAGCTTTAAGCGCTGACACAAAGCGCGGTCGACCCAGGGTCAACCTGGGGTCACCCCGGGGTCAACCTGGGGTCAACCCGGGGTCAACCTGGGGTCGAAGCGGGGTCAACGTGCACCGCCTGACCAGGAAGGTGCCCGCGGGGATATGGGCGGTGGCGCGGGCACCCAGCTCCCCCCTCAGTGCCACGCGGCAGGGCCTGCCAGATCACGCGAGCCACATCATGTCATGCCGTTCAACTCAAGAAACGAAGGTTTACAATGTGGGGGACGACGTGGCAGGCATAACCTGAACTGCAAGGTCCGAACCCCTCTACCATAAGAAACTGAGGGGTTAAGCGATCTGAGGAGTAAGGCAAAGCGAAAGGCCGGTCGGCCGGGTGTCCGTCGGTCATTAACGAATCCGGGAATCCCTCACTCAAACCCCAGGTTTATTATGGTAGAGATGGTTGGCGCATGTAGGGCCCTGCCACGCGGGGGTCGTCGTTTTCGATGGTGTATGGCTCCACGCTGTCCGAGTACGGCAGCTGCGCCGGAAGATCAATCGCCGCCTCCGCCGCCGCCGCCCCCTCGCCCACTCCCTGTGCCACCAGCCAGGGGCTCTCGTCCACTTCTCAGCTGAACCTGAGCCGTTTATGACACAAAAACACACCCTAGACACCCCTGATACCCCCTGATACCCCCAAACACCCCCTAGAACAGCCCCTAGACGCACGCCCTGTATCTCACACAGTGCTTACGTTGAGCTGGAAAATGAACGAGTGTAAGCCCCTGCCACCAGCTGCTCCACGATGCGCTCTGCCAGGGCCGTGCGGGTGGCGAGATCGCCATACTTAGCGCCGCCGCTCTTTTCGTGCGAGTTTGCGACGATGCACGTGCCTGACACCAGGAACTTACACTCGTCCGCTTTTCAGCTCAACGTAAGCACTTTTTATGGACTATTGATGGCCACTTTTCGGCTTGACGTGAGCACTCTGTGTGGGCTATGTTCAGAGGTAGCATCGGCAAATACCTCTCAGGTTGAACTGAAAAGTGGAGTTGAGCTGAAAAGTGGACGCTTGCTGTGGCTTCAGTGACTAGAAACGGCTGAGGTCCAGCTGAGAAGTGGACGAGTGTAAGCCCCTGCCCGACACCGTGAGCGCAACGGCTTTTTGCAGGGTCATGCGGTCGAAGGCGCCGGGCCGGCACAGGCCGTGGCGTGGGGTCAACGTGATAACCACTCGCCACGTCACCGGGGGTCACTTGAAACGGTGGCGCTGGCGAGCATTCATTCTCCTGCTTGACCAACTTGTAATGAATCATGCCCATCTACTCGGTCCGAGCCCCTCTACCATAAGAAACTGAGGGGTCAAATCGCCACACCCTCATGAAAGGGCGATTTGACGGGTTATTGACTCAAGCAGGTCGAAGAATCGGCCGGTTGGCTCTGTCGACCGAGTCGCCAGATCAGCGACTTGCCACTCAAACCCCATATGTCTTGGGGTAGAGAGGGTCGGCAGGCGTAGAGTGCCCCTGACCCTGCCGTGGCGCTGCTTCCACTCGAAGTGCTTCAACTTCCACTGCTTGGTCACCTCCTCGGACCAGGGGCTTACACTCATTCACGTTTCAGCTCGACGTAAGCGCTTTTTGTGGTACAGGGGGAGTGTTGTGAGGTTATTTATGGGATTCTAGGAGATGTTAGGGGGTATTAGGGGGGGTAAGGGTGTATTTTGTGTCAGAAACGGCTCAGGTTGAGCTGAAATGTGGACGAGGGTAAGCCCCTGCCTCGGACAGCACGTGGGACAGCACCACTGTCTCTTTGTCCTGCAGCGGCGGCGGCTGCGGGCGCCCCAGCACCACGCCGCCCACCGGGTTGGCCAGCGCCGCCGCCGCCATAGTGCACGTCGCATCCACCCTCGGGCTGCCTCGCCCGCGAGCCGCTGCCGCCGCAGCCGCCACTTCCACGGCCTTCAGGATCCTTTTCTTGATGTAGGGCCCGGCAGAAAATGCTCGAAACGTCACATGCTGGAATTCAACGAAACAGAGCTAACGAAGGTTGGACAAAGGGATGAATAACGTTTTGAGCAATTTGTGGCAAGCCTTACCTGCGCGGCCTTGGAGTCCAGTGCGGGCAGTGGCGGCGGCGGCGCCGCTGCCGCCGCCGCCGTCGCCGCGCCGGGCGGCGCCCGAGTATCGCTGCTGCCGCCGCCGCCGCCGTCCCCTGCGCCTCTACCGCCTCGACCACCTCCGCCTCTACCTCTACCGGCTCCGCCTCTTCCGGCTGCGCCTCTACCTGCTCCGCCTCTTCCGCGGCCACCACCACCACCACCAAGGGGCTTTCACTCGTCCACTTTTCGGCTCAACGTAAGCGCTTCCTGTGGGATAGAGCGTGCGTGTAGGGGTTGTTTAGGGGGTGCTCAGGAGGTGTTAGGGGGTACTAGGGGATGTTTAGGGTGTGTTTCGTGTCAGAAACGGCTCAGGTAGAGCCGAAAAGTGGACGAGTGTAAGCCCCTGCCACCACCGCCGCCGCCGCCTCCACTTGTTCCGCCTGCGCCACTGCCGCTGGCACCGCCGCTGGCACTAGCACTGCCGCCGCCGCTAGCAGCCCCCTGGCCCGCCTTTCCGCTGGCAACGGCAACCCCCTTTCCTTTCCCACCACCCCCCTGCCCCTGCGCTTGCACTGGCTCTCTCCCTTTTGTCACCACCGCCTTATCTTTCGGCCCTCCCTCCTCCTCTTCCTCCGCTCCCTTTCCCTTCCCCTTCCCCCCCGCCGCCCCTGCTGCCCCTGCTGCCGCCCCCACCGCCCCTGCTGCCGCCCCCGCTGCCGCCGCCGCCGCCCCCGCTGCCGCCCCCAGCCCGTTCCTCTTCCCCCCCGCCGCCCCTTCTGCCGCGCCCGCTGCCGACCCCGGCCCGTCCCCGTTCCCCGGCGCCGCCCCCGGCGCCGCCCACGCCGCATCCCCTGTCCGCGGCTTCTTCCCGTTACTCGCCTTCTTCTCAAAGCACTGGTCGCACTGAAACTCAATTTTCTGCGTCGCGCGGCCGCAGATGAAATGCTTCCCGACCGCGCACTTGGCCCCCTTGCGGTGGCAGTTGGTGTGCGTCCACCGGTCGCCAGGGGCTTACACTCGTCCACTTTTCAGCTCAACCTAAACAGTTTTGGTCACACCTCCTCGTATCCCCCTGTCTAGTAGACTGGGGGAGAATCATGCAGCCAACGTATCCCACAAAACATGCTTACGTTGACCCGAAAAATGGACGAGTGTAAGTCCCTGCCGGTCGCACCCGTCGCAGCTGATCATCTCGTCCGTCATCTGCCCGCACACAAAGCAGTGCTCGTTGTTGATGTCCTCCTGGTAGGGTGACAAGATATGATCTGATATCGATATGGGAGATCGATATGGGAGATTGATATGGGAGATCGGATGTCAATGGGATATCGACAGGGATATCGATATGGGATACGGGTTATCGATATGGGATACGGTAAATCGATACGATTATCTACCATATCGATATGGTCATCCTGGATATTGATATGGAATATGGGCTAATGATATGGGAGATGACAGTATCGATATGGTCATCATGGAGATCGATATGGGATATCTTGTCACCCTGCCTCCAGGTGGCGCTTCTCGTAGTCCAGGAAATACTTCTCGTAGATGGGGTGCAGCGAGTTGCCGATGGCTGTCTTCGTGTGCCCGTCGAAGTAGTTCTTCATGTCCCGATACACCTCAAGCCAGGGCCCGACATGACATTCGTTCACTTTTCAGCTCGACTCAACGCGAGCATCTTCGAAGCTTCAAATTGGGATAATCGCCAGTGGTTTCAAGGACAAAACACAGCTGTGCCTATGAGCAAACGGTCAGGTGTGACGCCCCGCCTCCACCATAGAAAGGTTTTTCAGCGCCAAGTCCTTCTCCATGTAACCCCCGCGGCCCATGACTGCTTTGTAGAATCCGTAGTGTAGCGGCGCAAGTTGAATTAACTTGAAAGCAACATTTGAAAGCCGTTTTTCATATTCTGGCTTCAGGCGCTTAGTTCCAGGCTGCCACGCGCTTTCAACACAGGTTTCATCGCTTCAACCTGCACCGCCCCTACCATAGGCGTCGAAGGGCTTGCCGGTGCTTGCAAACTTGTTGTTCAGCTTCTTTTCGATCTCCGCAGGGTCCAGCTTCCAGGGGCTTACACTCGTCCACTTTTCAGCTCAACCTGAGCCATTTCTGACACAAAATACACCCTGAACACCCCCTGATAACCCCTGATACCCCTCACACACAGCCTAAACCACCCCTAATGCACCCCCTGTCCCACAGAATGCGCTTACGTTGGGCAGAAAAGTGGACGAGAGTAAGCCCCTGCCAGCTTCAGGCGCCAACTGAGGAACCATCGCCAGCTGGCAAGGAAGTGCTTCTCTCCGCCGCCCACCTCGCCGGGCAGCCTCGGGGGAATGACGATCGTGTTCCGGCCGGCGGCGGGCGGCTCGGGCGTGGGCTGCCGCACCGCCGGGGGCTCGGGGCTCTTCCGCTTGTGCGACTCGCCGCCCTCGCCGCCATCCTCCTCCATCTCCTCCTCCTCGCCCACCTCTAGCCCTTCGCCCTCCTCCTCTATCCCCTCCTCCTCCTCCTCCCCCGCCCCCTCCACCAGATCCCCCTGAGCGCCGCCCTCCTCCTCCTCCTCCTCCAGCAACTCCCCTAGCGTCTCCTCCCCCTCCAGCACCAAGGCGTCAAACAACTGCTCCGCGTGGTTCGAGTTCATGCTCCCGCTCCCGAAGAAGTCGTTCGCAACCGGCTCACGATAAGCCGCGCCACCAGCCGTGCCCGCGCCTGCGCCGACCTCCTCGTCTGTATCCGACGCCAGCGCCGCCGCGAGCTCCGCGGCGGCCTGCACAGCGTCGTCCGAAGAGGCAGCGGCGAGTTCCGCAGCGGCATGCACGACGTCGTCCGCGGCGGCAGCGGCGGCGTCCTTCAGGTCGTGCTCCATCTCTACCGGCTGGTCATCCTCGGCAGCGGCGGCAGTAGTGGCTCGTCGGCGGTCCTCGGCAGCGGCGGCGGTAGCGACTCGTTGGCGGACCTCGGCAGCGGCGGCGGCAGCGGCTCGTCGGCGGTCCTCCTCGGCAGCGGCGGCGGTAGCGGAGGCGGTAGCGGCGGCGGCGGTTGCGGCGGTGGTGGCGGCGGCGGCGGCGGCCTCGAGGTCGTGCTCCACCTCCACCGGCTGGGCATCCGCGTCGGTGCTGGCTCGTCGGCGGTACTCATCGGCAGCAGCGGCGGTAGCGGCGGCAGCGGGTACTGCGGCGGGGGCGGTTGCGGGGGGGGCGGCGGCGGTGACGGCGGCGGCAGCGGCGGCGGCAGCGGCGGCGTCCTCGAGGTCTTGCTCCATCTTCATCTCCACCGGCTGGTCATCCGCATCGGTGCTTGCTCGTCGGTCTTCCTCCTCGGCAGCGGCGTCGGTAGCGGCGGCGGCGGTTGCGGTGGCGGCGGCGGCGGCAGGTTCTGAGGCGGCTGCGGCTGCGGCGGCGGTTGCGGCGGCGGCGGCGGCTGCGGCGGCTGCGGCGGCGTCCTCGTGGTCGTGCTCCATGTCCACCGGCTGGTCATCTGTGTCGATGCTAGCTCGTCGGCGTTCCTCCTCGGCAGCGGCGACGGTAGCGGCGGCGGCGGTTGCGGGGGCGGCGGTGGCGGCGGCGGCGTCGGCGGCGGCGGCGGCCTCGAGATTGTGCTCCATGTCCTCCGGCTGGTCATCCGCATCGGTGCTGGCTCGTCGGCGGTCCTCCTCCTCCTCAGCAACGGCGGCGGTAGCGGCGGCGGCGGTAGCAGCGCCGACGCCGGCGGCGGCGGCGACGGCGGCGGTAAAGGTTGCGGCGGCGGCGGCGGCGGCGGCGGGGTTGGCGGCAATACCTTTGGCCGCCGCGACCAGGTCGCTCTTCTCGACGAGGCCGGCCAAGCTGCCTCCGTTGGCCGTGATGTACTCTTTGAGGGCTCTGATGCCCAAGGAGTCCACTGCGGCGGCGGCGGCGGCGGCGGCGGCCGCGGCCGCGGCAGCGGCGGCGACTGCCATCTGCTCCTCCCCGCCCACCTCTGCTCCTTCACCCTCCTCCTCCTCCATCCTCTCCGCCGCCTCCTCCTCCCCTACCTCCTGCTCTTCGGCATCAGCCGCGCCACCCGCCGCGCCCGCGCCGACCTCCTCATCCATATCCACCGCCTGCGCCGCCGCGAGCTCCGCGGCGGCATCCACCGCGTCCTCCGCGTCGGCGGCGGCAGCAGCGGCGTCCTCCTGCGACTCGGACTCGTCCAAGACAATACGCTCGTTGAGGGCGTCAGCGTTCGAATATGCGATGGCTTTGCGTCCTGGCCTGGCGGGCATGGTCACCGCGTCGTCAGCGTCAGACTCGGGCTCGTCGTCATCGGTCGGGGGCTCAAACGCCTGGAGGCTGGTCCGCCGCGGCACAGGGTTGTAATCCTCGCCCGGCAGCGGCGCCCGCACCCGCGCGTCATCATCCTCGCGAGGGTACCCGCCGCCGTCGTCGGCATTGCGACCTGGCCTGCCGGGCATGGGCAAACGTCGTTGATGCTGCTCCTGCTCCAACAACTGCGGCGGCGGCGGCGGTTGAGGCGCCGCTGCGATGTCACCTCCCGACAGGATCTCGACGGCCTCGGTAACCTCTCCGTTGGTGGCGATGAGCGCTTCTCGCGCCGACGCACATTCGAATCCCATGTCGACGAGCGTGGCCAACGACCCATCGTCAACTTCAACATTCGCCGTCGCCGCCGCCGCCCCCGCCACCGCCCCCGCCGCCGCCGCCGAAGCTAGACCGTGAGCTGGAACTGGAGCGTGAGCTGGAGTAGTCAGACTGGCGGCGATGGCGGCCTGGAGTTCCGACTCCTCATCCCGCTCCCCGAGGGTCTCATGCTCCGTCTCAGGACCAGGCTTGAGCTCGGGCGCAGGCTTGGTGTCAGGATTTAGAGGCTGGTTGGCTCCAACCCCGCGCGCGCCGCCGCCGCTGCCGCCATGGCCGTACTTGCTCCACGACGGCGACGCGCCCATGAGGTCCTCCGCGTCGGACGAGTCCGAGTCCTCCCGCGCCGGCGGCAGCTCCACCGGAGGAACTCTCGGATCCCCGTTGCCCGCCATCTCCTCGTCAGATACCACCTCTTCCTTCTCCATCACTTCAACCTCCTCGTCGTCGCCATCCGCGGCCTCCTCCGCGAACGGCAACCCGTCATCGTCATCGTCATGGTCTGATTCCAGCAGCTCCACCACCTCGTGTTCCTCCTCGCGTGTCATGCTAGCGCCGCACGCGTGAGGAGCGGTGATAACTGAGCGCGGCTGCGCGAGTCACCATCGATTGTTCAACTTGAATCTCGGAGGTGGTGCCGGTGCCGATGCTCAAACATATCCGTATCCGTATCCGTGTCAAATGCTTATTGTATCCGTGAGAACACATCCATATCCGTGTCGATCTGCCGACCGACCGCGACCGTACAGCCGGTGCGTGACGTGTCAAACTGATGACGTGAGATGAGGCTTCAGCCACGTCGCACGTAACGCAACGACGTGTCAAGCGTCAGAGCCTATCTGCATTCCGCGTTTCATAACGCCGCCATTCTCACCTGCCCTGCGCTGCCATCGACGCACGCACGCCGCCTCCGCCAACACGAGCCCTGCTTCCGTAACTCACAGTACGAATCGTCCGAGCCACGCTGTTGCCATAACACAGCAGGTAGACCAGTAGAAGCTGCGCCGAGCACCTTCACGACTTTCTCCGTCTTCACAACTCAAATCGGTCGAGATGCCGGTGCCTGTTAGTGTCTCGGGGTTTCACTCCGCCGGCGGCGTGGAGACTGAGGTGATGGAGACGGCGGGTCCGTTCGCGGCGATGGCATCGCGGCCGAAGGAGGCCACGGCACAACCGAAGCGCAACAACGCCCCGACGTTCAACGTCGCGCAGACCGTCGCGACAGGGGAGGGTACGCCCTGGGGCATCGCCGTCAACAACCTCAACTGGAGCTACCCCGGCATCGACGGCTCGCCCATCGAGGACCTGAACCCGCTCATCCAGGAAATGGATCTGAAGCTCTCCCCCGGCAGCTGCTGCCTGCTACTGGTACGGCCCCCACACCAGTCCCGTGATTCAACTTATCTTTTCGCCGCAACACTATACTTTCCATCTCAATTTATGTTACAAACAGATCACCGTGTCGGACAGCCTCCGCCAAAATGCTCAAGTTGAGCTGAAAACAAGCACTTATGTCCTGCCTACCTCAAAATACACATTCCTCCAACGTCTTATTCCACCTCAAAACTGCTCATGTTAAGCCCAGAAAATAACTTGTGGCAAGGCTCTGGCTTCTGGGCGCAAACGGCGCGGGTAAAACCACGCTGCTCAAGATCCTGGGCGGCAAGCACATGTGTCCCAAGGCAGGGGCTTACACTCGTCCACGTATCAGCTCAACCTAAGACGTTTTGGCAACACCTCCTCATGTCCCCCTGACTAACAGACTGGGGGAAAGTCATGCAACCAAAGTATCCAACAAAATGTGCTTACGTTGAGCCGAAAAGTGGATGAGTGTAAGCCCCTGTCCTAAGGGCAAGGTTCTGATAATGGGCCGCGACGCCTTCTACGACACGGCGCTCACCTCCTCGGGCCAGCTGTCGTACATCGGCGGCAACTGGCAGCGCGACGTGGCGTTCGCGGGTTACGGCGTGGCGCTCAGCGGCGACTTCCCCGCCTCCAAGATGTTGGACGGCATTCAGGGCGTGGACCCGGCGCGCAAGGCGCGCATCGTCGATGTGCTTGACATCGACCTGACGTGGCGCATGCACCAGGCAGGGAGGTCATTCACGACTCACATTCACTGCTCCTCCTCCTCCTCCTCCTCCGCCTCCTCTTCCTCTTCCTCGCCCTCCTCCTACTCCTCCTCCTCCTCCTCCTCCTCCTCCTCCTCCTCCTCCTCCTCCTCCTCCTCCATTTCTTCCTCCTCCTCCTCCTCCTCCTCCTCCTCCTCCTCCTCCTCCTCCTCCTCATCTTCCTCCTCCTCCTCCTCCTCCTCCTCCTCCTCCTCCTCCTCCTCCTCCTCCTCCTCCTCCTCCTCCTCCTCCTCCTTCTTGACGACAAACATTCAACCGACGCCGAATCGACGAACCGACTGTGTGCGCTTGTACGAAATCGATGAAACGACTCCATGCGTCCGTACTCGTATGAGCATTCACCCTGGAGAAGTCATGCTCCGATCTCCGATCTCAGTGCGAGTGCTTGTTCTCGTTCTCGGTGACACTACTGGCAGGTGTCCGACGGGCAACGGCGGCGCGTGCAGCTGGCGTACGGCCTGCTGACCCCGTACAGTGTGCTGCTGCTGGATGAGATCACGGTTGACCTAGACGTGCTGGGCAGGGGCTTACACTCGTCCATTTTTCAGCTCAACTTGAGCCGTCTGTGACAGATAATACACCCTTAGCACCCCTTGATACCTCCTAAGTACCCCCACACACTCCCAAACAACCCTTTTATGCACCCCCTATACCACAGAAAACGCTTACGTTCAGCCGGAGAGTGGACGAGTGTAAGCCCCTGGTGCTGGGGCGCGCCGACCTCATGAAGTTCCTGCGCCAGGAGTGCGAGGAGCGCAATGCAGGGGCTTACACTCGTCCACTCTTGAGCTCAACTTGGGCCGTTTCTGACCCAGAAGCACACCCAATACACACCGAGCCCCCCGGAGC
>Ga0307489_10002940_pt1 | contig 11345 bp, 9 predicted proteins | sample SB12metaG_FD_202247 | JGI IMG/M metagenome (GOLD analysis project Ga0307489, IMG submission 202247) | Sea-ice brine microbial communities from Beaufort Sea near Barrow, Alaska, United States - SB 1.2 | ecosystem: Environmental > Aquatic > Marine > Coastal | place: USA: Alaska | collected 2017-05-06
GTCTTTAAAATTCATCGCATTGTATTGTAATTTAAAATGTCCTTTAATAATTAGAGAAAGGCATCTTTGTACTTTTTTAAGAATCTATGAAAAAATTTCTCCATAGATTCTTAAAAGAAGTGCGAAAAAGAAAGACCTTTACTACTTCATTTCTTCTAAAATTTTGCCGATTGCTTCTTTTAAAATAGCTTCCGTATCTGGAGCTAATTTTTTCGACTCTTTTACTAAATCAAAGAATCTTCTATCTTTAACCATGATGTACTCTTGTAAAGCTGCCGCAAAAGTTGTCACTAAATTAATAGGTAAGCCATCTAAATATCCATTTGTTCCTGCATAAATTAAGGCAACCTGTTCTTCAACAGTTTTTGGAGAACTTGCTGGTTGTTTTAAAAGTTCTCTTAATCGTTGTCCACGCGCCAATTGAGCAAGCGTCGTTTTATCTAAATCCGAGGCAAATTGAGAGAAAGCTTCAAGTTCTGCAAATTGAGCTAATTCTAATTTTAATTTACCAGCAACTTGCTTCATTGCTTTGATTTGTGCAGCAGATCCTACACGAGAAACAGAGATTCCAACGTCAATCGCTGGTTTGATTCCTGAATTGAATAAGTCCTTTGATAGGAAAATTTGACCATCTGTAATTGAAATTACATTTGTTGGAATATACGCCGATACATCTCCTGCTTCCGTTTCAATAATAGGGAGAGCAGTCATGTTTCCACCACCACACTTATCACTTAGCTTGGCCGCACGTTCTAATAAACGAGAATGTAAGTAAAAAACGTCTCCTGGATATGCTTCACGACCTGGTGGACGACGTAATAATAAAGACATTTGACGATAAGCTTGTGCTTGTTTCGTTAAATCGTCATAAATTACTAACGTACTTCTACCTTTGTACATAAAATATTCCGCAATACTTGCTCCAGTATAGGGTGCTAAATATTGTAAAGTCGCGGGTTCACTTGCATTGGCCGCTACAATAACGGTGTAGGCTAGAGCATTCTTTTCTTCTAAAACAGCCACGGCTTGAGCCACCGTTGATGCTTTTTGTCCGATCGCAACATAAACACAAACAACATTCTCTGTTTTTTGGTTAATGATTGTATCTAAAGCAATTGAAGTTTTCCCTGTTTGACGATCTCCAATGATTAATTCACGTTGTCCTCTTCCAATAGGAATCATAGCATCGATAGAAACAATTCCTGTTTGCATTGGCTCACAAACTGATTGTCTTTCGATAATTCCAGGTGCGGGTGATTCAATTAAACGAGTCTCTGTGGTAACAATTGTTCCTTTTCCATCAATTGGAGTAACTAAGGCGTCTACAACACGGCCTAATACATCATCTCCAACATTAATTTGTGCAATTTTTCCTGTAGCCTTAACAGTACTTCCTTGTTTAATGTTACGACCCGTTCCCATTAAAACGGCCCCAACATTAGTTGTTTCTAAGTTTAGTGCAATTCCAATCGTTTGATCTTCGAATTCTAAAAGTTCTCCACAAGCAACATTTTCTAATCCGTAAATACGTGCAATTCCATCTCCAACTTGTAAAACAATTCCAATATCAGCTGTTCTTGTGGTTGTTTCCGTATATTCATTTAACTTATTCTCTACAAAATTAGTTAATTGGTTTACATTTTTCATATGTATTGTATTGTTTTATTTTAGAAATAGGTATATTTTTATAAGTTAAAAGAAGAGTTCTTCGCCTGGCTTAGTCATTAAGAAATAAACTAAATTCCTTTAAAATACTCGCATCAATTGCGACAGAATTGTATTCTACAATAATGCCTCCCAATAATTTTGGATTATAAGCAGTCGTTAAAATAATATCTTTTGAATTTGTAATCTTTTTAAGTGTCTTTAGTAAGATATTTCCAATTTTTTCTTCCAATTGGCTTGCCGTAACAATATTCACTCGCGTGGTATTTTTAAATTTTAAGATAATCCCGGTAAATTCTTCACTAATTTCTGGAAGGAAGGATAAATGACTTCTTTCTGTTAGCACTTTCAAAAAGGACTTCACAGTGAGTGTTAATCCAGGAAAAATACTTAGGAGAATGTCTAATTTTTGACTTTCTGGATAAGTAGGATTTTTGAAAACAGCACTCATTTTTGGAGATGAAATTAAAGTTGCTCGAATCAACGCTAATTCTTCTGCGGCAATAAAAATATTCGGAAGAAAATTTTTACTTTCTGAAGATGTAATTTTTTCAATAGCGAAGGAATTCTCAGAGACTTTCTCGCTTTGAGACTTCCTTAAATTTTGGAACAACGATTTTGCGTACGTTTTAATTAACGGAGAACTCATTTTGTTTCTCCTCCTAATTTAGATACGGTTCCTTCAATGATTTGCGCCTGCTCTTTTTCGTTTAACGAGAAAAACTTACGTAAGATTTTACTGGCTGTGATGAAAATAATATAACGTTGTAATATCAAGAAGCATTTCATTTCAGAATTCAAGAGTAACATTTCTGTCATTGCAAAAGTTTCTGTAAACCCTGCTTTCACGCTCTCATATTTAGAATTTACAATCTCGCGTTTGTCTTTCTCATAGCCCGTTTTCCAAGAGTATAACCAAAAGAGGCTTTGTGTGAATCCTTTTTCTGCTAAGGAATAATAATTAGATGCATTTAATACATCTGTTTGAGCATTTTCAATAGTTTGAATGATTTCTTTTTGACGTTCTTCTAAAGTCTCACTAAAGGAAACTTTATTAGCATAGAATAAAAGACCAAATAGAAGAAAAATATTGATTACATTTGTTTCTAAAATATTGGTATTAAATTCTATAAAAGATCTTTCACTATTTAAAAAGAATGAAAAAAGGTTCAAATTCATAAATGGGATAACTAATGTTGATTTAGATAGTAAAAATTTTATTTATTGGTTTGACTGAAATTTCTTGGTAAAGAAGTCGTCTGTCAGTAATCCTACATCCGGCGATATAGTTAAGAAAAGACAAGCCGACTTGACCGCTAAATCTCCTTTGAGTCCGGTTAAGATTCGGATGTTGTGCCGTTGAACAACGGCAATCTCTTCTTCCAGTTTTAACGTGGTGTAATTTCGAATAAGATTTACTTGACGAGTCATTTCATCCATCTCTTCTGTTAACAAACTAACACACAATGTTAATTTTTCATATCCGAAAGCTAATAAAATTGTCGATTTTCGTAACGTGTAATTTATAAATTCTGCACGTTCTTCCATCTGTTTTCCAATAGGGGTAAGAAAAACAGAAGTAGTTATTCCTGCCAAAATTAAGAACAATAAAGCTTCGCTTGGAAAAGTTAAATCGAAATCAAAAAGCCCACTTGCATTAATAAAAAAAGTTACTGGGAAATTCATATTATTGTTTGCATATAGGGTTCATATAACGTTAATAATTAAAAGAAGTTTGACTTAATAAAATTAAGTCAAACTAACTTTTTTATCCAACAAAGGGATTTGCGAAAAGTAAAGATAAAGCTACTACTAATCCATAAATTGTTAAGGCTTCCATGAAGGCAAAAGATAATAAAAGAGTTCCTCTGATTTTTCCTTCTGCTTCTGGTTGACGAGCAATTCCTTCTACCGCTTGACCAGCAGCGTTTCCTTGACCGATACCAGGACCAATCCCAGCAAAACCAACAGCGACAGCAGCACCAATAACAGAAGCAGCAGCAACAAGAGAATCTACCATATTGTAAAAAAGTTTTTGAAAATTTTATTTCAAAGAATCAACAGATTTCAGGAGTATAGGATTATTCGATCGCTTCTGCTAAGTAAGCAGCGGCTAACGTTGAAAAAATTAACGCTTGAATAGAACTTGCAAACAACCCTAATACCATAATTGGAACTGGAATTAGAATGGGTACTAACGAACACAGTACACTTACCGTTAATTCGTCGGCTACGATGTTTCCAAATAAACGAAAATTTAACGAAAGGGGTTTGGTAAAGTCTTCAATGATGTTAATCGGCAATAATAAAGCCGTCGGCTTCACATAACGTCCGAAATACCCGAGTCCTTTGAAGTAAAAACCAGAACCAAAGTAGGTCAAAGAAGTTAGTAGCGCTAAACAAGCAGTTGTATTAATGTCATTTGTTGGCGCTGATAATTCACCCGATGGAATTTCAATTAACTTCCAAGGAATTAAAGCTCCTGCCCAATTCGATCCTAATACGAATAAAAAGATTGTGGCAACAAAAGGTAAAAATTGTGCATAAAAAGAAGGTCCTAATTGCGTAAAGGCAATTCCTTTTATTAATTCATAAACTACCTCTGCTACGTTTTGTGCTCCACCTGGCACTTTTTTCAAATCTCTTGTTCCTAAAACTAAGAACAAAGTTACTACCGCCACTACAAACGCAGAAACGCCCACCGTTTCTCCGTGTAAGTGAGCCGTTTCAGTAATATTTACGTATAAATGAGATCCTACTTCAATTTTTGATAAAAGAAATGTATGCATATTTTTAAATTATCGTAAATTTTTTGGTAACTACTTGGTTTTATGAATATAAATTAACGAAATAGTTAAAAATCTGTTTCCTAAAAAACCTCTTTAAACAATAAACAAATTTCTGGAAGAAATAAAGTACCTTTCACTCAATAATTAATTTGTAACGGTGTTTTCGAGTGAACTATTATAACCTGCTGCAATGCGATTACTTAAGTAATTTAAGATAAAATTAACAGAAGCACTCGAATCATCATTCGCTGGAATGGGATACGGAATTAAGTCAGGATTACAATTGGTATCTACGATTGAAATAGTTGGAATACCCAATTTTAAACATTCTTGAATCGCCAAGGAATCTTTTAATTGACTCGTAAAGATCACAGCATCCGGCAAAGTAGTCATTTCCTTAATTCCGTTGAATAAACGCTTTAATTTATCAATCTCCTTTCTCTTTGCACTGTATTCTTTCTTTGACAATAACTCTAAATTTCCATTTAATTCTTCCTGTTCAAAGTATTTTAATTGTTCGATTCTCGTTTGAATAGTTGACCAATTGGTTAACATTCCTCCTAACCAACGATAATTAATATAGTAACTGTTGGTACGCTTCGCTTGTTTTGCAATAATTGAAGCGGAAATCTTATTTGTTCCAACGAAAAGAAATTTTCCCCCGTTGGCGGCTTTTTTCTCTAAAACATTCCCTGCAAGTTTTAATAGTTTCGATGTTTTAACTAAATCAAAAATATGATATCCGTATTTCTCATACAAAATATATGGGGCCATCTTCGGATTCCATTCTTTTGGACGATGTCCGTAGTGAACAGATGCTTTTACATATTGTTTTGCGATTTCCTTTTTATTTAACGTTTCGTTCATTTAAGTAATTTAATAAGTTTTTGATGTTTAACATTTTGGATGGAATAATCTTTATTTTTTAAACAAATAAATATTATCTAAATAATTTTTATAATTTAAAAAAGCCGAACCTGCTGGTATTAGTCTACCAATAATAATACATTCTTTCAATCCTCTTAACCAGTCAGATTTACCTTCTAGAGCGGACTTTGATAAGATTCTTTTCGTTTCCTGAAAGCCAGCCGCCGATAAAAAGCCGTCTTTATCCAAAGAGGAACGCGTGGTCGAGAGAAAGACGGGCGCGTATTCTGGCGTCTTATAAAATCGCTTCTCTTCCATTGATTGCATTGCCTTGTAAACCTCGCTCATTAAGGAAAGATTAATCATTTCTCCTGGTAAGAAAGGGGTATCTCCCCCTTTTTTAATGAGTACTTTTGCCGTCATTTGACGCACAATAATTTCAATGTGTTTACTTGAAATATTTACTCCTTGCGATTGGTAAATAGCTTGCACCGAATTCACCACTAATAATTGAAATTTGTTCAAGCTTTTCAACGTTCCTACCAAAGTACCGTCCAACACTTCATGGTATTCAAATAACGCATTTAAAAGCTCATGTGGATCAATTATTCCAGTGGTAATCGGTTCTCCAATATCAATAAAATGACCGGATTGCGCCAATGATTTTAAATTCAAGGGAACTTTATATTCGGTGATTGGATCTAATGGTTCTAAGAAAACAAATTCGTTGGTCGTTGTTTTAATAATATACTCATTTTTTCCATTCTCAAAACTAAAATTCTCTACATCTCGTTCCAGCCATTTGATAAGCTTTCCGCGACGTCTACGATACAAAATAACATTGGGTTGTTCTACTTTTTGCCATTCACGATTCTCTCCGCGAATCCAATTAGCCAAGATTTTCTTCCATTTAGAACTTAGTCTCTTCCCATTGATTAATTTGGCACGAGTATTTTCATTCTTAAAAATGTATTCTTGGTTTTTTAAGGCCGTCGCTGTTTTCTTATGAACTAAAAACGGTTTAAATTCATTGGGAACTAAGGTCGCTTTACACATTTGATTATTAAAATAAACCGGTTCTTGATTGAGATGAAAACTGTGAATAATTTTAATCGTCTGTTTTTTAATGACTGTCTTTTTCTTCGCTGCTTTTTTTTTGGCACCCTTCTTCTCTACTAAAACACCATAAGAATAAATTAAGGTATCCTTTTCGACTGTTGCATTCAGCAAGCTTTTTGATTTTTGAATAAAAATTCCTGGACGCTTGGCCAAATATGCTTTATTTTTAGGAACACGTGCTTCAATCAATGCTTCAATTTTGGGTAAACCTTGGACAATATCTTCGGTTTGTTGAGTATAGTTTACTAAAGTAGCTAAAATTTGATTTTCAAAAACAAAATCGCCTTTGTTGTAATTCAATATGGTTCCACGGCTTAAAAAAATGGGAAGAGCATTTTGAAAGACCATCTTAAATCCATCTTTTTTAAGAAAGAAACCTGCTTTATTAAATTCTGAAGTTAGGTTTAGATTCGTTCCAGAACGAACGATATTTTTTTTAGAAGAAATGGAAGGAAAACAATCAAAATTATTGACTTGATCTGCGTTTATTTTCCAGACATCGTCTTCTGTGATTAAAAAGAGAATATTTAAATATTGTGACACTTTTTGACGAACGGAATAAATCTTTCCATTGTGTTTTGGGAAAATATTGAGCACCCCTAAAATTGTATTTGTATCTACATACTGATAGTTCTTCGCCAAAAGAGAAAACGTAATGCGATAATTGGTTAAAATTTTCATTAAACTTCCAAAATCTAATTTTAAAGATCTTGTCAAATCAAAGAGAATAATTCCACTTTCAGAGATATTTACAATTCCTTGGAAAGGACTTGTAATATATAATTTCGCACAGCTTCTATTTGTTTTCAGATATTCCCTTTCTTGGTATTTGGCCTCTTTGGGTAATGGAAGAATTTTTCCTGCAGCTAGCCAAAGAACGCCGTCGTCTTGATTTACTTTTACTTTCGGTTTATTTTCACGTGGAATATGACGAACTAACAAACTTTCAAAACTAATTTCGCCAGACATGGAAGTGTAGATCGGTTTTAAACGACGTGCCGGAGGAATAGTAGATCGGTCTGCGTATTCTGAAATTAATTGATTTTTAGTAACAAAGCCGGATTTTGTAATGTATAACAAAGAGCCAATTTCTAAAAATATCTCTTCCTCAATGCCTTTCCAATTAACAATCGTCAAACTCGACTCTTGTTGTAATTTCAATACTGGTAAACCATGCGTTGTTCGATAAATGACTGTTTTTAATGAGTCTGAAATATGTATTTTTCCGGAAAAAGGAGACAAGGTTTGTTTGACTAACTCGCTGGTAAATATTCCACCTGTATGAAATGTACGCATGGTAAGCTGAGTTCCCGGTTCTCCAATGGATTGAGCAGCAATAATTCCAACAGCTTCTCCCAATGAAATCATTTTTTTTTGCGCTAAATCCCATCCATAACACTTTTGACACACCGAACCACTTGAATTACATGTCAATGGAGAACGAATTTTTAAGCTTAAAGGAGTTCTTTGTTTTAATTGCGTTAAAAGCGTTTCCTCTAATAAGAGATCCTTCCATAAGTCATCAAATGTGGCATCAGGCGTTGGACTTGAAGTTGCTGAAATTAGAGTACGTCCAACAATATTTTTAAAATTCGTATTGGTCTTTAATAGAACAATCACTCCTTTCGTGGTATGACAATCAATCTCGCGAATGATTAAATCTTGGGCAATGTAAATTAATCGACGAGTTAAATAACCTGAGTCGGCGGTTTTTAATGCAGTATCAACAATTCCTTTTCTGGCTCCATAAGACGAAATGATATAATCAATTGAACTCAAGCCCTCCCGGAAATTCGTTTGAATAGGTAAATCGATAATCTTTCCTTCTTGATCGGCCATTAACCCTCTCATTCCAACGAGTTGTCGAACTTGAGACATGTTTCCTCTGGCCCCTGAAAATGCCATAATATAAAGATTATTCGCTGGATCAAAATTTTCGTAATAATCCACGATACGATCTTTCAAGGATTCAGTGGCAAAATTCCAACTATCAATAATTTTCTGAAAGCGTTCTGTATCAGAAACGAATCCTTGTTGCCAACGTTCACTAATGTCTTTCATTTCCTCATTGGCGTTTTTGAGGAAATCCTTTTTCATGTCGGGCGTCTTTAAATCTTCGATGTTAATTGAGATTCCTGCATTTGTCGCATAATAAAAGCCTAAAAATTTTAATGAATCTAATAAAGCAGATGAAGAAATACTTCCAAAATTTGAAAATGTTTCATGAACAATATTTTCTAATACCTTTTTTGTGACTGTACGAGTAATGCTCATATTTTTTATTGTTTCATTAAATTTTTGAAATTCATGCTAAAAATTAGACGTCCAGGCGTCGTTTCTAGAAATAGATCTGTAATTTTATAATCATATTCATTGATTTTTCTAACAATTAAGATCCCAATCGTGGTAATTAAATAGTACTTGATTTGACTGGATCCAACGGCAAAAATTTTGTGAATAAAGATTTCTCGTTGATTTAAGAAAAAATGTTTGTCGTTAAATGTTAATTTTTGATTTTCAATCTGAATCTCAAAATTTAAAATGGCATATCGGATCAAGACAGGGGTATGAATTGTTATTTTCTTTTGATAAAACGCACTTAACGCTTCTTCTTCATTCGCAAACCATTTTTTAATGATGTAATCATTATTTTTAATCATTAACGTTAAGTAGTAACAACCAATAACCATGTCTTGAGTTGGTTTTAAAATTACCTCTCCATTAGAAGGGGATAAAACATTATAAGAAGGTCTCATCATTGTACGAGCTTCCAATTGGCTTGATTCATATAAAGGTAAATGAACCGCCATTTGATCTCCATCAAAGTCGGCATTAAACCCAGTACAGACCAGAGGATGTAAATGAATGGCTTGTCCTAAAATCAAGACCGGATCAAAGGCTTGGATCCCAAATCGATGCAAGGTTGGTGCTCGATTTAATAAAATACAATGTTTACGAGTTAATTTTTCGAGTAACGACCAAACAAAAGGTTTATTTTTTTTGATAATAATATGCGCCAACTTGGTATTGTGGCTAGGCGCTTTAATCTTCGTTTTTAATAACGCATTAATTAAAAAAGGTTGAAATAACTCTGCCGCCATTTCATAAGGTAAACCACATTGATTTAAGCGTAAATTGGGTCCAACAATGATAACAGATCTTCCTGAGTAATCTACTCGCTTTCCTAAAAGAGATTGTCTAAATCGTCCTTGTTTTCCTTCTAATATTTCAGTCAAACTTTTTAAAGGTCGGTCATTCAAACAAAATATTTTATGCTTTGGCAAACGAGAATTATCAATCAAGGAGTCCACACTGTCTTGTAACAATTTTCTTCCTTGAACACTGATTAAATCAGGCGCCACAAATCGAAACAGAAAATCATTCAATCGTTGGTTACGTGTGATGATTAATCTATAGGTTTCGTTGGCATCTGCTGCCACTAATCGCCCGCTTTCAAGTTCGACCAAAGGTCTTAAATTGGGAGGTAAAATTGGCAAAGTAGTAAGTACCATCCATGCCGGATTTGTGTTTGTCGACAAAAAGCTTTCAAAAATACGAATGCGTCGAATCAACGCTTTATTGGGTAGCTTTTGTTGTTTTAAATTTGACGTCAAAGTAATTAACGAACGCGCTTTTTCAATTTCAAACTTCAAATTAATACTTTCCAGTGCGGCTTTAATGATTTCAGATCCTTTACGTTTTTGTCCTCTTAATTTTTTCTTATTCTCAAAAGGGTCAAAGTCTTGCAGAGGGGAGGATAAAAATTGTTGAAATTCATTCTTTGTACTCTGTTGATAGACAAACTGAGATAAGATTACCTCTGTCTTGGAATCTGATTCCACAAAGTAAACAATTTTTTCGAGTTCTTTAGCCGTACATTTAAGACGATTTTTTTCCCCTTTTATTTTCTTAATTTTATTCTTATCGTAACAACCGAGGAGAATAGATAAATAATTTGGTACTCCTCTTAAATACCAAGTATGGGTTACTGGGCAAGTCAACTCAATGAAGCCCATTCGATATCGTCGAACACGAGCTTCCGTGACTTCTACTTCGCACTCGTCACAAATCTTGTCTAGGGCAAATCCATTATATTTTCCACATCTACACTTCCAATTTTTGACCGGACCGAAAATTTTCTCACAAAATAATCCATAAACTTCGGGTTGATGCGTCCGAAAATTAATCGTTTCAGGACGCAAAACTTCGCCTACGATTTCGCCACTAGGCAATGTTCGTTGGGACCAACTTCGAATCCGTTTTGGCGAAGCGATACTAATTCTTAAGTAGTCAAAGGACGCATGTAAATTTTCTAACTTTAATAACGTTTTTTCAAGAGTTAAAATTTCTTCTGTAGATTTCATCTTTAAAGAGGTAAAATTTCTTATCTATATACATTTTATATTTGAATTTAAATCCTAGAGTTCTTTCTTCTGCTTTATTAATTGGTCTAAGATTTTCTTCTTTTCACTATTTTTTTCTAAATTGAAACTATCTAATGGATCGACTCCATCGGTTGATTTCGCGAATTGTTCTGCCTTCTTACGAGACAATAAGGTTCTTAATTTTAATCGAACTTCTAACTCTGAAAAAATCTCCTTTTCCACTTGGTGCATGTCTGTAGTTGAGTAAAATCCCTTTTCAAATTTTTTCATCGAAAAATCAAGACCTAGCGCTTGTAATTCTCGAATCAAAGCCAGAAAAGCTTCCGGAATAGACGGAGTCGGCTTTTCAATCTCTTTTCGAACTAAAATTGCTTCATACATATCATTTCGACCATCAATGTCGTCCGACTTAATCGTCAATAACTCTTGCAACGTGTTCGAACACCCATACGCTTCTAATGCCCAAACTTCCATTTCTCCGAATCGCTGTCCTCCCTTCTGGGATTTTCCAGCTAAAGGT
>Ga0307489_10002941_pt1 | contig 11343 bp, 8 predicted proteins | sample SB12metaG_FD_202247 | JGI IMG/M metagenome (GOLD analysis project Ga0307489, IMG submission 202247) | Sea-ice brine microbial communities from Beaufort Sea near Barrow, Alaska, United States - SB 1.2 | ecosystem: Environmental > Aquatic > Marine > Coastal | place: USA: Alaska | collected 2017-05-06
GGTGCGTTTAGGAGTTGTGTATGGTGTGTGTAGGAGGTGTCATGGGGTATTGGGTTGTGTTTAGGTTGGACTTTGTGCAGAACTGGCTCAGGTTGAGCTGAAACATGGACGAGGGTAAGCCCCTGCCTCCACCTCCTCTTCCTCCAGCTCGGCAGCTTCAGCATCGTCTGAGCCGGCGAGGGGAATGGACCAGGCCGTAGGGAGCGGCGACGCGGTTGTCGTGGGAATGAGACTGCTAATGATGTTGCGGCCCACCCAGGAAGCCTCCTGGAAGATGCCCTCCTGCTCCACCACCTCTTCTACCTCCTCCTCCAGTGGGAGCGGCGACACAGGGGACGCGATCTCCGGGAAGATGTCCTCGCACGCGGCGGACACGCCGTCGCCGTCGAGGCGAACCAACCAACTGGAGCCCTCCTCCTCCTCCACCAACGCCGTCGCCGCAGCCGCTGCTAGCGCCACCGCATCCTCCGCCACCGACGCATCCGCCGCTGCTGCCTCCGCCGCTGCTGCTGCCTCCGCCGCCGCTGCCACCGCCGCCGCTGCCTCCGCCGCCGCTTCCTCTGCCGCCGCGCGTGCGCGATAGGCGATCGGGTGCAGCGGGGGCGACATCAACGAGGCCACCGCCAGCTCCTCCTTGGCCGCCGCCGCCGCCGCCGCCGCCGCCCCCGCCACCGCTGCCGCGTCCTCGTCGTCGTCAAACTCCACCTCAACCGCAGCAACATCCAACTCCCCCTCCTCCTCCTCGTTCCGCTCCTCCCCCTCCAATCCCTCCTGCGCGAACCTGAAGCGCCGCCTCTTGACCGCCGACGAACCTTCCACCTCCTCCACCTCCTCATCCCGCTCAGCAGCCGTAGGCCTCTTGACCGCTCGAGACGAATGTTCCTGTTCCTCACCCACCTCGTTCACCTCCAAATCCTCTCCCACCTCCTCCCTCAACTCCAACTCCACCACCGCCTCCTCTGCTGCTTCCTCCTCCTCATCATGCACCACCTCTTCTATCACCAGCTTCACCTCCTCATGCACCACCTCCTCTGTCACCACCTCCACCTCCTCTTCTACCACCTGCTCTATAATTACCTCCTCCACCTCTTCTTCCACTACCTCCTCTATCATCTCCTCGACCTCCTCTACCGCCGCATCTGACTCATCTCCCTCCACCTCGGCGGCGGTAGCGACGGAAACGGCGGCGACGGAAACGGCGGCGACGGCGGGGGCAGCGGCGGCGGCGGTAGCAGCGGCGGCGGCAGCGGCGGCGGTAGTAGTGTTACCGGTGGCGGTGGTGACGGCCCTGTCGGCGTAGATGCCTTCGTTGACGGTGACACTGATGCCGTTGACGGTGATAACGGCTGTGACGCCGTCGACGGTGACAGTAAAATCCTCCTCCTCTTCCTTCACCTCCTCTTCCACCACCTCCACTCTCTCCTCCTCATCCCCCTTCACCTCCACCTGCTCGTGCTCATCGTCCTCCTCCTTCTCCTCCTCCTCCTTCTCCATCAACCCCTCTCCCCCCTCCCCCTCCATCGTCACGCCTCGCTCATCGAACACCTCTCCCTCCTCCCCCTCTCTCTCCCCGCTTTGCTCATCCCCCTCCCCCTCCTCTACCGACAGGCCTCCCTCGTCCACCACCTCCTCCTCCTCCTCCTCCTCCTCTTCCTCCTCCTCCTCCTCCTCCTCCTCCTCCTCCTCCTCCCACTTGTTGACTGGGATGAATGCGCTTGCTTTCAGCGCTTGAAGCTAAAACATGATGAACCGCTCTCAGACATTGCTTCCAAATTTCAACTTGCGCTACTACCGAAAGGCCGAAATATTTACAACACGTTTGGGAGCAGCAACAGCCTGATGGGGAGTGGCAATGACAGTGGGGAGGACTCGGTAGGGCGCTGCAGGTTGAACCTATGAAACCCACTTTGAAAGCGCCTGGACTAAGCGCTTGAAAACATAACATGATGAACCGCCTTCAAACTTTGCTTTCAAATTCAAGTTGCGCCGCTACAACTCGGGCGATGACGAGAATACCGCGCACGACCTGCACTCACCCAGCACCAAGGTAGAGCCCTAATTACCCCTCTAATGTACCCCTACCGGACCCCTAACACACCCCCTACTGCACACCCTAATACACTGCTACTGAACGCTCTGATACACCCCTAATGCACCCCTGTTACATCCCTAATAGGCCGATTTCGGTATATCGCTTCCCACGCCGAGCGCTGACGCATTTCCCGCAACTCTGTATGGGCAGTCACCTGGCGCTCGCTTTCCCACGCGGAGCGCTGATGCTTTGCCCGCAACTCTGTATGGGCATTTCACCCAGGCGATATACCGAAAGCGGCCTATTCACCCCTGATATACGCCGTAATACACCCCTGATGCACCCCTACTACACCCATGCTACACGCCTTAACATACCCCTAGTACATCCCTCATACACCCCTACTACACCCCTACGACACCCTTACTACACCCCGAATATACGCCCCAGTATACGCCCTACCACACCTCTAAAACACCCCTACCAAACCCCTGATACATCCTAATACACCCCTACTGCACGCCCTAATACACCTCTACTGCCCGCCCTGAACACCACTACTGCACGCCCCAATACACCCCTGCTACACGCCCTAACCCGTACTACACGCCCTAATACGCTCCTACTGCACGCCCTAATACACCCCTACTTCACGCCCTAATAGACTCCTACTGCACACCCTAATACACCCCTAATGCACCCTTAATGTACCCCTAATACATCCCTGATAGAACCCTAATTATGCTTTCCAATTTCAAATTATGCCGATACACAAAGGCCGGGACGATGACTACGACGGACGACGAGGACCCGAATAAATCCGCGAAGTACGTGCACAATATGTTCACCGCGTTCCTAGTCGATGAAGTGGTGGACGGCGCCGGGGCGCAGGTCAAAGTGAGCCATCTGCTGGACGGAGAGGTAAGGCGGTACTATGATAAAGTGCCTGAAGCAATAATTCTTTCGTGCCCTGCTCAAAAAAGTAAACTCAAGATTCTTGAGTGAAAAATCTCCACATCACGCCGTATAATTGATATGGCGTCTTTTGACTCTATAATCTTGAGTTAACATTTTTAAAGCAAGGGCCCGAGACTTGTTAGCTTCAGGCACTCAGTCATAGTTGAACTGATGACACACGCATTGAAAGTGCCGGTGACCACACGCTTGAACCCTAGATATGGTGAAGCACTTTCAAGATCAGCTTTCGATACCAACTTGAGACGCTACAGCAAGGAAGCAGAGAATGACATCTCGCAAATCTTGGTAGGGCGGTGCAGATTGAACCCATAAAACCCTAGTGGACAGCGCCTGTAACTAAGCGCCTGAACCTGAATGATGATGAGTTGCTTGTAAGTTTTGCTGTCAGTTTTAAGTTGCGCCGCTTCATATTGGGGCGCGTGGAGGCCGCCAAAGACCTGCCCGGCGGCAGGGGCTTACACTCCTTCACTTTTCGGCTCAACGTAAGCACATTTTGTGGGATACGTTTGGTGCATGGTTTTGCCCCAGTCTATTCTACATGGGGACACGAGTAGGTGACCAAGACGGCTTAGTTTGAGCTGAAAAGTGGACGAGTGTAAGCCCCTGCCCGGCGGCGGCGTCGTCATCAGCGGCGAAAAGGGTCTGATAGTCTCCGGCGTGGCGGGCAGGAAGTTTGAGCAGCTCATTGTGGTGCATACCTCGGTAGGCGATCACACTCGTCCACTTTTCTGCTCCACTTGAGCCGTTTCGGGTCACCAAACCCACCCAAACCACCCAACGTTCCCTCGAAAAGTTACAGTGCACGTCACGCCACAAAGTGGACGAGTGTACTACAGTCTAAAACCTTAAATCCTAAACCTAAACCCTAATCCCTGAACCCTAAACCCTCAACCCTAAACCCTAACCCTCAAACCCTAAACGGTAGACCCTGAGCCCTAAGCCCCTACACCTCGGTGATGTCGCGGCGCATCTTTGTCAGCACCTTCTTCCACCGCCTGCTCGAGATGGAGTCTGACATCAACTCCATCCAGGAGGCGATCGCGAGCCACATCGGGAAACCCTCGGGGCAAGGGCTTACCCTCGTCCAATTTCAGCCCAACCTAAGCCGTTTTGGTCACCTACTGGTGTCCCCCTGTGTAACAGACGGGGGAAAAACCATGCACCAAACGTATCCCACAAAATGTGCTTACGTTAAGCCGAAAAGCGAATGAGTGTAAGCCCCTGCCTCGGGGCTGGCCAACATTCGCCGGCGGGTGATGGAGGCAGGGGATTACACTCGTCCACTTCTTAGCTCAACTTGAGCTCTTCCGTCCACCTTGTCACCCAACTTAACTCATGAATGTGTTCTGGAGTTGCTCGAATTGAGCTCTACGGTCAACGAATTTAAGCCCCTGGATGGAGGCATGCAAGCAAGCGTCGCTACTGGACTCGCTGCTGACGCAGGCCATGGCGACCGCCGCGGACCTGCCCGACATCTCCACCGTCACCAGTGAGCTCGGGCAGTCGGACCCAGCGTTCGCGATCATGCTGGAGACGCTGCAGACGACCGGGTTCCGCGCAGAGCTCATTACACGGCTCAAGGACCTGGAGGGCCTGCTGCAGTGCGCACGGCTTGAGCTGGCGTCGCTGCGCGAAAACACCGATGTCATCAGCGAGATGCAGATGTTCAAGGCAGGGACTGATGGGTAGTGCCGTGCCCGCTGCAGCAAAGGATGCTGTTCAAATCGAGGACCCTAAACGCATTTTGAACCTTCATTCCTCGCCTTAAACGGCATCCTATGACGTGGCAAGCAACGCGAAACCCTGAACTCTCAACCCTAATCCCGCAAACCTAAACCCTCAACCCGCAACCCCCAACCCGCAGCCCTAAACCCGCGACCCGCAACCCTAAGACCCATCAGTCCCTAGTTCAAGCTGCAAGAGAGCCTGCAGAGCAACACGCGCAACCTGGAGTCCTTGTTCCGATCGAACGAGTCCGCGTCTAGCTCGCTAGAAATCATGCAGCTGGTCATCGGAGGCAGCCTAGCGTTCTCCATGCTAGACCGCGTGACTGGCGAGGTCAGGCGGTGCAGATTGAGAAATTATTCCAAACTACCCAAAGAATTATCGCCTGATGTAGACTGATTGCTATGCTGCAGTGTGCCCAGTCCCGGCTGTCATTGCCGCTGCTGCCGCTCCACCGACGTGAACCCCTTTGATAGTGCGTGCAACTCAGCGTTTGCAACCAAAATTTGACAAACTGCTCGCAAATGGTCGGTTTTCAAATTCAACTTGCGCCGCTACAGCGAGTGGAGCGTGATGGACACGGGTTGGGGCCAGTGGATCTTCGAGATCTTCATCGAGCCCGCCGGTGTTTGGTTCCTTGGTAGGGTGGTGCAGGTTGACCCAGTTGAAACCGCCTAGAATTTGGCGCTTGAAACTAAAGTGTGATGTGCTGCTTTCAATTTCTGCATTCAAATTTAATTTGCGGCGCTACACCTTGTGTCAATCTTCTGCTTCATTAGCATTGTGACCACGCTGCACTACGTCATGCGCGCCATGTTGCGACGGGCGTCGGCGGACATGTGCATGCGATACTCGCTGCACGTGCGCATCAACGTGCCGGCCATGCGGCGCATGCTGAAGCACCACACGCTGTTCTCGGAGGAGGCAGACACTGACGTGGAGGGAAACAACATGTACAAAGTGGCGTGGGAGGAGCCCGGGGACAAGTACGGGGGTTCGCCGCTCAAGATCGAGATCAGCGTGGACCAGGGCCACGCGCGGTTGTGCACCCTGAACCTCAAGTACAACCGCCGGGATGGGAAGCTGTCGGTGCCGGAGGTGCAGCACCGCTTTCTGACCGGGCTGGTGGAGGCGGGTGTTATCGCGGACGTGGCAGAGTTGGGGGACCTGATCCGGCCGCCGGAGATGGCGGCGCCGGACCGCCAGGCGGAGGCGGACATGCACCAGCGCAAGAAGGACAAAATCAAGAAGATGCGCTCCGCGGCGACGACGCGCAACAACGTGAAGATGACGGAGCGTGTCATAAGGAAATCCGAGTCGATGCAAAACAGTTGTAACAAGTAGAATGCTCGAGTATGTTTTGTAGCCCGCGAGTATGGGATAGACAGCGTTATTTCATTCAGTGGAGCGCGTTTTCTTTACGTGCAGGCCGCAGCGCCGGAAGGAGTCGGATTGTCCGCGTAGTGTGATAAAAGTAAAATTGCTTCGAAACTTGTTTGTTGTTATAGAATTCATAGAATTAATGTATTTTATAAACGCTCGTTGAGCCCCAAGGCAATTCGAGTGCACACCATTAACCACCCCCCTCCGCCATTTCCTACAAAATACATAATGTATCAGAGCTCGAATTGCCGCCTAAATCATCCCTTAAACTACCCTTTGCACATGCGTTCAGACGTCGACGCCGCCGCTCACACCGCCCCTGCCCGCCCTCCTCGAGTGCACCCCCTATGTACGCCCCCCCCCCTCTGCCCTCCCCTCACGCTCCGGTCACGCCCTCCTCTCACGTGGTGCTCGTCCCGACCGCCAGCCATAAACCCTAAACCCCGAAACCCTGGGAGTGCCCCCCCTATGTGCGTCCCCCCCCCGCTGGGTCTAGGGCTTAGCCCTCCTCTCACGTGGTACTCGCCCCGACCGCGAGCTGCCCCCCCTATTTACGTCCTCCCCCCCTGCCCGTGCCACCAGCAGCCACGAGCGTAGCGAGCGGCGCAGCATGTCAGCGCGCAGTAGGGCCCAGAGAAATAACAGGTGGCAGTGAGCGGTTCACTATCGGTATAATGGGCCACTGCCCCCCTACAATGGGCATCTGCCCCCTCTAACCCCCTAGACTGGGTCACTGACCCCCCTAGACTGGGCACCTGAACCCCATCAAATGGACACCTGACCCCCCTGTGATGGGCACCTGAACCCCATAATGGGCCAGTGACCCCCGTAAAATGGGCACCTGACGCTCGTATAATGAGCACTTGACCGCTCTATAATGGGCACCTGAACCCCTTATTATGGGCGCCTGACCCCCTGTAACGGCCCTGCCGTGCAGCCGCAGCGCGATGCGCCGAAGCATGTCCGACCGGCGCACCCCCTCCCGCTTCGTGTCCGGCCGCCGCGTCGCCTCGAGCCAGGGACTGATGGATAGTGCTCGCCACATCATGGGATGCCATATAACTCAAGGGCGAGGGGTCAGATGCGTTCGATGACGTGGCGAAGTTAGCACCAGTCATCAAGTCCCTACCTCGGGCTTCAGGCCTGACCCGCGCGTGTCCGGCTGGAGCATTATGTCCGACCGACGGGTCCTCTGCCGCTTCACCCCCCCGCCCGCCTCCTTGCCCGTGAGCGCCTTGGCCCAGGGGCTTACACTCGTCCACCTGTCAGCTCGACGTAAGCGCTTTTTGTGGGACAAGGGGTTTTCAGAGGGTGTTCAATGAGTGTTTAAGGCGGGGTTGGAGGGGGGGGTTAGGCGTTTAGGGGATGTGTTGAGTGTCAGAAACGGCTCACGTTGAGCTGAGAAGTGGACGAGTGTAAGCCCCTGCCTTGGCCGCTCTGAGGTCGCGCGCGCCGACCGACCACGCCACCCACTTCTCGAGCGCTGCACCAATCACGGCGCGGCGGCGGTGCGCCCACGCTGTAGCGGCGCATGTCGAATTTGAAAGCAAAATTTGAAAGCGGTTCATCATGTTTCAGTTTCAAGCGCTTAGTTCCAGGCGGTTTCGACTTGGGTTTCATAGGGGCAACCTGCACCGCCCAACCACGCCGCCGCCCGCGTAGGATTTTGCTTCGAAGAGGCGGAGGTGAAGGATGCTGCCGCCCTGCTGCTTCGGCTGCTGCTGCCCTGAAGCTAGGGAGCACGGAAACCTCCGATGAAATTGCCTAAAGTTTAATGCCAAATTCCCGATTTTCTACCTGAATATTCCGAAAGATGCCGAAACTCGTTACGCCCAAACACTCAAGCTTAAACCGCTGAAACCGCCCAAAATCGGCCAAAATCGGCCAGATCCCCGAGAACATGCCCAAAGTTTCCGAGAAAGTGCCTGAATTTCCCAGGACATTCCGGAATTCTAGAATTGCCCAAAATGCCGAAAAGACGTTCCAGAATTTTCCGTCGCTCCCTACCTGAAGCCCCCTGCTCGCCCGCCCCACCACCGCCTCCTCCGTCGCCACCTCCACCGCCCTGCCGGTGTTGTTGCTGCTAACGGTCTGCAAGTGCGAGCCTCGGTATAGTGGCGCATGTTGAAATTGATAGCAAAACTTGAAAGCATAATCTCATATTCTAGGTTCAAGCGCATAGTTCCAGGCGCCTTCAACACAGGTCTGATAGGGTCAACCTGCACCGCCCTACCTCGGCTATGTGAGCCGAGACTTTGTGAGCCCCGACTGAGTGATGCGCGACTGAGTGAGCTGCCGCTTCTCTGATTGGCTCTGACCCCCGCTCTGCCGGCCTCTGATTGGCTCCTGTCCGATTTGCCCGCCTGTGATTGGCTCCTGTCCGCTCTGCCCGCCTCTGATTGGCTAGGTGAGCCGCGACTACGTGAGGCTCGAGTGAGTGAGGCCTGACTGCGTGGGCCGCCCGCGCCCGAGAGCCGCGGGGAGACAGCCGACCGGGGCCCGAGCGAGGGGCTCCGTGAATCCCTCACGCGCGCCGCTGCCGCCGCCGCCGCCGCTGCCGCCGCACTCTGCTGCTGCTGCTGTTGCTGCATGGATAGCATGTACTGTTGCTGCTGGTATTGCTGATGATATTGCTGCTGCTGCTGTCAGGGGTATTTAGGGGGAGTTGAGGGGATGTTAGGGGGGTGTAAAGGCCGAGTCAGGGCCTATCTAGAAGGTGTGTAGGGGCTGTTCAGGGGGTGATAGGGGGGTGTCAGGGGGTGTCAGGGGTGTGTGAAGGGGAGTCAGATGGTATTTCGGGGTGTTTGGGACCCACTTGCTGCTGTTGCTGTTGCCACGCCACTTGCTGCTGCTGATATGTAAACTGCTGATACTGCTGCTGCTGCTGTGGAGCTGGGGACGGATTTGTAAACTGCTGATACGGCGGCTGATACTGAGGCACGGGCATCTGGATCATCGGCATCTGCTGGGGCGGGTACATGGGGTACTCGTACGCGCCGCCGCCGCCGCCGAACGCTGCGCCGCCCGCCTGGGGTGAGTATACCTCGGGCGAGTACTCGCGGTACTCGCGGCGGGAGCGGTAAGAGACCGGGGGATACGGGTTAGCCTCCTCCTCCTCCTCCTCCTCCTCCTCCGACAACGACGACGATGTCCCCTCCGATTCCCCCTCCGTATCCCCCTTAGATTTCTTCTCTAAATCCCCATCTGAGTCCTCTTCCGAATCCCCATCTGACTCCTCATCTGAATCCCCATCCGACTCCTCATCTGAATCATCCTCTGACTCCTTCTCTAGCTCCTTCTCTGATTCTGGAGAAACGTCTACAGCCCCGGCCCGGGCCGCAGCCCCATTCCTAGCACCGCCCCTGGCACCGCCTCTGGAACCGCCCCTGGCACCGCCCCTAGCACCGGTCATGGCCCTGCCACCTGCCCCTCCCCCAGCCCCGCCCCTGGCCCGGGCCCCTAAGTCATTCCCGTCTTCCAAATCCAAATCCGTCTCAGCTGCCAAAGAACTGAAGTCGCTATCATCCCCGGATATGGAATCCGAATCCGAATCCGGCTCCTTGGAACCCGCCTTCACGGTCGGAATGGATACTGCGGAGAGGCCCGTAGGCAGGGGCTTACACTCGTCCACTTCTCAGCTCAACCTGAGCCGTTTCTGACACTCAAAACATCCCCTCATCGCCTAATCACCCCCTCCACCCCGCCATAAATACCCCCTTAACGCCCCCTAAACACCCCTTGTCCCACGAAAAGCGCTTGCGTTGAGCTGCAAGGTGTACGAGTGTAAGTCCCTGCCTGTGGGCAGACCCATGGCGGAATCCCATGGCGCGGGCGCCCGCGTTCCAAATTGTAGTGCCGCAAGTTGAAAATGGAAAACAAAACGTGAAAGACTAATTTGAACATCACAATGTCAAACGCTTGTTTAGGGTCTAGATCCAGGCACTTTTAACATGGGTTTCATCAGTTCAACTTGCACCGCCACATCAGGCGCGGATGACGCGGATTGAAAGCAAAAGTTGAAACCGATTTATCGCATTATGGTTCGAAGAGCAGAAACTAGGGGCTCTCAACGCGGGTTTGGGTTTCAAGCGGGGTCAACCTGTACCGCCCTGCCAGGTGTTGAGGTGGATGCTGCGTGGGAATGGACGCCGGCGAGCGGCGAGCGGCGCTGGCGGGCCCAATGTGAATGCGTCCCGGACTGCTGCACCTCCTCTGATTCATCAGCCGTTGCCTCCGTCGCTGCCTCCTCCACCTCGGCCGCCTCCGCCGCCGTTGCCTCCGCCTCCGCCGCCGCCGTTGCCTCCGCCGCCTGAGCCGCCTCCGCCACTACCGCCGCCGCCTGTTTCTCCCCCACCTCAGCCGCCGCCGCTGCAGCCGCCACCGCTGTCTTCGCCGCCTCCTCCGCCTCCGCCGCTGCCGCTGCCTCCGCCGCTGCCGTCTCCGCTGCTGCCGCCGCTGCCGCCTCTGCCGCTGCCTCCGCCGCTGCCTCCTCCTCCGCCTTCTGGAAGATGGCCTCCGCCTCCGCCTCCGCTGCCTCTGCCGCTGCCTCCTCCTCCTGGGCCTCCACCGCCGCAGCCGCCTCAGCTTCCGCCGCTACCTCCGCCGCCGCCTCCGCCTCAGCCACGTCCGCCGCTGCCGCCGCCGCCGCTTCTTCCGCCGCCGCCTCCGCCTCAGCCACGTCCGCCGCTGCCGCCGCTGCTGCCGCCGCCGCCTCCACCGCCGCCTCTGCCTCAGCCACGTCTGCCGCTGCCGCCGCCGCTGCTGCCGCCGCCGCCGCCTCCGCCGCCGTCGCTGTCTTCTTCGCCGCGTCTACCACCTCCGCTGCTGCCTCCGCCACCGCCCTCCCCTCCTCAGCCGCCTCCGTCTTCGCCTCCACTTTCGCGATTGCCCCCGCCGCTGCCTCCTCCGCCGCCGCCTCCTCCATCTCCGCCCAGGGGCTTACACTCGTCCACTTTCGGCTCAACGTAAGCGCTTTCTGTGAAATAGGGGGTGCGTTTAGGAGTTGTGTATGGTGTGTGTAGGAGGTGTCATGGGGTATTGGGTTGTGTTTAGGTTGGACTTTGTGCAGAACTGGCTCAGGTTGAGCTGAAACATGGATGAGGGTAAGCCCCTGCCTCCACCTCCTCTTCCTCCAGCTCGGCAGCTTCAGCATCGTCTGAGCCGGCGAGGGGAATGGACCAGGCCGTAGGGAGCGGCGACGCGGTTGTCGTGGGAATGAGACTGCT
>Ga0307489_10002943_pt1 | contig 11339 bp, 20 predicted proteins | sample SB12metaG_FD_202247 | JGI IMG/M metagenome (GOLD analysis project Ga0307489, IMG submission 202247) | Sea-ice brine microbial communities from Beaufort Sea near Barrow, Alaska, United States - SB 1.2 | ecosystem: Environmental > Aquatic > Marine > Coastal | place: USA: Alaska | collected...
GATAGGGTGGGGGTGGGGATGGGAATGGGGGTCGGGGTGTGTGGCTGGGGTGGATGGGGGGCATGGGAGGCATCGGGGCATGGGGCCATGGGGGGGAATGGGGCATGGGGGAATGGGGGTGTGGATTGGGATGGGAGAGGAACAGATGCCCCTGTAGTGTGGATATGAGTGGAATACATGCCCCCGCCACATCAGCAATACGCATTAGAGGCCTAGTTATTGCGTATTCAACGCGCAGTTTGAGCCTCGAACCTCGTTTATCGAGGTAAACCGCATCCTTTGACGTGAGCAGCGACATCCGCCGGACCCTAGTTTGCGGCGAGCCCATCTCGTTCACCGTGGGCGGCGGCATGATGATCCCCGGCTTCGACAACGGCGTGCGCGGCATGGCCGTGGGCGACACCAAGGCAGGGGCTTACCCTAGTCCACTTCTCAGCTTAACATAAGCACCTTTTGTTGGACACGTTGGGTACCTGCAGTAAAAAGATGGGTCATAATTCGTCACAAACCTGGACGCACAACGGCTCACTGACCAGAACGGCGTAGCTTGCGCTGAGAAGTTGACGAGTGTCAGTGAGCCGTTGTGTGTCCAGATTTGTGACGAATTATGACCCATCTATCTACCGCAAGTACCCGACGTGCCCAACAGAAGGTGCTTACGTTGAGCTGAGAAGTGGAGGAGTGTGCGCCCCTGCACCAAGGCGCTGAAGTGCCCCCCCGCTGACGCGTACGGTGACCTCGACGCCACCAACATCATGAAGGTAGGGCCTGGCGGATTATGCTCGCCACGTCATAGGCTGCAATTTACATCAAGAAACGAGGGTCTGACATATGGATGATGACGTGGCGAGCATAATCCGCCGGGCCCTACATGAAGGTGCCCAAGCAGGACGTGGTGACGGCCGTGGGCGAGGAGTTCACCAAGGTGGGCGAGAAGCTCATGGTGGGCAGGGGCTTACACTCGTCCACTTTTCAGCTCAACTTGAGCCGTTTCTGACACAAAGTACACCCTTCCTAACACCTGATACCCCTTAACACCTCTCAAACACCCCCTAAACAATCCCTAAACGTACCCTCTATTACACCCAAAGTACACCCAACACATTCCTTTACGTGCCCTGACACCTCTTGAACACCCTCTGAAGAACCCCTAGGTGCACCCCCTATTCCACAAGAAGCGCTTACATTGAGCCGAAAAGTGGATAAGTGTAAGACCCTGACGGTGGGCCAGGGCCAGACGGCAACCATCACGGAGATCACCGACTCGGAGATCACGCTGGACATGAACCACCCGCTGGCGGGTAAGACTCTCGACTTCGCTATCGAGGTGCGTGCCCGCCCCGATTGACCTCACACACTTCCTCTTGCTTTCAAGAATGCGCCAACCCCCCTTGGGGAAGCCAGATCGGTAGAGCCAGTGCGGCAGACCTAGTTTTGCCAGGCACCCTACATTGACTCAAGAAACGACGTGTACGACGGATACTTCGGCAGAAATCGGCGAAGCCAATGTTGCCACCCCAACCCAGTTTGGCGAGTTTACCTCTCGACGGAGCTGATTGTTTCAGCTCGGCGCATCTTTAAAAGCAAAAGGAACACTGTCATGTCAACTGACCATCACGTCACTGGGCAGGTGACGAGCATCGATCCCACCTACGGGAATCATATGTCTACCCGTCAACCCACCTACGCCACACCCACTTTGTTGTTTTAATGCCGATGATTAACGATTATTAAACTAATCGGCATCGTCTGACGGATTCCTCGCTTCATTGCGAAATCCTCTGTGCTGCGAAATTATTTGCTGAGGCATAAAACAACACTACCAGCGAGACGCAGCCGTGTAAAGCATACTGCCTTTTGTGTCCGTCTGATCCAATGGGGCTACCACTCAGAGCTTTCAGTTGAGCTCTGTTATGTTCTGTCCTACTCTGTTCGGTTTGGTTCTGTTCTGCTGTATCCTTTCCCGCCCTTCAACCACCTCCAACCTCGGGTTGCTTCGCTCCCTCCTCCCTCCTCTAGCAATGGGACTCCTGTTCGGTCCGTTCTTCAAACCGTGTTGATGATACTATACCCTCTGTCCTTCACGGACCCTGAAATTACACATTGATGTAACAAAAACGGTGCCCTTCCACTGAACGGTTTAACAACAATAACGATGAACCTTCTCCACCTGTGTAATACTGCGGTGTCAACTCACCATGATGTCACCCAACGCAGGTGATGAGCATCGAGCGCATCGAGGTGAAGCACAAGGTAGGTCGGTGCAGGTTGACCCTATGAATCCCACGTTGAAACCGCCTGGAACGCAGCGCTTGAATCTACAATCCGATGTTCTGCTTTCAAGTTTTGCTTTCAATTTCATCTTGCGGCGCTGCCACAAGGACAAGTTCAAGTGCTTCTTCGACATCTCCATCGGCGGCGAGCCCGCGGGCAGGGACTTACACTCGTTCCCATTTCCGCTCAACTTGAGCTTACTTCGCCCATTTCCGCTTAACTTAGCTTACCTTGCCCCCCATATGACCCAAATCAACCCGTGGATGTGTCCTGAAGATGCTCAAGTTGAGCTCTAACGTGAGCAATGTGTTCCAGGGTTCTCAAGTTGAGCTCTGAAGTGAGCGAGTGTCAGCCCCTGCCCGCGGGGAAGATCATCATGGAGCTGCGCGGCGACGTGACGCCCAAGACCGCTGAGAACTTCCGCGCGCTGTGCACGATGGAGAAGGGGTTCGGGTACAAGGGGTCGCCATTCCACCGCGTCATCCCCGGGTTCATGTGCCAGGCCCGGGCGCACACTCGCTCACTTCAGAGCTCAACTCGAGGACCTTCGTGAACACATCGCTCACGTTAGAGCTCAACTTGAGCACTTTCAGGACACATACACGGATATTTGGGTTACATGGGGGACAAATTAAGCTCAAGTTGAGCGGAAAGGGGCTAGGTAAGCTCAAGTTGAGCGGAAATGTGAACGAGTGTAAGCCCCTGGCGGCAGGGCGGCGACTTCACCGCCCGCAACGGCACCGGCGGCAAGTCCATCTTCGGCGAAAAGTTCGAGGTAGGTCTGGATGGAACATCCTGAGTGTGTGCTCATCGTGTACCAGCGCGTGCGCGTTTTTGGGAACATCAAATGCTGGTCAACGCTCTTCGAATCGGAAGACTAGAGTAAATAGACGGTCAGATTTGCCGTACAATGTCACGATCTGGCGATTTGACCATCTATTACTCAAGAAATGGCAACCGTCATGTGGGGTGCTCTAGAAATCTGCGAAGCTGTACCAGTGTACCCTTCATCACTGAGGCTCGGTATCATCCTGACTGTTTACCCACATCGGAAGGACCCTGGTTATCGGATGAGAACTTTGTGCTGAAGCACACGGGGGCGGGTATCCTGTCCATGGCCAACGCGGGGCCGGGCACCAACGGTACGGGATTACACTCGTCCACCATTCAGCTCAACCTGAACCACTTTGGCCACTGTCAGACTGGTGCGAACCAGCGGATCCCACAGAAAGTGCTAACGTTGAGCTAAACAAGTGGAGGAGTGCAAGCCCCTGACCAACGGGAGCCAGTTCTTCCTGTGCACGGGTGACACCAACTGGCTGGACGGTAAGCACGTGGTGTTCGGCAGCGTGGCAGGGCCTGACACTGGTCCACATCTCAGCTCAACCTGAGCCGATTCTGGTCATTGAAGCCACAGCTAGCGTCCACTTCCAATCTCAACCTGAGCCGTTGTTGTGACTCAAACACATAACCTAGCCCATACCAAAGTGCTCACGACAGACTGAGAAGTGGAGGTCACTAGCCCGCAAAAGGTGCTTACGTTGAGCTGAGAAGTGGAGGAGTGTAAGCCCCTGCAGAATGGTGGACGGCATGGACGTGGTCAAGGCGGTGGAGGCCGTGGGGTCCCAGCAGGGCAAGACCTCCGCGGAGGTCCTCGTCACCGACTCCGGCGAGATGTAAACCGTCACAACTGCTCGGCGAAACACCAGATGTAACAGGCGAAACACGCGGCGCTCATTGTTAATACTTTGCAATATATATTATTGAGCGTATGACATCTTTATTTGGCTTTGTGGCCTTCTTCTTTTTCTTTTCCGTGGTGCTGTAGTCTAGGTGGTTTGGTTGTTCCTCCCCTTAGCCTATCATATTGCCTTTGAGAATACAGTATTCACCCGCAGCTACCTTAACACAACGACAAGGCAACGCTGACCGCCGATCGAAACCGAAGTCGGCGCAGGGTGAATGGGTCCCGGGGTGGTAAACGCTTAGACGCGAGCGAACACAGTGCAGACATTAAAGGAATGTTCTTTATTTTTATTTTTATTCAACTACGGTCTACCGAATGAGACCCAAGGCGCTCATACAGTGAGCATGAAACCAACCCCATCCACCACGATTGGTCTGGCGATGCGATGCGTGTTTTTAACTAACGTTCATCGAGCCCCAAGGCGTTCACATGCAGAGCATTAAACCAACCCCGTCCACCAGAAGTGTTCTATTGTGTATTTCTGTTACCACATCCACATCCCATCCCATCATATAAAACAAATTGAACAAAACACGAAGCAAAACCGTATCACTCTACTTTATGTACTTGCTGAGGAAGCGCTTGTGGAAGTCGCTGCGGATGGTGTCGTTAATGAAGCGCTTTGCCACCTTGGTGTAGCGGCGCAAGAGGAAATTGAAAGCAAAGTTTGAAAGCAGTTCATCATATTTTGGCTTCAAGCGTTGAAACCAAGCACGGCAATGCCAGGGTCAACCTGGGCTCAACCCGGGATCGACCTCAGGGCCTTAGAATCGCGAATACGGGTAACGAGTATATTCGCGAATACGAGTAGCGAATACGGCAAATATTCGTTACCCACTCGCCCTGACTCCCCCGAGTACTGACCATATTCGTTACCCACTCGCCCAGACTCCCGAAAACCGTCGAAAAATCCCCAAAAAACCCTCAAAAACACCCAAAATATTCGTTACTCACTCGCCCTGACCAAACGAATACGAACCATACTCGTTACCCACTCGCCTTGACTCCCCCGAGTACAGACCACACTCGTTACTCACTCGCCTGAATACCCGCGAATCTAAGGCCCTGATCGACCTGGATTCAACCCGGGGTCGACCGGGGGTCAACCTGGGTTCAACCTGGGATCAATCCGCGGTCAACCTGGGGTCAACCTGCACCGCCGTACCTTGGGCTCGCCGCGGGCCTGGTTCTTGAACACCACGTCATCGTCCCACCGCCGCTTCACCGTGAAGTCCGCCGGGCCCTTCAAGCTCAACAGCGGGTTGCCTCCGGCCAGCTCCTCCGCCTTGTCCATCGCATCACTCTCCTGCGCCTCCGCCTCCTTCCGCGACGCCTCCTCCCAGGGGCTTACACTCCTCCACTTTTCGGTTCAACGTAAGCGCTTTCTGTGGGATAGAGGTGCCTTGACGGGTTGTTTAGGGGGGTTTTAGGAGGCGTCAGAGGGTGGCGGCCTGAGCCGTTTCTGACACAAAATACACCCTGAACATCCCCTACCACTCCCTAACGCCTCCACCACCCCCCCCTAAACAACCCCTGCACCCCCTATCCCATAGAAAGTGCTCAGGTTGAGCCGAAAGGTGGACGAGTGTCAGCCCCTGCCTCCTCCGCGCGCTCCTTCTTAATGCGGTCCAGCTCAGCCAACAGTGCTGCTGTGTCGTCCTCGTCGGAATCGCTGTCGTCGCCATCGTCGTCGTCCGAGTCGTCGCTGTCGTCCGCGTCGATCGCCTTGGGCCAGGGGCTTACACTCGTCCACTTTTCAGCTCAACATAAGCCGGCTCTGACATAAAATACACCCTACATACCCCCGAATACCCCTTAACACCTCCAAAACACCCCCTAAGCAACCCCAGAATGCACCCCCTATCCCACAGAAAGCGCTAACGTTGAGCCGAAATAGGGACGAGTGTAAGCCCCTGCCTTGGGCACGAACTGCGGCCCCCCTTCGCCCCCCCCCAGCATCAAGTCGCTGCCCTCGCCGCCCGCCTTCTTCTTGAAGTGCTTCGCCTATAAACAGGGTCCGCCAACGCGTATTAGTTCGGTCAGGTGACCGTTCTGACCGCGTCACCGCCAGGGGCTAACACTCGTCCACTTTTCAGCTCAACCTAAGCCGTTTTGGTCACACCTCCTCGTGTCCCGCTGTCTAATAGACCTGGGGAAAATCATACACCCAACGTATCCCACAAAATGTGCTTACGTCGAGCCGAAAAGTGGACGAGTGTAAGCCCCTGGTCACTGCGTGGTAATGAACTTCGGTTCTTAAACGTCCAGTGTGGCACAGTGAGTGGCAACCCCGCCTCCTTCTCCGCCAGCGTCTGCATAAGGTCCTTCTCCATCATGTCCTTTGAAGACCCCTGCCCATTTTGCCTGCAAGACACCAAAAGTACGTTGGGTTGGGGAAAAGGCACTACGTCAGTGAAAGCACCGACGCGCGCGATAGGATCGCGTGTCGAGGCGCGCCATATCTTCTGTTACTGCGGATGGGAACAAAGTGCTGCGGTAGTGTCTCCAGGCCTTTGCTGCTGTTGGTGTTCGAGATCCTTGCTTCCAGGCGAGCCAACCAAGCCGAACGGGAGCGTAATTTGCGTGGATTGCTGAGAATCTTGAAAGTCGACACCGGGAAGGTACGGGGGGACGGGTGTTGGGTGGGTACGCACCTGAACTTGAGGACCATGTGCGAGTTGTCGTCGAGCTTGGAGTGCTTGAGCGACATGCCGAACATGCGCGCGCCACCCTGCTCCTCATCGCCCTTGGCGCAGGGGCTTCCACTCGTCCACTTTTCAGCTCAAACTGAGCGCTTTTTCTGGGACAGGGGGTGCGCTTAGGGGTTGTGAAGCCCGTGTTGAGGGGGTGTTAAAGGGTGTTTAGGGTGTGTAGGGCGTTTGCTTGCGTCAGACACGGCTCAAGTTGAGCTGAAACGTGAACGAGTGTAAGCCCCTGCCTTGGCGGGGGCCCAGGTGGGGCGATGGGCTGTGGTCATCTTGTTTTAGACCTAAGATTGCCTGTGCCGTGTGCGGTGTGAGACCGAGGGTGCTCGGTACGAGCTCTGTCGCCGCCGGGTGCGGGGGTGAGACCGCGGCGAGGTTTCCGTGATCCTGTGTGCGACGGGCGGCGGATGTTTCCGAGGCTGCGCGCACGTTGGGTTGTGATCTAGCTTTGCGGCGCGGGGCGGCAAGCGAAGACGCCGGCCGGGGTTGACGAGGGGATTTTAGGGTTTCGAGTTTAGGGTTCAGAGGTTTACAGATATTATTTTCGCGCGTTCAGCCGTGGGCACACCTTTGACACGTGGGCACACTCGGCACGCACGTTGGCACACCCTTGGGCCCACGTTGCACGCACCCTCCGACACTTGAGCGGACGGAGCCCTCCGCTGAACATGGCGGCGATGGGCGCGTGCTGCGCCCAATTGCTCAACGTCGAAGGCGTCGGCGCCCGACCCAATGCGCCAGGGAGACGAGCCGTATTATTCCTCAACGTGAATGTGAACGGTGCGGTGGCTCCTCGGAAGCGCCGAGAGATGCCAGCAAGGCGGCGAGTTCATGACGCTCGGGAACCCACACGGTGGTCCGCTGCGGGCGAATCCCGCGCCTCCTCCTCCTCATCAACCTCCCCTGGTGCTGCCGCCGCCGACGAAGCTGGGCGACGAGCCGCATTCCTGAATGTGAAAGCAGCACATGCCTCGTCCTGTGGGAGCGGCCGAGGGCGGGGCGGCAGCGGCCGCGCGCCCACGCGATGGTCCGCCGCGGTCGGCGACTCCTCCCCAGTGGATGACATCCTCGCCTACCCAACCTCCCCATTCCCTGCCCCCGCCGACCCCCCCGCTCCCGCCGCACCCCCCGCCACCGCCGCCGCCGCTGCCAACGCCGCCGCCGCCTCCTCCGACGAGGACGACGAGGAAGACCACCCAGCGCCATCGCGACTGCCCACGCGGGACAAGTTCGCGATAATCGACGCGCAGATTCGCGCGGAGCGAATGGCGGTGCGACTCAAGCTGCAGAGCGTGGGCGCAGCCGGGCCGACCTCCCCCCTCGCTCGGCGCACGCCCACGCCTGCCACTGAGGCAGGGGCTTACACTCAACAACGTTAGAGCTACACTTGAGCAACTCCAGGACACATTCACGAGTTAAGTTGGGTTACACGGTGGACAGAAGAGCTCAAGTTGAGCTGAAAACGGAACTAGTGTAAGCCCCTGCAATGAGGACACCGGCTCATTCAGGTACTCGGCTTCGAAGCAATCAGAGACGGCAGCGCTGGCATCATCGCTCGATGCCGCTGAACGCGCTGAAGCTAGCGTCGCCGCGGGCAAAGTGTCGGGGCAAATCGAGGAGGAGCGCTCCGCTGTGCGCACCCGGCTGGTCAAGTTCAGCATCCAGCGCTACGCGTAGGGCGCACCTGCCATCCATGTCACACATAATGACTGCCATATCATAATCATGCATGCCATATCGTACATATGCATGCCATGTCATAGACAATGCATACCACGTCATACAAATCCCTGTCACGTCATACATGTTGCCTTTCATGCCATACATGATGCCTGCCATCTCTTGTGCATGACGGCGCAAGCACAACCCGAATATTGAGTGTCGTTGACCGCTCTATTGAGTGTCATTGACCCCCCTATTGAGTGTCATTGTGTCATTGACCCCCCTATTGAGTGTCCTTGACCCCCCCATTGAGTGTCATTGACCCCCGTATTGAGTGCCATTGACCCCCCTATTGCGTGTCATTGACCCCCCTATTGAGTGTCATTCACCTGTGGCCCTGAGGTCCGGTACGTGAAGAGCGGCGCGCAGGCGGGGCGCGTGATCGACCGCGTGACGGGGGAGGCGGCGCCCACCTCGGACGAGGACGACGCCACGCGGGACTTCAGCGACGAGGATCGTGTGGACCTCGCGCGGGAGCGCGTGAAACAAGCTGTGCAGGCGCTCACCGACGCCAAGTCGTCGATGGAGCGGAAGCAATCTGAGTTGCAATCGCGGCAGGAAAGTTTGGAACGTGCGGCAGAAAAGTTGGCGACGAAACGGTCGGTTGCATCGCGCGGGGAGGGTGGGGCGGCGAAGGCGTCAGCGGAGGAGCGGCGGCTTATCAAGGCACAGCTGGCGGCGATGGAGGCAGGGGCTTACACTCGTCCACTTTGCAGCTCAACCTGACCCGTTTCAGACACAGAATACACCCACACACCCCCTAGTACCCCCGAACACCTCCTGGACAGCCGCCAAACAACCCTCAAATGCACCCGCTATCCCACAGAATGCGCTACAGCCGAAAAGTGGACGAGTGTAAGCCCCTGGATGGAGGCGGGGGTGCCGCTGCCGGTAGCGGGGATGAAGCCCGGGATGGGGGCGTCCAAGTTCGCGTTGGCGCCGGGCGCGGGGTAGGGGCTTACACTCATGCACTTTTCAGCTGACCTTAAGCCGTTTTGGTCACACCTCCCCCGTATCCCCCTGTCTAGTAGACAGAGGGAGCATCATGCACCCAACGTATCCCACAAAATATGCTTACGTTGAGACGTGGACGACTGTAAGCCCCTGGCGCCGGGGCGGTGGGCGCGGGTGGGGTGGTGGGGGCGGCGGCGTTGGCGTTGTTCAGGGGAGAGGGGGCTTCCGGTTCCGGTGCTAGCGACGACGGCGGCGGAGACGGCGGGGTGGACCGCCCCGCCTCCTCCGCCTCTGCCACCACCCGGGGAGAGAGCGATTCGCCGGCGTCATTGTCATTCTCGCCGCCGTCGGCGTCAATAGATGACGATGCGCGGGGTCGAGCCGATGAGGCGATTCGCGCGCGGGCCTCCTCCGGCCTATCGCGGCTGAAGAAGCAACGCAGTATTCGGAAACGCGGCGGCGCTAAACCAGGGAGCACGCGCCCGTCATCTGACTTGTACGATCCGACGAAGGCAGCTCAGGCGGCGGTAGGGACAAGCAAATATTGCCTTGCTGAAAAATCCCCCCGTCGATTAGCGAAACGATATCGTCTTCCAACCCGCTTTAATTATGCCCATACGAACCCGACGATCTGGATGTTCCCAAATCATTATGCAACGGGGGTCAGCTGCCAGTAGCCTGCCACGTCATCCAACGCATTGTGCACCCTCGTTCCTTGTATTAAGTGGCATCCTTCGACATGGCGAGCAACACTGCCGGTCCCTCGGCGACGGCGGCGGCGGCGTTGGCGGCTGAGTCGGCGGGGGGGGCAGAGGCGGCGGAGGTTGCGGCGGGGGTGGTGGGGGGAGCGGGGTGGGCGGTGGCGCCGGAGGCGGCGGCGGGGGTGGCAGCGCGGGCGGCCACGGCGGCGGGGGCAGCAGCGGCGGCGGCAGCGGCGGTGAATGCTGTCGGAGGCAGGGGCTGACACTCGTCCGCTTTTCAGCTCAACCTGAGCCGTTTCTGACACGAAATACACCCTAAACACCCTCTAATTAATCCACAAATGCACCCCCGTTCCCACTGAAAGCGCTTACGTTGAGCTGAAAAGTGGACGAGTGTAAGCCCCTGGTCGGGGGCACGCCCATGATCATCAGCGGCGCGGAGGACAACGTGCTGCCCAAGCCCATCTTCGTTCTGTCGGACTGCACAGGGGAGAGCGCGGCCAACACGTGCCGCTCAGCGCTGGGGCAGTTCGAGCAGTGGATGGCAGGGGCTTACACTAGTCCACTTTTCGGCTCAACTTAAGCGTTTCTGTGGGATAGGGGGTGCCTTTAAGGGTTGTTCGGGGGGTGTTACAGGGTAACAGGGGATGTTTAGGCTGTTGTTTGTGTCCGAAACGGCTCAGGTTGAGCTGAAAAGTGGACGAGTGTTATGTCCCGGGTGGATGGACCTGAGCTGTCCGACCAACCTGCTGGTATTCCGCTTCCTGTCCGAGGCAGGGCGGTGCAGGTTGACCCTATCAAACCCACGTTGAAAGCGCCTGGAATCAAATGCTTGAAACTGATATGTGATGACCCACATTCAAACTTTTCTTTCGACATTCAACTTGCGCTGCTACATCGAGGAGAGCGACGTGTACAAGATCGTGCAGCAGGCGGCGGTGGACGACGCGCTGATCATCTACACGCTGAGCGAGGCCAGCATGAGCACGGCTGTCAAAACCGCGTGCAAATTGTATGAGGTAGGGCGGTGCAGGTTGACCCTATCAAGTCCACGTTGAAAGCGCCCGTAACTATCCGCTTTGAAACTAAAATACATTAGACTGCCTTCAAATGTCGCTTTCAAATTCAACTTGCGCCGCTACATCGAGGTGCGGTCCGTGAACTTGTGGGGCCCACTGCTGGAGTCCATGGAGGTCCACCTGGCCATGCAGCGCACAGGGGTGCCCATGGTACAGC
>Ga0307489_10002944_pt1 | contig 11336 bp, 10 predicted proteins | sample SB12metaG_FD_202247 | JGI IMG/M metagenome (GOLD analysis project Ga0307489, IMG submission 202247) | Sea-ice brine microbial communities from Beaufort Sea near Barrow, Alaska, United States - SB 1.2 | ecosystem: Environmental > Aquatic > Marine > Coastal | place: USA: Alaska | collected...
AGGTGCCACCCCAGAAGCTTTATTTAGTACCCCAGCAGGGCAACCCATTACCGCCAAACCGGTATTGAGCAACCACCCGACTCAACCCAACACAAGTTCACCATCCAATACCCCAAACTTGATGGTCTATTTTGGAACGGGTCAGTATCTCGTTGATGCTGATAAGTCGAGTACTAGCACTCAGTCATTCTTTGGTGTTTGGGACGATGGCAATAACCTTTTAGACACTTCTGACTTAATAGAACAAACGTTTGACGCCAATTTTACCGAGCGCGTATTAACTCGAAATCAGGTGGACTATTCAACTCAACATGGCTGGTATTTTAATTTTTCGGATATTAGAGAGCGTAACGTTACTTCACCCATTGCTCGAGGCGATGCCGTATTTTTTAATACCTTCATTCCTGAAGACGACCCCTGTGTTCCAGGCGGATTTGGTTTTAGATTTGCGGTAGACATGACTACAGGTGGTTCACCAAGTGAACCGACTATAGATGCCAATAACGATAACGTCGTAGATGATAGCGACTTAGCAACCAATAGTAGTGGCGGTCCTTCTGCTTCGGTGGCAGCAATACAGCAGACTGGTTTCTTGCCCAATCCAGTTTTTGTAGAAGATCTGTCATTTACCGTTAAAGAGGCGATAAAAATAAAAGCTCTGCTAACGCCACCAGAAGGCCGATTTTCCTGGCAAGAACTGATTCAATGAGGCAATTATTATGAATAAAATAATCAACAAAGCATTGGTCGCGGCCTGTTTTTTTTCATCATCGGTATTAGCCGAACTACCAAACTGGTACCCAGTCGTGTTTGATCGTTACGGTAATATTGACAGCATAGATGCAAACACCATTATTATCGATGGTAGTCAGTTTATACTCAGTCCAACGGCCAAAGTCGCTACGACTACCAATAAAACCAGTCATATAAATGAAATAAAAATTGGGCAAACGATTGGCGCTAATATTATTACTATCAATAGTCGTAAGCTAGTTGATCACATTTGGCTTATACCCAAGGGTGAAGCAGTTAAAGTACCTTAAATTCGACAACACTGGAGTCTCAAGTGAGTAAATGTCAAATGTCTGGTTTTACATTAGTTGAGCTAATGATTGTAATCGCCATTATAGGTATTCTGACCGCCGTCTCGGTGGGTTATTATGGTGGTTATGTTATAGACACTAAAAGATCAGATGGTCGTACTGCATTGATGTCTGCGGCTGCATCATTAGAAAAGTGTAAAGCGTTGTATAGTGCTTATAACAGTACCAACTGTGATAGCGTGATACCTACAACTTCCAATGAAAAGCTTTACACCATTACTAATACTCGAACAACGTTTACGTTTACACTCACCGCCACACCAGACGAGAATAAATCCCAGAGTAATGACACCGACTGTACTGCCTTAACATTAACCAATACGGGGATCAAAAGTGGCGACGGAACTGACTCTTCCGAATGCTGGTGACACTTTTACACTAATATTTTTAAGTCAGGTTCTGTATAATTTACAACTATGCAAAACTTGATTACATATTCCATAGCTTTTAAAGCACAGCCGTACTGATTCCTAGTGCGCTTGATTCATTTTAACAACCCCACCATGGTCTCTAGCCATGAGCTGGATTATAAAATCATATTTGGAGCAGAGAAGTCGGCTAATGGAAGCTAAAAAACGCCATCAGGTTACCAAAAAGGTTACTTTAGTCGGTGCACTGGTTAATGGAATTTTAGCTTTTCTACAGATTTCATCTGGCTTACTGGGAAACTCCCAGGCACTGCTGGCTGATGGTGTCCATACGCTATCTGATCTGGGCAGCGACTTCATTGTTCTAATGGCAACGACCCAATCGGCTAAGCCAGCCGATAAAGAGCACCCCTATGGTCATGGCCGTATCGAAACACTGGCTTCGGTGCTACTAGGATTAGTTTTAATTGGCGTTGGCGTTGGTGTTGGTTTTCGCGGTTTTAATAGCGTTTTTTCATTAAACCAGATTTCGCCAGAACCCTTTACTATATTTTTTGCAGTTATTGCCATTTTGTCTAAAGAAGGCCTTTATCGTTACACGCTTAAAGCGTCCAAACGTATACATTCGACTTTGCTCGAAACGAACGCATGGCATCACCGGTCAGACGCCTTATCGTCAATTATTGTTCTTTGTGGCATAGCCGCGCAGATGATTGGCGTGCCGTATATGGATTCATTTGCCGCGGCTATAGTTGCGCTAATGATTAGTATCATGGGATACAAGCTTGCTCGTAAAGCCTTAGACGAACTCATCGATACCAGTCTCGATAGTGAACTGGTAAAGAATATTCAGCACACCATTGAGAAAAAAGAGAGCGTCAAAGATGTGCATAGCCTGAGAACCCGATCAATGGGCGGCCAGGGCTATATTGATGCCGAAATTCGCGTCAACCCAAGGTTGACGGTATCAGAGGCTCACCACATTGCTTTCTCACTGGAACAGCAAATAAAGACGGAATTACCCAAAATTATTGATGTCGGCATTCATGTCGATCCGCTGAGTGAGTTTGGCCATCACTGGGTAACCGATTTACCTTCCCGCGAAGAAATACTCGATAGACTTAATAGCCAGTGGTCGAGCATTGATTGCAGCAATAAAATACATGAAATTCGTTTACACTATCTCAGTAGCCGAGTCGAGATTGAGCTGTTTTTACCATTCGAATTAGCTGCCATTGGCTTCAAGTTGGAGATCGATGAATTGGTTGAACAAGCATCCAAGATTGACTTTGTTGAGCAAGTTTATATCTATTTCGAACGGTAGCTGCACTATTTTGGTGCGATAAAATGGCGACAAATAAAATATACTGGTAAATCCACCATAAATTGGTAATGCCCAAATTATCAGTACAATAGATATATTAACTAAATTTTAATTCATATACATTTTAAAGGGGACTACATTTATGTCAGCTGCTGACGTACTAAAAACAATCACCGAACACGGCGTTAAATTTGTCGACTTTCGATTCACTGATACCCGTGGTAAGGAACAGCATGTTTCTATTCCGGCTAGTCGACTGGAGGAAGATAGCTTCACCGAAGGCCAAATGTTTGATGGATCTTCAGTTGCTGGCTGGAAAGGCATTAATGAGTCCGACATGATTCTCATGCCTGACCCAGAGACCGCTGTATTAGACCCTTTTACCGATGAGCCTACCATCAACATCAGCTGCAATATCGTCGAGCCCTCAACAGGTGAAGGATACGAGCGGGACCCGCGTTCGATAGCCAATAGAGCAGAAACTTTTTTGAAGTCAACAGGTATTGCTGATACTGCTTACTTCGGCCCAGAGAACGAATTTTTTATCTTCGACGATGTGCAGTGGACAACAGAAATGGGCAACTGCTCATTCCGCATCGATTCGGAAGAAGCGGCCTGGAATACGGGCAAATCTTATGAAGACGGTAACAGTGGACACCGTCCACGTGTTAAAGGCGGCTACTTTCCCGTACCGCCAGTTGATTCATTACACGACATTCGCTCTGCGATGTGCCTTGCGTTAGAAGAAATGGGTCAAAAAGTTGAAGTCCATCATCACGAAGTCGCTACTGCTGGACAGTGCGAGATTGGAGTTCAATATAATACCCTAGTAAGAAAAGCTGACGAAGTTCAGGCATTCAAATACTGTGTCCATAATGTTGCACACAGTTACGGTAAAACAGCGACTTTCATGCCGAAGCCATTGGTAGGTGACAATGGAAGCGGTATGCATGTTCATATGTCTTTAGCGAAAGATGGCGTCAATCTTTTTTCTGGCGATGGCTATGGCGGATTATCAGAAACAGCCTTATTTTATATTGGTGGTGTTATTAAGCATGCCAAAGCCATCAATGCTTTTTCTAACCCAGCTACAAACAGCTACAAACGACTAGTGCCTGGCTTTGAAGCGCCTGTAATGCTTGCTTACTCAGCTCGTAACCGTTCAGCGTCGGTTCGAATTCCTTATGTAGGCAATCCTAAAGGGCGTCGAGTTGAAGTTCGATTTCCTGATTCAACAGCCAACCCATACCTTTGTTTCGCAGCTTTGTTAATGGCTGGCTTGGACGGCATCAAGAACAAAATTCACCCTGGTGAAGCAATGGACAAAGATTTATATGACTTACCACCAGAGGAAGAGGCAGCAATACCACAGGTTGCTTTTTCACTCGATCTAGCACTCGATGCACTCGATCAGGACCGTGACTTTCTGAAAGCCGGTGGCGTATTTACTGACGACGTCATCGATAGTTATATATCACTTAAAAACGAAGAAGTTCAGCGCATGCGTTTGGCCACTCATCCGGTCGAATTTGACCTGTACTACAGCTGCTAATTTTTTAGCAATTTTTTATACTGTATTACTAGCAAATAAAGAAAGGCCTCTGAAAGAGGCCTTTTTTATGTTCAGGATGAACGGTATGTCACGGGCGCATGGATGCGCAAGAGTGACGATGTTCAGGATGAACGGGGCGTTTAATGCGCCTGCTAAAACCACACTTCCGCCATCCGTGGCGGTCTTATATCACGGGTGCATGAGTGCGCAAGAGTGACAATGGTCATCTCTTTAAATTAATCAAATGTTGCCAGCACGAACCAAAATAATGAATGATTTGCCTGATATGACCGCCCCCGAATCTAACAAAACAGCGAGCAAAATACTCGACACGCTCAACATCAGTGTTATATGTCTGGATAAGAACCGGACTATAAATTATGTAAATTTTGCGGCCGAAGAGTTGTTTTCAAGCAGCGCTTCCAGTTTATATGGCAAAAACATACACCAGCTATTCAGTCAGGTAGAGCCTAATACCATAACAAAAAAGCTCGATGCCTTTAGCGGCGATTTTTTTTCAGTGACCGAGCATGATGCGAAAATAACTTTAGCGAACGGCAAATCGATTTCAGCTGATTACAGCATTTATCCGATCGATAGCACGGAGCAAACCCATCACATTCTACTCGAAATAAAACTGCTCGACTGGCAATCAATCATTGCCAGTGAAGAATTTACAAACCTGAGAAAACAAGTAAGCCATCAATTTGCTCAGGGCATGGCGCACGAAATTAAGAACCCTCTCGGTGGTATCCGAGGCGCCGCTCAACTTTTAGAACGTGAATTAGGCGAGCCTAAATTGAAGCAATACACCGATGTCATCATTAGTGAAGTCGATAGGCTGACGGCGTTGATTAACAATATGTTAGGGCCCAATACCAAAATTATAAAATCTCCCGTTAATATTCTGGAAGTGCTCGAGCATATACGCCGATTAATATTGGCTGCTGAAGCTCCCCGCATCAATATTAAAATGGACTACGACCCCAGTATTCCAGAGCTGATGGGCGATAAGCGTGAACTCATACAAGCGTTGCTCAACATTGTGCAAAATGCCGTTCAATCAATCGATAATGCGGGCGAAATAACGTTTAAAACGCGCATAGGAAGACGCTTTACGGTTGGAAAAATAACCCATCCGCTGGTTGTTCAGGTTGATATATCGGATAACGGGAACGGTATTTCAGCTGAAATTCAAGATACAATTTTTCTGCCTATGGTGACAAACAAAGCACAGGGTAGTGGTTTGGGATTACCCATTGCACAAGAAATCGTGTCGCGTCATGGTGGCATTATCTTATTCAATAGTTCGCCACAGGGCACGACGTTCAGCACTATATTACCCTTATCTCTAAGGGTTTACCGGCGGCAGACGCCTGGTCAAAATGGACAATGATAATGACGCCTGACAATGCACACTCAGTTTGGGTAATTGATGATGATCAGTCAATTCGATGGGTACTCGAACGCGCTTTAACGAAGGCTGAGTTTGTAGTTACCCTGTTTGAAACCGCATCCAGTGCGCTCAGCCGGTACAAACGCATACCGGCTAATGAGCGCCCACAATTAATACTGACAGACATCCGCATGCCCGGTATTAGTGGCTTTGAATTGCTTAAACAAATTAAAAACGTCGACTCAAAACAGCCGGTCATTATTATGACGGCTTATTCTGACCTTGATACGACAGTGCAGGGTTACCAACAAGGTGCTTTTGAGTATTTACCTAAACCCTTTGATATTGACGAAGCCATCGAGTTAATAACAAAAGGCTGCGAATCACACGATCGTAATCTTGACGGTAATGATGGCATGGTTCTCAAAAACGAAATCATTGGCGACTCATCAGCAATTAAAAGCCTGTACCGACAAATGGCGAAGCTCTCCACTTTTTCGAGTAATTTACTTATTACCGGAGAACACGGTACGGGCAAAACGCTTGTCGCGAATGCCATTCATTTTGCCAGCATTAAAAAGGATGCGCCCTTAGTTGCGATGAATAGTTCAAGTTCAACAACCAGTCACGATATTGGTGAGATTCTTACACCGCTCAAACAACAATCGAATGCAACCGTACTGTTGAAAAATATTGAGATTCTACCGAAAGAAGCACAGGACTATTTGGTTCAAACGTTAACCCAATACAGGCAGGATAAACAGGCTTCAACGCTAAGGGTAATTGCTACAACAACGACCAACCTGTTTGATCTAGCGCAACACGGCAAATTCGATCAAGCGCTCTACCATCTATTGAATGAAGTCACGCTAACCTTGCCATCATTGCGAGAAAGACGAGGTGACATACCGGTCCTAATTAATCACTACCTCAAACGTTTTGGTGACGAATTGAATGAGGATGCCAAACCAATGGGAGCCGATGCAATCACCTTTCTCGAACAATATGAATGGCCAGGCAATATCAGCCAGCTAAAGAACCTGTGTCGAAGCATTAGTCTTTCCTCCGACCTAAACATTAGCCTGCAGAGCCTGCCAGCCGAGCTATTTCAAACACAGCGGGTAGAGCTAACGTTATTCGGCGATCGGAGCATTAGTGAGTGGGAGTATCAGCTCGGCATCTGGGCAATGCGGGCGCTTGCCGCTGGCCAAAATAATATTATGTCAGATGCTAATTCAATGCTTGAGAAAAAATTACTGGAATGCGCGCTTCAAGTCACCAAAGGCCGCAAACATGAAGCCGCAAAGTTACTCGGTTGGGGTAGAAATACGCTAACGAGAAAACTGAAAGAGTTCTATTAATCTGATGGTGTTGAGATGCAATTCATATACGCTAATTCGAGTGTGTCTGCTTGGTATTTGTCCATACAGTCTGCTGGCGTACCGACAAACTTCATTTCACCATCATGCAAAATACCAAACTGATCGCAGATGTCCTCGGCATCGGCCAGCATGTGGGTGCTGTAAAAAATCGTCCGGGCTTTAGGCTTTTCGTCTCGTAATAACTGCTTGAAGTGATAGCGTGCGCTAGGGTCTAGACCACTCAACGGTTCATCCAGGATGAGCAGTTCACGGTCCAGCATGAAACAACTGATTAACCCCAGCTTTTGCAACATACCCTTAGAATAACTAGCCACCTTCGACTCGAATCGATCGGTTGGGAAATCTAGCTTTTGCGCTAACAGCTTCACCCGCTTTTTGTCGAGCGGCATGCCGTAGGTCGATGCGAAAAACTGTAAGTACTGCCAGGCGCTAGCCTCTTTTTTGGTATCAAATTTTTCCGGCAGAAAGGCCAAGCTTTCGCGACAGCGAGGCTCTCGATTGATGTCATTAAAAATCGAAATCTGGCTGCCTTGATCTGGCCGAATCAGATCGAGCGCTAGCTTGATCAAGGTCGACTTACCTGCCCCATTGATACCCGCGATGGCAAAATAACTGCCCACAGGCACCGACAGATTCAGGTTTTCGAGGATCGTGCGCCCCGATACCCGGTAAGAAAGGTTAGTAAATGATAATGCAGCGTTATTCATAGCATAAAAAAGGCCTGCGACATATCACAGGCCTGAAGCTAAAAAATCAATTATCTAGAATCGAAATACGAGATCGTATAACGTTAGATCGAGATATGTTTCTGTTCCATCACCGTCAGGATCAATCGCTGTACCTACTGTACCTGCTGGCAAACCCCGAACACGGCCTGTCTTCCCATTATTATCATCTAACCTCGATTCAATTACTTTCACGACGCTACCCTCGAGCGCGCCAAATACAGTCACATGACCGCCTATTCCGAGCGCCCCGTACTGAACACCAATCTTACCAGCATAAGCATTTGCCTGAGGAGAAAAGTCAAGTGGATCACCCGCCACAAGCCCAGATGCTCTGAGTTGGCCCCAGAACGGTCCTGTTTCACCAGTAGAAGTATCGCTTTTAGGAGCTACACCAGCCGTAATTACCGGGTTCCAGGCACCTTCAATAGACCCATTGTTATTCCCATCGACCCCTTTATAAGCATCGAATCTTTGAGTAGCACCATCATCATCACCGGGTAACTGCAGGTAACGATCTTGATATCCAAATATCGCTGCACCTAGGCCGGCATTATCACTCTCGACCCGCTTTAATTTTGCGTTGGTAATCATTTCCTGACCTTTCAGGACACCGCCGATGAGCAGCCCAACTATGACCAGCACGATGGCAATTTCTACCAGGGTAAATCCTTTTTGTTTTTTCTGTAACATAAGTGACTCTCTGTTATTTAACTTAAATATGGATTCGCATATAGATTGGCATAAGATCTTGTATATGCCCTAGTATATACACCTACATGATTTAAAAGCACTTTTCATGCCAACTAAAAAAACCGATTAAACAGCGAAATCTCATAACAACCTCGCTCTGATTCTCTGTTACTGTTGAGATTCCAACAGCTTTTGTTGGAATTCTAACAGCTTTACCCTTAGAAACCGCCTTTCGTCGGCATTTTCGAGCGAACCACTCTCGAGCATCGCGACGATAATGGCTATGCCTGCTTCAAACTCATTCAGCTCGCCTAGCAGGATAAATTGCATGTCTCGCGCCCATTGAGGCATGACCACATCGAGTGTTTGAGTTGTTAATTGCTCTGCCAGTGATAGCGCCAATGACAAGTCACTGAGCTTATGCTTCGCCAGGATCGTGGCCTCGGTCATGCGCCGCCAATGCAGTTGCGGTTCTCGAGTGAAGTTTGATTGAATAAAATCGATCATCAGCCGCATATTCTGCTTGTCAGTCGTTTGACTATAGACTCGCGACGCCAGCATAGCGGGGTATTCCGAATGAGGATTTAAAGCCGTGATTTGATTGAGCCAGTGGGTGAGTTTTTGGTAATCCAGCTGCTCATAGCGAATATGCTTGCCCGACTGATTGTCGTGCAACTGAAGCCGTATCGCGAGCAAATAGCTCAACAGTCGATCTGACCCCATCGATGCCACTCGATAAGTCGACGACGTGAATGGTTCTGCGAGAGGTTTGTAGGCAAACTCGCCTGCAGACAATGACCCCTGGACCGCCCATATTTGCATAACCAAAATCAGCAGAAAACAGGCCACTAGTGGCCTGGGCAGTGAATTAAAGGGTCTTTCGGCTCGTTTCATTGTTATAGCTTAATTTTCCCAGGGCTGCGTTAGAGGTTAAATTCTTTGCGGTAAAAGTCGACTAAACAAACCGCCACTAAGAAAGCAGCGTAAATCGCAACCGTGAGTAGCTGACTGGGCAATAGATCGGCCGACAGCAGAGATGAATCGAAAAAAACATTGTTTTGCGCAAATGCCTTGGTACCCGGCATAACATGTAACACGCCCTCGAATAGCCATTGCACAAAACGATTCGATGCACTGCCATCGGACAGCTTAACCGACTCGGATAGCATTTGATCGATGACGGCGGAAAACTTGGCTAACAGGTAGATTGCGATAGAAAAAACAACCGCCTGCGGTATTTTTTCCAGGCTCAAGATACCCAACAAACCAATCAATGCCACCAACACAAGTTCCAGCCAGAGTGCTGCTGCCCAGTAGAGCGCTATGTCGAACGAGGTAGCAAATGAAAGCATTCCAGCGACCGGTAAGCTTAAAAGAGTCGCAATGGTGAGGATCACTAATAACTGAGCCATAATATACTGCCAGCGTGATATTGGCATGGTTAATAGTCGTTCGAATTGCTTCGATTGATAATCTTCCGCGACATTGCTCGTCACTAGTAGCAATGCCACCAATGCCAGGCTATAACGCAGAAAGTCAGCCTGTAGTGCGGCGCCCATGTTTTGGCTATTGATGATAGCCAGCTCCGAGACAAAACCGGCGACCAAAGATGACAGCACCAAAAGGATAAAAACAAGAATCGCCAATCGGCGATTAACGACGCCCAGCAACAAATAACGAAATAATGATATAGTTTGCCTGACCACTTGCCCTCCTAACACTTTAGTCATTTATACATCTTAAATTTGAAAACATTACTACAGTTTGATCGACAATTATTAGCAGCAACCTTGTTGATATACCATATTTTAATCTGGTCGTCGTCTGATTCGTCATTACAGTTTGGACTCATATTTATCTTATATGGCTTGTTCTTGTTATGGCAGCCACTGTGGAACAAAGATCAGCCTATTAATCGTTTTCCAATAGCGGTTCTCGTAGCATTTATCGTTTTAATTAGTTATTTTTTCACCAATGAATCCCTAGTGTTCTTTGGTCTGATGCTTTCCGGTTTAATCGGCAGCCGATTATTAAGTCAACCCACCTTTCGCTCTTTTGACTTACTAGGCTTACTGGTTGTTATTCTGGAAATGGCAACTGGGGTTATACCGAATGCCTTTTCCCAGATACAAATACCTGCGCTGTTCTCCGATTATATGCAAACCCTCGTTCTGATTCCGATTCTACTGTTCTTTTTTGCGACCAATCCTGATCAAAAAATGCAGGCCCGTAGTCAGGTAGACCTGATGCACGGTTTACTGACGTCAACTCTAGTCTTCATCGTTCTGCTCGGCGCGATTGTTATCAATATTCTTTACGGCGTACAGTATATTGACGGATTCTTGCTCAGTGTATTCATTTTATCTACCTTAACTATTGGTATTAGCTGGTTCTGGAACCCAGGTATTGGCTATTCAAGTGTCGGCGTCCTGTGGAATCGCTATGCGATGACCATTGGTGGACCATTTGAAGCCTGGATCAACACCTTGACCACGTTGATTGAAGAACACTACCTGACACCGAATGAATACCTCGAAACCGCTTGTGAGCATCTGGTTGAAAACAACTGGCTCAATGCTATTCAATGGAACTTTAAAAACAACACCGTTTCAGCGGGTGAAAAAAAAGGCAGCTGGCTTGAACATACTATCAGTGACCATGTTAATGTTGAACTTTACTTTAAGGGCAGCCCAGGCACTGCGCTAGAGCAACACACCATTCTGCTCATTCGGATGGCTCATCAATTTTATCTGGCCAAGCGCAATCAAGAAAAGATGCGCGCTCAAGAGCACT
>Ga0307489_10002945_pt1 | contig 11332 bp, 15 predicted proteins | sample SB12metaG_FD_202247 | JGI IMG/M metagenome (GOLD analysis project Ga0307489, IMG submission 202247) | Sea-ice brine microbial communities from Beaufort Sea near Barrow, Alaska, United States - SB 1.2 | ecosystem: Environmental > Aquatic > Marine > Coastal | place: USA: Alaska | collected...
GCGGGCGGCGGGGGCGGCGCCGGCGGCGGGGGCGGGTTCGGCGGGGGGGGCGGCGTCAGCGGAGGCGGAGGCGGCGGCGGAGGGGGCGGGTGCCCGCACAGCGCCGCCACCTGTGAGGTGGGGCATGACGGCTTATACCAGTCACATCATCGACCGCATGTCAAGCGCTCCCAGCGCTCTTTCATTGAGTCGGACGTACTGCGTGAAAGCCCTCGTCTGCGTCTATGAAGTCAAAACGAACCTGGCTCGGCCCTACTGCGAGGTTATAGCCGCCGAGCGCAGTCGGACGGCGTTCTCATACGTTGCGCTACAGGGCGGCGGCGGGGGCGGGGGCGGCGGCGGCGGCGGGGGCGGGGGGGCGGTAGAGCTGGTGGCGGGGGCGCCTGATTGGCTGTTCGGCCGCGGGTGCGTCAAGACCCTGCTCTCGGCGCCCGCGGCGTTGCAACACGTCAAGTCGTTCGGGTCGACGGGGGCGGGGACGGGGGCGGGGGCGGGGGCGGGGGCAGGGACTGGCGGCGACACATGCGACGCTCCCGGCTCGGCACCCGGGGTAGCGAACCACGCGCCCGGCGGCGCGGGGGTGGGCGCCGGGCTGGTGGCCATACACATGGTATACAGCAAGGCTCACAAGCGCCAGGAGGCAGGGGCTTACCCTCTTCCACTTTTCAGCTCAACTAGAGCGCTTCGTATGGAATAGAGGGTGCGCGTAGGGGTTGTGTAGCCCATGATAAGGGGGTGTTAGGGGGTGTGTAGGGGGTCTTCTTGTGCCAGACACGGCTCAAGTTGAGCTGAGAAGTGGACGAGTGTAAGCCCCTGCCAGGAGGCCATGCAGGTCATGGGCTGGTGGCGCTCCAAGGTAAGCAGCTTTAGGGTTTAAGGTTTATGACAAGTGAAACCCACCCGCCCCGTAATGGGTTGATGGTCGCCATGTGAGGTGAGTGCCTTGGAGCTCGGTGCACGCGCACGTCAGGTCAAACGTGATGCACACCCTTCGCCCGCCTCATCAGCACCCCTCGTGTACTTAGTGGCATCATATGACGTGGCGAGCGTTATGACAAAGTGCGCCACACCACTTAGACACGTAGTCTGACTTAGTGCTACTTAGTCTGACTTAGTGCCTGCCCGACCAATCAGAACGCTCCATTTGGATGACTTAGTACTCTTGTTGCTAAGTGTCTAAGTGGTTTCACGCACTTCGTCATATTTGCTTCACCCTAATCCAAGGAGGTGGTGCCGTCGGAGAAGCGACTGCACAGGCACCGGCGCAGCCTGCAGGCAGGGGCTTACACTGGTCCACTTTTCGGCTCAACGTAAGCGCTTTCTGTGGGATAGGGGGTGCACTTAGGGGTTCTTTTGGGGGTATTTAGCAGATGTCGGGGGTTATTACGGGGTGTTTAGGGTGTGTTTGATGTCTGAAACGGCTCAGGTTGAGCTGATGAGTGGACGAGTGTAAGCCCCTGCCTGCAGGACGTCGCCGCCGCCGGCCCCGGTCCCGCCGCCGCCGCCGAGGGCCACGGCGTGTGCCCGGTGCCCGTGCCCCCGCCGGCCGAGGCCCCCACGTCGGACGCCAACCGCGGGGTGCTCTTCACGCACACCTACTTCCGTCAGATGGCGCCCGGGAAGCGGGCGTTCTTATGCGCGGGGCGGGCGGCGGTTGGGTCATGTCCCTGCTGCGCGCCGCTGCCCGAGCCCGCGGACGGCACGGAGGGTGGGGAGGTGGCGGCAGGGGCTTACACTCGTCCACTTCTCAGCCCAACCTGAGCCGTTTCTGACGCTAAATACACCCTAAACACCCCCTGATACTCCTTAATACCCCCTGACACCTCCTAAAGACCCCCTAAACAACCCCTACATGCACCGCTATCCCACAGAATGCGCTTAAGTTGAGCCAAAAAGTGGACGAGTGTAAGCCCCTGGGTGGCGGCCGGGGTGGCGGCCGAGGTGGCAGCCGGGGTACAGCTGGCGTTCAATACCCCGGACGACAGCCTGCACGCGCTGGACCCGCGCGCCAACCAGGAGGTGCTGCGCAAGTCGCCCGGGTGCGGGATGAGCGTGGACGGGGGCTGGAACGAATTCTGGGACCGTTAGTGTTTCCCACACAGCCTTACGTATAGAGCCTAGCTCTCTTTGATGTATTTTATTAATTTTACTGAGCCCGAACGAACACTCGTACCATAAGACGGCCGCTTCCCCATGAGCCGCGGTTATGCCGCGCACTCGCCCAGGCCAGTCGCTCGACGGAACTGATGAAGCCCTTGATATTGAGCGGCACCCCCGCGCACCCCGCCTGCAAGGTTCCCGCGCGGCACCAGGCCGGAGGCCACCACCGCCGCCCGCCACGCGCACCCCGCCTCGACGAGAAGGGCGCATCCCGCGGGGTTATGCCGTGGCAACGCCCCGCCGCGAAGACCTCGGGCAGCTCCTCGAGCAGCCGCCCGATGAAGATGATGATGACAGGATGCTCGATGCGGATAATTAGGAAAACCGGTCGAACTTCTGATTTGCGTTTCGACAGCCTTCACACACCCCTCTGACGTGATGCTACTTGCAACATGCCACGTGCCCGCCCCCCCGGCGCAGCCCACAGCCGCTTGCTACGTGCTACCTGTCCACTATGCCCGCTGCCCACTCGTCAGCTTGCGACCACTAGGTTAGGGTTTAGAGTTCAGTTTAAACCCTAAAACCTAAACCCTGGGAGACCACTGAGGACGCCACCGGCGCCACCGCCACCTGCCACCTCTCCACCACAAACCGCCGTTCACACCGCGCACGTCATCACCCCCGCAATGTCCATGCAAACTTGCTACTTGCTACTTGCTACTCGCTACGTACCCACCGCCACACGTGATACTTGCTACGTGCCCGCCGCCCACGCTTGCTACTTCATACGCGGCCGGCGCCCAACTGGTCAGCCTGCCACCACAGAGGCCGCCGTCAGCCCCCCGCCCAGCAGGGGCTTACACTCGTCCACTTTTCAGCTCAACCTGAGCCGTTTCTGACATGAAATACACCCTAGACGTCCCCCAATACCCCCTGACACCCCGTAAACAACCCCTAAACAACCCCTGAACGCACCCCCTATCCCACACAAAGCGCTTACGTTTAGCCGAAAAGTGGACGAGTGTAAGCCCCTGCCGCCCAGCCCCCTACCCAACCCCGGCAGCCCTCCACTGAACACCGCGGTGCACACGGCGCACGTGATGACCACCCCCGCGATGTCCATGCACACCTGGATCGTCGTGCCCGCGTTGGCCGGGTCCTGCCCCACGGAGCAGGGCCGCGTGCATTGCAGGTTTAGGGTTTAGGGTTTAGGGTTGAGGGTTGGACCAGGGCCGCGTGCATAGCGCTCGCCACGCCATCGGGTGCCATGTCACTGAAACAGCGCTCGCCACGTCATCGGGTGCCATGTAACTCGATGAACGAGGGTCTGAAGCGTCGTGGAATGAGTCGTCACGTCATGGGGTGGCATGTAACTCCATGAATAAGGGTCCGAAGTGTGGTTGAATGGCGTGGCCGGCGAGTAAATAGCGCTCGCCACGTCATAGGGTGGCCTTGAACTCAAAAAATGAGGGTCCAGAGCCTTGCGAACACGAATTATTCCATGTCGACATGTGGTAATCAAATCAAGAAACGAGGGTCTGACAAGTTGCGAATGATGCCACGTCATACGGTGGCGTTGAAATGAAGAAACGAGGACCGGCAACAGTGTATGATGACGTGGCGCGCATAAAAAAATACGTAATGAGTCCCACCAATTCGCCACATCTACTTAGTGCGCCATGTAACTCAATAATGGAGGGTCTGATATGTGAAGGATGACGTGGCGCGCATGCTTTTTCGTCCCACCACGGCGGCGAGCGCAAACGGCAGCGCCGTCCCCGCCAACGTCGACATCGACACGATGGCGAATAGACTCAGCGCGATCCCCTTGGCAGGGCCTGGCCACCAGGTCCCTCACTGGTCGCTCACAGTATAGCAATGTACCTGTACACACTCGTCGCATCCTCCTTTCTGGCCTTGCCACTCGTGCCCGCTCAGACCCGGGCGACGCATGTTGACGAGGAGTCTAACAGGCCGATTTCGGTACATCGCCTGGTTTCAATGCCCAAACAGAGGTGAGGGCAAAGCGTCAGCGCCCCGCGCGGGAAAGCGGGCGCCAGGTTGAATGCCCAAACAGAGTTGCGGGCAAAGCGTCAGCGCTCCGCGCGGGAAAGCGGGCGCCAGGTTGAATGCCCATACATAGTTGCGGGCAATGCGTCGGCGCTCGGCACGGGAAGCGATATACCGTAATCGGCCTATTGGTGCCAGGTCCTGCCCCGTGGCGTCCACGAGCCCGGTGGCGCCGAGCGCGCCCCCCTCCCCCCCTTGCTGCGCGAGCAGCACTCGAAGGAACCCGCCGACGGCCAGCGCGGTGGCCAGCAACAGCCCCACGCCAGGGGCTTACACTCGTTCACTTTTCGGCTCAACACAACTGCTTTCTGTGGGATAGCAGGTGCATCTAGGAGTTGTTTAGGGGGTGGTTAGTAGGTGCAAGGGGGTATCAAAAGGTGTTTGGGTGTAATTTGTGTATTTTGTGTCAGAAACGGCTCAGGTTGAGCTGAAAAGTGGACGAGTGTAAGCCCCTGCCCCACGCGCACCTGCTGCCACAGCGTTTGAGCGGCGCACTGGCGGGTCAGCGCCATCTCCCCGGTGGCCAGACCGCGGATCACGCGGATGGCGGACTGGTTACCCGCGCCGCAGGGCCGGACAGGGGGGTGAGGGGGGCGTGGGCGGGGGGGGTCGGGGGGCGTGGCCGGAGGGGTCACAGGGGAGGGGCGTGGGCGGGGTGGTCAGTCTAAATCGATTGCTCTGCGTGGAGCCACGGCTAGTTTGTGTCTTTGCCGAGCTCTATGCTGGATCAAACTGGCGCGGTGGCATAGGTACTCATTCAAGCTCAACGTTTGGGACTCTGAGGCGTTCAGTAAGACACGTCAAATGATTTCAGTACATTCAAGGACAAACGGCTCGAGGGCAGGCTGGCACAAACTAGTGAGGTGACGGCCCTGCCGCGTTGCCCCCTGCGCCCACCGCCAGGTTGGGCCCAGCAGACTGCTCTCCGCGTCAACGTCACAGGATACCACCTGACTCAAGAAATGAAAGTTCACAGTGCGATGGATGACGTGGCGAGCAATATCTGCCAGGCGTCACCAGCATGGTCAAGAAGAGGGTGATGACGATGTTGTCTCGCACCAGCTGCCAGGGGCTTACACTCGTTCCCATTTCAGCTCAACTTGAGCTCCTATGTCCACCGTAGAACCCAAATTAACTCATCAATGTGTCCCGGAGTTGCTCGAGTTCAGCTCTAATGTGAACGAGTGTTAGCCCCTGACCAGCTCCTCGTAGGACTGCAGCACCACCGACGACCAGGGGCTTACACTCGCTCACTTCAAAGCTCAACTTGAGCACTTTTCATGGGATAGGGGGTGCGCGTAGGGGTTGAGTAGCTCATATTAAGGGGGTGTTAGGGGGTGTTTGTGGTGTGTAGGGTGTTTTTGTGTGTCAGACACGGCTCAAGTTGAGCTGAAAAGTGAACGAGTGTAAGCCCCTGCCGACGACGTGGACTGGAGCACCAGCAGGCCGAGCAGCCATTGCCCGCGCGCCCACGCCTCCTCCAGTATGGTCTGTGAGTCCGACCCAAACCCGTCGAACACGCCCACGCCCGCCCCGCCCGCCCCGCCCGCCCCGTCCTCCCCCCCCTCGCCCTCCGCCCACCCCTCCTCCTCTCTCTTTCCCGCACCGTCATCCTCCAACCCTGCGCCTCGAGAGCGAGCGGAAGAGGTGGAGGTGGGTGAGGGAAGCCACCTTGTTTGCGCATCCACCAATCTCCGAGCCAGGCCCCTTTGTACTGACACGCTGTTCTTCGTCAGCGGCAGCGGCCGGCGCTTCTCGCGATCCACGCTACGCCTCGCCGCCGCCGCCACCTCCCCGCCCGCCGGCGTCGCCTCTCCGACCTCGTCGCGCGCGCCGGGGTCTACCGCCGCCATCACGCGTAGTCGGCACCGGCGCCAGGTACGAGCAGTGGAAACTTTAAAATATGCGTTTGATTCCGGGGAGGGGCCACGGCAGCGGCGCGGCCGAGAGCTGATACGCACGTCCGCTAACGCGCTCGGTGACGGCAGTACAGCGAGCCTCGCCATCCCTGGCTTGGGGCGGCGTGTTGTGCGGAAGGGAGAGGTAAATTCAGGCGCAACAGGTCAGGTGTAGGTGTCGCGTCAGCACCACAGAGCCCAGCACCAAATCCCAGCTGGATGTTTGCGAGCTTCTTATTGGACGTCAGTTTGCCGAACTCATTCTTGCCCACACGCACCACAGAGCAGAGCGCTCTACGGGCGCTCACATTCTGACGCCAGGCCACTGGACATCACTAAGCGAAGGAGCATCCAACGCGTGCCGCGAGCCTGAGGTCCCCGCCCCGGTGGGGCAGCGCGCTGTGTATTGCCAAAGTAAAAAAGGACCTTGAGGAAAATGAGCTCAGTTGCGATTTCGCCTTGGGTGGGGGGGGGTGGCGGGGGATGCCGCAGCCTGGAGGTAGGGCCTGGCAGATGTTGCTCTTACTCGCCACCCTAGGACTCCATTCGACTCAAGAAACAAGGGTGCTGTGGGCAGGGCGAAAGCCTGGAGCCTTCTTTATACTCGCGGAAGCTTCTCCTCTTTCTCCTCCAAGAAACGAGGGTTCGACGTCCGTTGGTTGACGTGACGGGCAACATCTGTCAGGCCCTCCCTGGAGCAGACAAGCCGGCGACGAGTGGGCGCGGCGCGGGGAGGGCGAGGAGGGCTGGTGTCGCGACCCCGGGCGGGCGGCGGCGGCGCGGCGGCGGCGCTCCGGCAAACGACAGGGTGCCGGGGAGCGACGGCGTTGGCGTCAGGGGCGGGGGTGGGGGTTCGGGTGGGGGTGGAGGTGGGGATGGGGGTGAGGATGGGGCTGGGGGTGGGGAATGGGAATGGGAAGGGTAGGATGGGCGGGGTAGGGCCTGGCAAGTATTGCCCGCACGTCATCCTCAACATGTAAGTTCCTCGTTCTTGAGTTACATGGTATCACGTGACGTGGCGACCATTATCTGCCCGGCCCTGGGGCGGGGCGGCACCAACCACCACCGCGAGGCGACCACCGCAGCGGGGCTCGCAGCGGGGCTTCACGGTCCGAGCCGCCGCTGCCGCCGCCGCCGCCGCCACAGCAGCAGCCGTCGTCGTGGTCGCCGCCGCCACCGCTCCCGCCGCCGCCGCCGCCGCCGCCTCCGCCGCCGCCACCGCCGCCGCCGCTCCCACCGCCGCTGCCTCGTCCTCCACAGCCTTCCCCGAATTCGCGTGCGTCTTCTCTTTCGCCTGGGTCGTCGCGAGCTTCATCACCTTCTGGCTCGCGCCCCGGTGGGAGCCCGCGGCGCGATTCACACGCAGCAGCCTCTGTCTCGTGCCGATCTGCGTGCTGTACTTGGTCCTCCTGATGGCGTCATGGAGCCCGGACACTCTGAGCCTCATGATACCGGGCAGCCTAGAGGAGGGCCTCCAGGCCGCGGCAGGGCCTGCCGGATGGTGCTCGCCACGTGGTAGGATGCCATTCAGCTCAATAAACGAGGGTTCAACATACATTGGATGACGTGGCGGCCAATGTTTGGTTCTTGACCGTAAGCCGCGGCTCGAGGGGAATTCAGGCCGCAGTTCTTCCCACGCCTGGTGAGGCCGTGCAAGCTCAAACCCGTGTTGGAACTTGGAAGCGCCTGGACTGAGCGCTTGAAACCAGAATGCGATGAGCTGCTTTCAGGTTTTAAGTTCGTTATCAAGGTGCGGCTCTACAGGCTGGAAGGGATTATGGAGCTGTTGTCTCGGCGCACGACGACTAGCTCGGCGTGGCTGCACCTGATGTGCATCAACCTGTTCGTGGGGCGCCACGCCGCGGTCAAGGTCTGGCCTGCCGGACATTGCTTGCCACGTCGTCCAACTCACTTTGAACCTACGATTCTTGAATAAATTGGCATCCTATGACGTTGAACAAGTAAGGGTTGTTCGCCACGTCAGCCAACGCATTTGTCACCCCCGTGTCTTGAGTTAAATGCCGTAATATAACGTGGCGGTCATATCGGGCGGGCCCTAGGGGAAGGGCATGGAGCGGGGGGTGCCGTACTGGCACACGCTGGTGCTGGCAGTGGTGACGGGGCCGCTGGGGCTGTGCTCGCACTGGGTCGGGCGGTGCAGGTTGACCCTATCAAACCCACGTTGAAAGCGCCTGGATCTAAGCGCTTGAAACTAAAATGTGTTGATCTGCTTTTAAACTTTGCTTTCAAAGTCAACTTGCGCCGCTTCCACTGGGTCACGCAGGGGGTGGTGCGGGCGCGGCGGGCGCGGGCGGGGGGGCAGGAGGGGGGTACACACCCATAGCGAGGGGGGCGGTGGTGCGGGTGCGGCGGGCGCGGGCGGGGGGGCACTCAGGGGGTACACACCCATAGCGAGGGGGCCGGTGTGGAGTACAAACTTAATGGGGGAGGGTGGTGAGGGGGTGCAAACATTAGTTAGGAGGGTGGGTTTAGGGAGAGGGTAGTCGAGCAACAAATAAAGATAATAGCGTTTGTTACATATCGCTGCGCCTCAAAACCTAATCTTCAGAAAATCTATTTCCAGAGCTTCCTTCACCTCCTGCGCAGCCTCTTGCTGCCCCTGTCGCCCCTCCCTTGCAACCGTCGCCTGGCCGCCTCCCCCGACTGCGTGCCCATACTGGCAGTCAACGCCGCCGACGCCGCTGCCGCCGCGGCCGCCTCACCACCCTAGCTGCCGCGTCCATTTTTTCCAGATTCCATAATGAAAAGTGGGCACCCCGATCTACCGATGACAGGTGTCACACAAAATGAAAAATATGATCTCGGTCGGACCGGCGATTAGCAGTGCAGCGCAGTGTCGATAGGGATCGCAGCGATACGCGTGTCGTGAACACGCTGTCTGACCGTGTCTGAACGAATAGCGCAGCAAGCCACGTGTATTTCCCGCGGGTCGGCATGAGCATCGCCGCCGTGAGCAGCGCGAGGCTGGGGGCGGCGCTCGTGCGAGCCACCCTGCCGCGGGCGACCGGCAAATGCCTAGGTTCGCCTGTCGTCCAGCATCGCCCCCAGCAGCGGCAGCTCGCGGCGGCGGCGGCGGCGAGGCTGCCCCCCAGCGATCCGCGTCATCGTCACGCCGCCAGCGCCTTCGCGGTCTCCTCGCGGCGGAGTATCGCGGCGGCAGCGGGCGCGGCGGATGACCCGGGCCCATGTCCCAAATGCAATCAGGAAAATACCTATGATGGCGGTAGGAGGGCTGCAGATACTGATAGCTGGCCCACGTCGTGGGGTTCCGTTCGACTCAAGAAACATGGGTTGACAATTCGTTGAATGACGTGGCGGGGAATATTTGCAAGCAGCCCCTCAATGACGGCGGCATCTTCGTGTGCCCCGACTGCAGCAAGGCCCAGCATCATCCATGTCATCCACCGCATCACATAGTGTGCCGGTGCTCGCCACGTCATCCACTGCAGAGTGTTCCGGGACTCGCCACGTCATCCATCACACACCACATAGTGTATCGGTGATCGCCACGTTTGTCACCGCACATATCTGATTGGTACCGGGCCGTATCCGCCGGCCACGAGTGGATGCCGGGCGGCGGCGACGGCGGCGACAGTGAGGTCGGCGGTGCTAAGGTGGTAGGGCATGGCTATGCTTGTCAAACTAAGTTAGTGCTGGCGATGGGGGGGGGGTTAAACTAAGCTCATATAAGCTAATTTAGGGGCTAGTGGTTAGTGACTTAGTGTCTTAGTATGGGGAACTACAGTGGGTTAGTCAATTAGGGGGGCTTAAACTAAGCTAGCTTAAGCTAGTTTAGGGGCTAGTGCTTTGTAGGCTAGTTTAGGGGCGACAAGTATAGGCATGGCAGATGTTAGTCGCCACGTCATGCAACGCATTTTGCCCCATCGTTTTTTGAATTACATGGCATCCTGTGGTAGTTTGGCCTCATTTGGCGTCCTCAGTGGCGGGCCAAGTTTACCAGGCCCTACACGGTGGTGATCAAGGATGCGTACGGCACCATCCTCGCGGACGGTGATAACCTCATGCTCAACAAGGTGGGGGGGGGCACACCTCAACACTCCGCCACTTGTCATTTGTATTCTCCTGTGTATATCCCGCCACTTGTCATTTGTATTCCCCTTTGTATATCTCCCCACCTCCCCTTTCTCTCCTCTATCCCATATCTCTTCTTCACGTCTCTCCCTCTCTCTCATCGCGGGGTCGTGGAGCGAGTAATGCGAGGGTAGTTTACTCGTCCTTCACACACACAGCCGTACACCCTTGACGGTGATCCCCTCTCTGAGCATGTACAGTACTGCCAGCCACAGTACTGTCAGCCACATGTCAACAGGTATGTGGGCTTTACCATCGGACTTGTTGAGCACGGATGAGGACGGGTGGGTGAACCCTGCTATGCAGGACTTGAAGCTGAAGGGCGGCGCCGGGACCACTCTGAAGAAGGGCACGAAGGTCAAGCGGATCCGCCTGGCAGGGGGGTTACGAATGCACCCTTTCAATAGTGTTCCGTACCTACCCAAGGACCTGGAAACGAGGTGTGTTTTGGGAGCGTACCTGCGCCTAATTCGCCCAAAATTGAACAAAACCGCCCAAAATCGCCTCATACAGAGAACGGAACCTGCGGAACAACGAACAACCAGGGTGCGTACCGGGCTCGGAACTTTATTTAAAAGAGTGCACTCGTATTCAGTACAAGCACTCGGCCGACGTTCAATGGACGAAGCGTGCCCGCGCGTCTGCACTAGCATCCACCCTACAGGTGAGTCGTGTTTCGATATCAGTTCGAGTGCTTGTTCTCAATGACCCTGCCACCTGGCCCCGGACGGCGCCGACGGCCACAACGTGGACTGTAAGATTGGCAGGGTGAGATATGACAAAGTGCCTGAAGCTGTTGAATTTCGGGCCCATGCTCAGAAAATTCAACTCCACATTCCGTGATGGCGTCTTCTGACTCAAGACTTTTGAGTTGAACTTCTTGAGCAAGGGCCCGAAAATTTATAGCTTCAGGCACTTTGTCATACAAAGTGCTCCCCACGTCACCCAGATAGAGAAAGAGAGAGACGCTTCCACGTGTACGAGTATGAGGAGGCACCAGGCGTTCGCCCTGGCCCCCCTGACATGCCACTTCACCCACGACATTATAGATCCTCGTTTATCGAGTTAAACGTCATCCTGTGACGTGGCGAGCAATTCGTTACTTGGCCCTCGACATCGACGGCGTGGGCTCCATCGCGCTCAAGAGCGAG
>Ga0307489_10002946_pt1 | contig 11331 bp, 16 predicted proteins | sample SB12metaG_FD_202247 | JGI IMG/M metagenome (GOLD analysis project Ga0307489, IMG submission 202247) | Sea-ice brine microbial communities from Beaufort Sea near Barrow, Alaska, United States - SB 1.2 | ecosystem: Environmental > Aquatic > Marine > Coastal | place: USA: Alaska | collected...
CATGGGCTTACACTCATACACTTTTCGAATTGACCTGAGCACTTTTTGTCGGCTACACTCGTCCGTGTTCAGTCTGACGTGTGCACTTGTTTGGACAAGTTGGGTGATATAAGTAACTGAAACGCTTCAGGTAGAGCTGAAAAGTGGACGAGGGCTGTTGCTTCAGTGGCTCATTTTGAGCTGAGAACTGGGCAAGTTTAAGCCCCTGCGCGGCGGCGGCCATGTTCCCAAACGGTCGATCTGCGGGGATGCGTGCCGTCGCCCCCCCTGCAGGAGTCCAGGTGGCAGGGGCTTGCACTCATCCACTTTTCGACTTGACGTGAGCACTTTCTCAGTGGTAGACTCGGTGGTTTCAGTGGCCAAAACGGCTAAGGTGAAGCTGAGAAGTGGACGAGTGTAAGCCCCTACCAGGTGGATATCAGCGCCGGCCGCGCGCTGTACGCGCGCTTCAACTGGCCGTGCCTCGACGGCGGGGGCTTACACTCGTCCACTTTTCAGCTCAACCTGAGCCGTTTCTGAAAGAAAATAACACCCTAGACACCCACTCATAACCCTTTCACCCCTTGATCACCCCCTCAACACCCCTTACATGCACCCCCTGTCTTACAGAAAGCGCTCACGTTGAGCCGGAAGGTGGACGAGTGTAAGCCCCTGCTCTGCGGCGGCGGCTCGCGTACCAACGCCACCGGCGCCGGCGAGGCCGATGCCGCGGGCTCCAACAACGGACTCAGGTACTCCAACACCTCCACAGCCAACGGTCTCAAGTACGCGAACAGTTCGGGGCGTGTGGCAGGGGCCTACTTACCTACGCTCGTCCACATTAAGATCAACCTGAGCCATTTTGTAGTGGAAACACACTGAAACAACCCGGCGTATCCCACATCCAGTGCTCATGTTGAGCCGAAAAGTGGACGAGTGTAAGCCCCTAGCGGGTGGTCACGGATGAGTTGGACGACGCGCCCACCCTGATCGGGTTTCCGCGTTACACCAAGTACGTGCTAACAGGCGCACCGTGGGCGGCACCAGTGGTAACGGGGGTGGTGAGCGGCGGCGCCGGTGGTACCGTGCCGCTGGACGGTGGCGGTACGGTGGCAAGAGCTTACACTCGTTCACTTTTCAGCTCAACTCGAGCCGTGTCTGACACACTCAAAGCACCCTACACATCCTAAACATGGGCTACACAAGCCCTACGCGCACCCCCTATCCCATAAAAAGCGCTCAAGTTGAGCCGATAAGTGAGCGAGTGTAAGCCCCTGGACGGTGGTGCTCTCCGGCGTGGGATTCGCGCGCTCCCCGTTCCTCGCCTGTGCGTTGTCGCCGCCGGCGCCGCTCGGCCCTGCAGGGCTCACGGAGGCGGCGGCGGCGGCAGCCGAGGTAGGGCGGTGCAGGTTTCTCCTACCAAACCCACATTGAAAGCGCCTAGATCCTGGAATTCAGCGCTTGAAACTTGAAAATTATTGAACTGCTTTCAAGTTTTGCTTTCAATTTTGATTTGCGCCCCTACACCGAGGACGGTGTTGCGGAGTACGCCTCGCCGATGGGGACCCGCGGGGTGTCAAGTAGAACCGCATTCGTTCGGGTGGGTGCGTCGGCAGGGGCTTACACTGGGCCGCTTCTCACCTCATCCTGAGCCGATTCGGTCAGCGAGTCGTTTTGTGTCCAGTTTCTGACCAGTCTTGACCCATACATTTACTGAAGGTACTCAACGTATCCCATACAAGTGCTCACCTTGAGCTAAGAAGTGGGCGAGTGTAAGCCCCTGTGCGTCGGCGGCCACGGCGTTTCCGGTCGAGGCCGCGCCCGTGGCCGCTACGGTGCCCGCGCTGTCGGCCTCCGACATGCACCACCCCAGTAAGGTGGTTCAGGATAACCCCATCAAACACTAGTTGAAACTGCTCGGAACCAAGCGCTTGAAACTAAAATCTAGTGAACCGCTTTCAAATTTTGCTTTCACATTCATTTTTGCCGCTACACCATGGCGCTGCCGCCGCCTCCGCTGCCGCGTGGTCACGCACCGCCGCCGCCACGCGCCTGGGCGAGATCCCGCCTCTGCAGGCACTGGCGTACGGCAGGGGCTTGCACTCGTTCACTTTTCGGCTCAACGTAAGCGCTTTCTGTGGAATAGGGGGTGCATAGAGGGGTTGGTTAGGGAGCGTTTAGGACGTGTGAGGGGACACCAGGGGGTGTGTAGACTGTCTTCTGTGCCGAACCGGCTCAGGTTGAGCTGGAAAGTGGACGAGTGTAAGCCCATGGCGTACGGCGGCGGGGCCACCGACGTCGCATCCGCTGGCGTCGTCTTCGGGTGGCACGAGGTAGGGCAGTGCAGGCTAACAGTTTCAAGAACTGTGTTGAAAGGCCCTTTCATTTCATCGCTTGAAACTGTAATGTGATCAACTGCCTTCAAATTGTGCTTCAAAATCAACTTGCGCCGCTACAACGAGGTGGTGCAGTGCGTGACGCCCGCCGCGCCGTTCCCGTCCGACCGCCACGAGGTAAAGTCGGCCGGACATTGCACGCCACGTCACAGTATGCGATTGAACTCAGTACACGAGAGCTCAAAATGACGTGGCGTGCAACGGGCCTGGCAGTTGTTGCTCGTGCTTGCCACGTCATAGGATGCTGTTCAATTCAAGAGACGGGGATCTAATACGCTTGTCGATGACTTGGCGGGCAATACATGTTTGTCTCTACCCTGAGCTGTCTGTCTCCAATGACGGCGGCTCCACAGGCTCCGCCTTCAGTCCCCACGCCCGCGCCACATTCATGGATTACGCCGCCGTGTTCGACGGGTCCGCCTCCAGGTTCGAGCTTCCCAGCGTGCTTCGCTCGGCAGGGGGAGGTGGTTGATAACAAACACTCAACCTAAACTGAATCTACGGACCCAGTCCGCGCGTCTGTATGAGCATCCACTTTGCAGGAGAGGCTTGCTTCGATTGCGGCTCGTGTATTAATAGGCCGATTACGGTACAACACTTGGGTGAAATATTTCCGTACAGACTTGCGGGCAAAGCGTCAGCGGTCCGCGCGGGAAAGCGGGCGTCAGGTTGAATACCCATACAGAGTTGCAGGCAACGCGTCAGCGCTCGGCGCGGTTACCTATATACTGAAGTCGGCCTATTGACGGACCGAGTCCGCGCGTCTGTATGACCATTCGCCCCGCAAGTGAGTCATGCAGGCTCGTCCGATTGCGGCTCGTGTATTAATTGTCAAATGACCTTTTCGCTCGGCGATGGGTACGGCCTACACTGTCACGATGTGGGTCTGGATCGACGCGAGCGACGGACCGCACCAACAGATCCTGGAAGTCAACGGCAACTTAGTGGGGCGGCACATGTTGATCCTATGAATCCCATGTCGAAAGCGCCTAGATCTAAGCGCTTGAAACTAGAACATGAGAAAATGCTTTCAAACTTTGCTTCCAAATTTAACTTGCGCTGCTACAACTTGGGAATCGCGGTGGGGGGTGGGTCGCTGTTCGCGCACAGCCCCAGCGGCGAGGCGGAAGTCCCTGGCGTACCAAAAGTGTCGTCCGGCGAGTGGCAGGGGCTTACTCTCGTCCACTTTTCAGCTCAACCTGAGCTGTTCCTGACACAAACATACGCTAAACACCCCCTACTACCCCTAACACCCCCTAAACACCCCCTACACACCCCCTCAGTGCACCCCCTATCTTACACAAAGCGCTTATGTTGAGCTGAAAAGTGAAGGAGTGTAAGTCCCTGGCGAGTGGCACTTCGTGGCCCTGGCTGCCAGTCTATACCACATGACGTTCGTGTTCGACGGCGGCGGTGCCGGCAGCGGTAGGTACTGATGGATAGTGCTCGCCACGTCATAGGATGCCAATGAACCCAAGCAATGAGGGTTCATGATGCATTTGATGACGTGGCGAGCGAAACGGCATAGGATGCCAATTAACTCAAGCAACGAGGTTTCATAACGCGTTTGATGACGTGGCGAGCACTACGTCATAGGATGCCAAATCATTCCAGCAACCAGGGTTCATAATGCGGTTGATGACGTGGCAAGTACTCCACGTCATGGGATGCCAATTAACTCAAGCAACGAGGTTTCATAATGCGTTTGATGACGTGGCGAACACTATCCATCAGACCCTAGGCGGTGGGTCCTTCGACACGCGGGCCACCACCGGCATGTCCACCGCCGCCCCCACGGCAGGGTCCGGCAGATAGTGCCGGACACGTCATCGAGACGTAAATATACCCTCGTCTATTGATTTAAGCATCATCCTATGAAGTCGCAAGCAGCATATGGCTATGGTTGTGAACCTACCCTTAACCCTGAACCTAAACCCTAAACCCTTGGCCCTACCTCTCGGCGGTGGTGGTGGGCGGGAGCCTGTTCAAGGGCAAGGTGGACGAGCTCAAGGTCAGGCCAGCCAGATATTGCCCGCCACGTCAATCTTTGAATCCCCGGCTTTTCAGTCAGATGTTGGCCGCCACGTCAGGCACGCCTGCAATGGCAGATATTCTAACCCTGGTTTCTGAAGTCAAATGGCATCCGTCAACGTGGCGAGCAATATCCGCCAGGCCCTAACTTAAGGTGTTCAAGGGCCGCATGAGCACGCAGGATATCGTGGTGGGCCCGATGTGGGGCCGCTATGAGGGCATGGAGGCCACTAAGGTGGGGCCTGGCACATATTGATCGCCACGTCATCCATCGCACTTCGAACCCTTGTTCATCGAGCTACAAGGCACCTTAAACCATGTGTCTGCCTGACATGTCAGGTTCATCTCCTCGAAACCGAGGGTCTATTTACCCAAGGATGGCGACCCGGTCGGACTTTCGGCGAGGCGGTCGGCGGGATTCCCAAAATGGACAATTCTGATTGGTCGAAAGGGGTTAAATGAGTTACCTTCGATACCAGACCCAACGCTGAGTTTAAGATGTGGTAAGCCATGAATGCCAGGCCGTACACAAAGGAGCGCATTGCAGCGATGAGCATGCCCAGCCTCCTGGGGTACTACCGCTTCAACACATTGGGGAGCTACCCCGGGGCAGGGGCTTACACCCGTCCACATCTCAACTCAACCTGAACCGATTCTGACACACAAACCAGCCCCCAAACGCCCCGTAATACCCCCGGACACCCCCCAATTACCTTCTATTCAACCCCTAATCGCACCCCCTATCCCATGTAAAGCGCTTACGTTGAGCACTCCCTATCCCTTGAAAAGCGCTCACGTTGAGCTGATAAGTGGACGAGTGTAAGCCCCTGCCCCGGGGCGGGCGCGGACTCCGCGGGGAACCAGCTGACGGCCAAGGACACCAACGTTGACATTTTGGCCGTGGCGGTGCCGTGGTAAGGCGGTGCAGGTTGAACCGATGCAATCTATGTTGAAAGCGCCTGGAACTAAGCGCTTGCAACTGGGATGTGATCAACTACTTTTAAAACTTTTGCTTTCAAATCCAACTTGCGCCGCTACACTGTGGGAGCCAGCGTCGTTGCACTCCATTGACGGTGTGGACACCGTCACCGGCGACGCTCCTCTCAAGGCAGGGCCTGTCAGATATTACTCATGCTCGCCACGTCATAGGATGCCACCATTTCAATCAGCATTACCGTGCGTTGGCGGCAAGCAATGGGCCTGGCAGATAAAGCTCGCCACGTCGTAGGGGCGCATATTAAGTCAAGAAATGTAGGTTTAGGGTTAGGTTATAGGGTTTAGGGTTGATGAAGCTCGCCACGTCGTAGCGGACATATTAATTCAGGTGGAAACTTTGGTGGATGACGTGGCGAGCAATGTCCGACAGGCCGTATCTGAAGGATGCGCCGTGGCTGTCGAGCAAGGCGACCGCCGGCCGGATTCTGAACATGACAGGGTTCAACATCGCACGGAGCCCCTTCCTGTCATGCGCCTGGTCCCCGGCCGCCGCCCCGGGCCTGCCGCTGTACTACGCGCCCGCCATGCCGCCGCCGCCGCCGCGCCGCCAGCAGTGTGACCACCTTAAGGTCGGGCCTCGCACTCATTGCCCGCCACGTCATACTACTTGTCCCGACCCCCGCTACTTTCAGAGACTTCGGGTTTCAGTGTGCGAGTCTCGGATTCCGAGACTCGCCGGCCGAGCCGACCGATCATTTTCAGGGCCTTCTTGAGTTACTCAACCCTCAGAATTGGACCACATAAGTTTCACGTGACCTACCCCTCAGTTTCTTAAAGGATTGGGGGTCGGGCCGCGCAGCTGGCAGACATTGCCCGCCACGTCATAGGATGGCATATTACTTATGCACCGAGGGTCAAAAGCACGTTGGTTATGTGGCGAGCAACATCTACCCGGCGCTACTTCAAGGGTTTCGGCGTGCGGGAGATGACCCAGGGCACGATGACGGCGCCAGAACTGGCACCTGGGGCCGACTCCGCTGTCACCGCCGCGGCGCCTCTCGCCGCGTACGGCGCCGTGCGCGTCCCCCACCGCGCAGGTGCCACCGCCGGCAGGGGCTTACACTCGCCCACTTTTCAGCTCAACCTAAACCATTTTGGTCAAACCTCCACGTGTCCCCCAGTCTAATAGACTGGGGGGAAACTCCTGCACCCAACGTATCCCACATGATGTGCTTAAGTTGAGCCGAAAAGTGGACGAGTCTAAGCCCCTGCTCGCCGGCGCCACCAGCGCCGCTGGCGTGAGCACCGCCACCACATCCGCCGTCACGTATGTGAGCGACACCGAGGCGACGTGCGGCGTGCCAGCCGGCGACCCCGCCACGCTCCACGATTTCGCCCTGGGTGGGGCGGTGCAGGTTGACCCTATCACATCTACGTTGCAAGCGCCTGGATCTAAGCGCTTGATACTATAATATGACGAATCGCCTTCAAACTTTGCTTTCAAACGCCACATGCGCCGCTACACCTGGGCAACCCGGTGGGATTGACGGCGTGGCGGTGGGCGGTGGACGAGGTGAGGCGGTGCAGCTCGACCCTATCAAACCCACGGTGAGAGCGCATGGAACTCAGCACTTGAAACTAGAAAGTGATAATCTGCTAACAATTTCTGGTTACAAATCCAACTTACGCCGCTAAAAGGAGGTGGCGCTGTCTTGCGGGTCCACTGCGGCGCCGCATGCCGGTGTAGCGGCAGGGGCTCACACTCGCCCACTTCTCACCTCATAGGGGGGTTCGAACATTCATCACAGTGGGGAACTAATGACGCGTAGGGGGCCCTGACATGCGCAATTATGATGCTTTAGGGGGGCGGACATGCACATTTACGGAGTGGGGTGGTCACCAGGGGCTTACACTCGCCCACATCTCAGCTCAACCTATGCCGTTTTGGTCAGTGAGCTGTTTTGTGTTCAGTTTGAGGCGAGTTATGACCCATATATCTATTGAAGATACCCAACGAAAACCACACAAAGTGCTTACGTTGAGCTGAAAAGTGCACGAGTGTGAGCCCCTCAGTGACGGTTGACATCACCGGCGGCGTCGCGCCCGGCGATGGCTTCATCATTGCTGCGTGGGTCAAGCCTGAGGCAGGGGCATACACTCGTTCCAATTCCAGCTCAACTTGAGCTCTTCTGTCCACCTTATAGCCCAACTTAAGTCATGAATGTGTCCTTGAGTAGCTCAAGTTGAGCTTCAACATTAGGTGAACGAGTGTAAGCCCCTGGCCTGAGGCTGCACCGCCACCCCCTGCTCCCCCCGCTGTCGCCGCTGCCGCCGCTGCCGCCGCCGCCGCCGCCCCCGCCGCCGCAGCCCCCGGTCCGGTCTTCGGCATGTCCGGCGTCGCCACCACCGAGTCCACAGTGCTGTTCTATGACGCTGCCGCGGCAGGGCCTTACACTCGTCCACTTTTCAGCTCAACGTCAGCGCTTTCTGTAGGATAGGGGGTGCAGTTAGGGATTGTCTAGGGGGTGTTTTGGGGATGTTAGGTGGTAGAAGGGGATGTGCAGGGTGTATTGTGTGTCCGAAACGGCTCAGGTGTGTCCGAAATGGCTCAAAAGTGGACCTGTGAATGCCCCTGCGTCGCGTCGCGCTTCGTCTTCTCGGACTCTTGCACGTCAGCGGCGCTCGCCAACATGTCCTCGTCAGCAAACCCCGCGGAGGTGCACGCGGCCGCCGGTGAGTGGCACTATGTGGCGATTGTGGTGGAGGGTGGCGGCGCGGGTGCCGTGGTGGTCAACGGCAGGGGCTTACACTGGTCCACATTTCGCCTCAACGTAAGCACATTTTGTGGGATACGTTGAGTGCATGATTTTCCCCCAGTCTATCAGACAGGGGGACACAGGGAGGTGTGACCAATTCGGCTTAGGTTGAGCTGAAAACTGGACGAGTGTAAGCCCCTGGTCAACGGCGCTGTCGCGCTCACCTTCGACACCAACGCCGAGCGCCCGGGCGTGACCGGCGCGAAGCTGAACCTCTGCGCCGCCGCCGCCGCTGACGACTCGTCGACAATGGCCCGCTTCAGAGCAGGGGCTTACACGCGTTCCCGTCTCCGCTGAACTTGAGCTTATTTCGCCCCTTTCAGCTCAACGTAAGTCTACTTTGTCCCGCATATAATCCAAATTTACCTGTGGATGTGGCCCGAAGGTGCTCAAGTTGAGCTCTAACGTGAGCGATGTGTTCCCGACGGTCCTCAAGTTGAGTTGAACAGTGGACGTGTGTAAGCCCCTGCTTCAAGGGACTGGTGGATGAGGCGGCCGTGTGGGTTGGGGCGAACATCAGCGTCGCCACCGCACCAGCTTATCTCGCCACAGCGATGCTTTCTCCCAACACCTCCTCTCTCGGGGAACCGGCGGTGATCCTCAACTTCAACGCGGGAATCGGTGCTGCTGCTTTCTCGCCTGCCGCTGCCGCCGCTTATGATGTGGATGTCATGCTCGTGGCGTCCACGGGACCATGGCTTCCTCCCGTGCCGGTATCTGCCAACCCCTCCTCCATTCGTAGCACGGGTGCGGCTAACGTAACGATCTCTGCTCTGAACCTGGCGCCCAGCCGTTTGCTCTCAGCCAGCGTCGGGCAGGGTGAGGTCAAATTGCCGCTCTCGGCGCTGTCGCCCGATGGAAACTCTATCAAGGTCTCAACGCTTGGCTACGCCGCTGCCATCGATGCCAGCGGTAACGCCGCCACGGTAGGGCAGTGCAGGTTGACCCTATCAAACCCACGTTGAAAGCGCCTGGAAATGAGCGCTTGAAACTACAAATGTGTGGTCCGCTGTCAAACATTGGTTTCAAATTCAACTTAATAAGCGCTTGAAACTACAAATATATGGTCCGCTTTCAAACATTGGTTTAAAATTCAACTTGCGCCGCTACGCCACGGCGTCGGGCGGCCTCGGCGCAGGCAACTGCGGCACAATCACGACGTCCACCGGCACAGCGACGCTGTCATACGTCACAGGTGGGGCGGTGCGTGTTGACCCTGCAAAACCCACGTTGAAAGCGCCTGGATCTCAGCTCTTGAAACTAGAACATGATCAACGGCTTTCAAACTTTGCTTTCGATTTCAACTTGCGCCCCTGCACACGGGTGGCGTCGACACGGCGGCGCTGTACGCCCGCTTCACCTTCGCGGAGTGGGGCACCGCGGCAGGGCCTTACACTTGTCAACTTTTGACCTCAACCTAAGCCGTTTCTGACACAGAACACAACCTGAACACCCTCAATACCATAAATACCCCCTGAATACCCGTAAGACACCGCTTAAATTACCCCTACATACACCCACAATCCCACAGAAAGCGCTTTCGTTGAGCCGAAAAGTGGACGAGTGGAGGCCCCTGCACTTCGGCCGCCCCCCGCACCTACTTCTATGACTACAGCGGTCACGGCCACCACGCCAACATCAGCTCAGGGGTGGTGGCGACCGAGGACCAGGACGGAGCCGCGACTGAAGCCGCCGCCTTCACCGCGGGCTACCCGGTAGGGCCTCACTATCTGCTCATGATGTACCGGTGTACTGATGTACTGGTACACACTCGCCGCATCCGTATGCTAGTGCTGTACCGGTGTACTGGTGTACTAGTACACACTCGCCGCAATCGCATGAGGGCCACGACTTTCCGCGCATCGTGAACCCTCATTCATTAATTTAGACACCGCCCTGCGACTTGGCGAGCCATGTCTGCCAGGCCCTATCACCCGGCCACGGCTGTGTCACCCGCTAAGGCCGCTGCCATCCTGACGATCCCCACCCCGGCGCTGACCGCGGCCGGTGACGCGTTCACGCTGTGCTCGTGGGCGCGGGCGCTATGGCAGGGGCTGACACTCGTCCACTGAAGCACATTGTGTGGGATAAGTTGGGTGCATGATTTCCCCCCAGTCTATTACACAGGGTGACAAGGGGAGGTGTGACCAAAACGGCTTAGGTTGAGCTGAAAAGTGGACGAGTGTGAGCCCCTGCGTTGGGGCACGACGGGCACGAGGTGGCGGCCGGTGCCGTCAACCCCGCCGCCCCGCTCGCAGGATCCTGGGCAGGAGCTCACACTAGTCCACTATTCAGCTCAACCTGAGCCGTTTCTCGCACAAAATACACCCTGTATACCCCCTCATAACCCCCTGAAACCTCCTAGACACCCCCTATCCCATGCAAAGCGCTCAAGTTTAGCTGAGAAGTGAACGAGTGTAAGCCCCTGATCCTGGGTGTTTGCCTGCGTGGTCACCAAGGCTGTTGTCGGCACCACAGTGACCGCCGCGGTGACCTCGGTGCGAATCAACGGCGCCGCCGCGCCCACTCAGGCCGCCTTTGACGTGTACGGCAACCTGGTAGGGCGATGCAGGTTGAGGGTTCCAGGGGTTTGGGGCTTAGGGTTTTAGGGTCTCTAAACCCTGGAACCTTGACAGTATCAAATCCTGTGTTGAAAGCGCCTATGGTCTCAGAGCTTGAAGCTACCAAATTATGAAATGTTTTCCAATTGTTAGACCCTGGACAGTATCAAATCCTGTGTTGAAAGCGCCTATGGTTTCGGCGCTTGAAGCTACAATATGATGAATTGTTTACAAGCTGTGAAACCCTTGACAGCATCAAAACATGTGCTGAAAGCGCCTATGGTCTCAGCGTTTGAAGCTTCACAATGATGAAACGCTTCAAATTTTACTTTCAATTTCAACTTTCGGCGCTACACTCTGGGCCCGGTGTACGGCGACGATGCCGGTGAGACGGGCAGCGTCGCGGAGGCCACCGTGTGGTAGGGCCTTTCGGAAAGTAAATAGACCCTCGTTTTTCTAGCGCTTTGCGCGCGTCAGGACTTCTACCGGGCAGATATCGCTCGCCGCGTCATCGACACACACGCTCTTTAAACCATCGTTTCTTGAGTTACAAGGCAACCTTCGACGTGGCGAGCTCGCCGCGTCATCGGCACGCAGTTTCACCTTCGTTTC
>Ga0307489_10002947_pt1 | contig 11330 bp, 8 predicted proteins | sample SB12metaG_FD_202247 | JGI IMG/M metagenome (GOLD analysis project Ga0307489, IMG submission 202247) | Sea-ice brine microbial communities from Beaufort Sea near Barrow, Alaska, United States - SB 1.2 | ecosystem: Environmental > Aquatic > Marine > Coastal | place: USA: Alaska | collected 2017-05-06
TTTTGTCGAAGTGCTTGTGCTGGGGCATTCGAAGCACGGTGACTAAGGCGCTCGAAGTTACCTTATATCATTATAAAGAACTGCTTACACTAAGCTTTCCATTGAGACCTTTACTGAGCGTGACCGAGGGCCTGTACTGAGTTAACCGAAGTATATCGAATATGTCGAAGTATGTCGAAACAAGTCTTGTGCTGAAGCTATTCACTCTAAGCGAACCACGCCAGATGAATGATGGTGAAATATGACCAAGAAAAAGGGTGTTTTTCACCTACGTTCTTTGCTGCAGTAATTTTTTAATTATTTTATTGGCAAACATTGTTTATTCCCGCTATAATCTGTTGCACATATTTTCATTTTGTTCACTTCTAAAACATTTGAGAAGCTAGCGACCCATAAGTTTTCACCATACCAAGTCATTGAAATTGGTTTGGACTTTTCATCAAGTATTAATTCCACTGAATTCCAATCTTGCGGCATATTGGGGCTTTTATTATCGTGGATTCTCGCTTTAACTACTATCGTTCCGTTTTCTGTATTTTCATAGGTTTTGAAGTGTGAAATAATAGGTTTTGCAGTATCCACATTTATGTTTTTACCAATAAAAATTCGCTCTTCGATTCCTTCTTCACCTTCTCCTTGTCCCATAATTATGTCCATTTTCTTGTCGTTGTTTATGTCGCCCAACACCATAGAAAGTGTTAAGGGTGTGGGACTTCCAGAAAGTACTGGCTGTATAAGTTTAAACTTACCAGTTCCATCATTCTCTAACAATCTGTCCTCGCCAGTTAAGGAGCTAATCAGAAAGTCAGCATCACCATCCGAATCGTAGTCTAGAAAAACGACATTATTATCGTCCATTCCTTTGTTTTCTGAATCCTGCCAAAGTTCATCTGTGGCGTCAATAAATTTCTTTGCATCCTCATTTAGAAATATATGTTCTCTTCTTGAAGAAAATTCTGCCTTAACGATATCACCATCATTAACCGTAACTAAATCAAGAAAACCATCGGAATTAACATCCATTATTTCTAAATCGTAGTTATTAGTATATGCAGGTAAAAGTAGTTTATTTTTAAAGTAACCTTTCCCGTCATTTACATAAATTCTGCTTGTTGCGCACCTCTTGCAAGAGATAGCGATGTCTAAATCAAAATCATTGTCGAAATCAAAGAATTCTAAATCCCATGAAAATTGAATCAAGATTTCAGGCATTTGAGTCTGAGTTACGTCAGTAAAGTATCCATTACCATCATTTATCCAAAGCATTGTTCTACCTCCTTGGTTATTCATATTTGAACCAGCTCCCCAATCTGACAAAACAATATCCAAATCTCCATCATCATCTACATCGCCTAATTCTAAATCACCTACACTTGCATTTACTTGTGGTAATTGTGTAGAAGTAACATTTTTAAACTCACCGTTGCCAAGACCTACATATAATTGGCTCTGTGTCTGGTATGTGGTTCCAACAATAATGTCTGGTATTGAATCGTTATTAATGTCTCGAACTTTTATGACGCGTGATAAAAATTTGGAATCTTCAAAAACTTGATTCGTAATTTCCTTAAATTTTTTATCTGCTCCTTGGTTGATAAAAACGCGACTAAATTCTGGTTCTCCTGGTGAAGCATAATTTCCACCATTAGCAAAGAGCAGGTCAATCATTTTATCGCCATTTATATCGGCTACTTCCACTCTATTGGTCCATTCACTAGTAACAGGAAGATAGGTTTTCGTTTTATCTTCCCAAAGTGCTGATTCGGCATTTTCGTCTAATGAAATATTCTTATTCTTTTCATCTTTACAGGATAAAAGTAATACTCCAGTTAATATTATTAAAAGTGTTTTTGTCATACTAAGATTATTTAAATATTTTTTTTAAAGTAAATTCATATTTTGATTGGTTCTTAAAACAACTTTTCGGGCCAATTTTTTAGTCCTTAAGTTGATTAGGCTCTCAATGGTTCCATCTTTGGGAATAAAACCATAGACAAATCTCATATTCAAAGCATTACAAACATCCTTTAATTTAATGATGGTTATCTGACCTGTAGCTTCACGTTCCTCGATTTTTTGTATGGCTCCTTTAGTCAAGACAAGTTTGATTCCTAATTAATCCCTCGTCATATTAAGAGTGGTTATAATAGTATTTACCCATCCTTTTTGTGGGACTAAGACCATTCCTGCCTCGTTAAAATTCCCCGATTTTTGATCCAGTTGTTCCATGAGTAGTTTTTTCTTGTTTCTCATTTGTTAATATTTCTATATCTATAAGGATGTAAATCAAGCCAAAAGTATACAAATACATATAAAAAACAAATAAAAAATACCTATATGTATTCTTTAAAGCTTTAAATCATACAAATACGTATGATTAAGTATCTGTAAAAAGTTCTAATTTCAATGAAAGCATGCACTGATGCCTGAACTAAACATCGTCAAAAGCCTTTACCGAGGCTTGTACCGATAATATATTACACAAAACCGGTGATACAAGGATACTGCAGCCTTAGGTAAATAATAGAAGACGTATTACCCTTCAATAATGCCCCGAAAATTTAGCTACTTTTAGTTGGTTTTAGCCATAGAATGAGGGAGCGTGGGGTAAGCTATAGGTTTTGGTTTGTAAATTACTTTTAAAAACATAAAATCATCTTTGATTTGGCCCATTAATCCATATTATGCTTATGCTTTGTTAGCAAAAGTATTTCTCTAATAGTAACTACATTTAAAGGAAATTCCAATAACACATGAATATAACTGAGAATAAATAGTACTGAAAGACCTGTCTTATAATCTTTTAAATAAAGAAGAACAGAAAATACCCATATCATTATAATGAAAAAAGTTTTTTGTTTTGTCAAAGCTCTTTTCCAACCAATTATTGATGTTTTTGAAAACCAATTAAGATAATGGTAGGTATATGCAAAAGCAATAAATATTTGTGTTTTAACGCCTATTATAGTTAAATCGCTATAACGAAATTCAAGATTTTCTTGGCTAAAAAGATGCGTTGATAAATTAATAATTTCTGGCACCGAAGTAATTCTGAGGATAGCGTCAATATGTTCAGATAATTTATAATAATCTGATGAAAGATCAATCATTGCTATTAACACAGGTACAAACACCATTAATATAACACAAAAAAAACCTAATTGACTTTTAGTTTTAATTGCACCATAAATCATGAAAAATAATGTAAATATATATACGTGAATTAGTGTTGGAATAAATAAACCTAAATAGATAAGCATTGAGTTTGAATATTTTTTTACTAGCATCGTTAATATGATAATAAAGACTAAGGAAATAATTAGATGAACTACTTTTTTAAATAAAATTAAAGCAGTTGAGAAAAGTAAAATAACGATCAATAATGAATTAGGGTCTTTTAGCACCTGAAGAAATGAGTTTTCTAATTCGCTAAACGAAAAGCTTACCATATTAAAAATTACAATAAAAGAACAAATCGATATGAAAAAAATCTTCCAGCTTTTATTTTTTGATTTTATGAAATAACCTTTTTGATTTAACCAATTAATTTCGGTTAAATAGTGAAGAGGTCCAAAAAATGCATATGAAAATAAAAATAGTCTAAATGGAATTATAACAGCAATTAGCAGTGAAATGAGAATAAACCATACATTTAAAAAATCGATTTTTTTTGTGTTCATATTTTTTAAAACAATTACACAGCTACCACACTACTGAAATAGAGTGGTTTGTAGATTAAATATAATACTTTTTTACTAAAAAAACAAAAACTTAATATTTAACTAAGGTGTCTCCTAGAAACATAGACACTTTTTAATTATAGGGGCAAAAACCCCATTAGAGTCTCATTATTAAATAAAAAAGTGGACACGAAGATTCTTAGGGTTTTTGAATAATTGACCTATGGCAACGTGTAAAACAAAAAAACCAAAACATTTCTGCTTTGGTTTTTCCTCTTAGTAGCGGGAACTGGATTCATTTCTCCGCTTTGCTCCGAAATGGGCCAAAGAGGAGAACAGCCCAAAGAAACTCCGATTGCTTTGCAATCTGATTTTTTCTTTTGTTCTCAAGGCGATGCAAGCATCACTTGACCCCAAAATAAAAACTCCTTGATTTCTCAAGGAGTTTCTTAGTAGCGGGAACTGGACTCGAACCAGTGACCTTCGGGTTATGAGCCCGACGAGCTACCTACTGCTCTATCCCGCGATTTCGAGTGCAAATATACAACTTATAAACACTATCTCAATAAAAATAACATTTTTTTTAAAAAAAAAGATAAATCGTTCGACCACAACTTTGTAGAATTTTCAACCTTTAAAACAAAAAAAACGAGATACCTTTGCCGTATGACACATAAAGCTGGTTTTGTAAATATAATAGGCAATCCAAACGTAGGAAAATCTACTTTGATGAATGCCTTAGTGGGTGAAAGACTCTCCATTATTACCTCTAAAGCGCAAACCACGAGACATCGCATCTTAGGCATTGTAAATGAAGACGATTATCAGATTGTCTTTTCAGATACTCCAGGAATTATAAAACCCGCATACGAATTACAAGCATCGATGATGGACTTTGTAAAAGCGGCTTTAGATGATGCCGATATTTTAATTTATATGGTAGAAATAGGAGAAAGCGAATTAAAAAATGAAGCTTTTTTTAACCGGATCATACAAAGCGAAATTCCCGTGATTTTATTAATTAATAAAATTGATAAATCGGATCAAAAAGAAGTGGAAGAAAAAATTATCTATTGGAAAAATAAAGTTCCCAATTCTTATGCCTATGTGATTTCTGCCTTAGAAAATTTTAATATCGATGCTGTTTTACAGAAGATCAAAGATCTCTTGCCAGAAGCCCCCCCTTTTTATCCTAAAGATCAATTAACAGATAGGCCAGAACGCTTTTTTGTTAATGAAAAAATCAGGGAAAAAATCTTAATGCATTACAAAAAAGAAATCCCCTACTCCATTGAAGTAGAAACCGAAAGTTTTGAAGAAGAAGAAACTATTATAAAAATCCGTTCTGTAATTATGGTGGAACGCGATACCCAAAAAGGAATTATTATTGGCCATAAAGGATCCGCCATTAAACGCGTGGGTGCTGAAGCTCGAAAAGATTTAGAGATTTTCTTTGATAAAAAAATATTTATCGAATTGTATGTGAAAGTTAATAAAAACTGGCGAAGCGACACCAATCAGTTAAAAAGATTTGGTTATAAAGATTAATGCCCCTCTTGCAACGATTGCTGCATAAAGTTGCGCAAGGCTTCCATCTGTTTACTTCCCGTTTTCTTTCCTATTTTTCCCAAGAAATAAAACAGCACCCAAAGTAACGGAGCGGTTATCAATAAAATCGAAGCCAAAAACACACTTTTATCAAAAGAGGCGTTTACGTAGTATACAATAATACCGCTTAAAAAAAGGAGCGCTAAGATAAAATGGGCAAACATAAAAAGGGTCCACACTTCTGGTTTTGGCCCGAAAAGGCCCTTTATTAACGATGAATCTTCCCCGTTCTGTACAACTTCAAAATGTAATTGAGGTGACCAAAAATGACTTTTCCTTTTTGGAATATCAATAAAAACATGGCTATCGAGAATGTTTATTAAGAAAGGAGCTGTCTTTTTCTGGGTTATAAAAATGTCAAGAACAACCTCTTGTTTCTGCGGAATAATCAACGAAAACCTGGGTCTTAAAAAAATATGGCTGTTGGTTTTTTCTTCCATGTTTACGGTCTTTTTTTCTCAAATTCAACAACAAATAAGTGAAAATTAACAGAAACTACCTAAAACGAATCCTAATAAATCATTTTTCATATAGATCTGTTAGATAACGGTTTAAAAATACAACTAAAAATCGTGCGTTAAATTGTATCTTTGCAAAAAATTTCAATAGAGATGAACAGTATTGTTGCCATTGTAGGAAGACCAAATGTAGGAAAGTCAACACTTTTTAATCGATTGGTACAGCGTAGAGAAGCCATTGTAGATGCAGTTAGTGGCGTTACGCGTGACAGGCATTACGGAAAATCTGACTGGAACGGAAAAGAATTTTCTGTAATAGATACTGGCGGATATATAAAAGGTTCTGATGATGTTTTTGAAGGAGAAATTAGAAAGCAAGTAATTTTAGCTATTGAAGAAGCAGATATTATTGTTTTTGTGGTAGATGTTCAAGAAGGAATCACTCCCATGGATGAAGAAGTTGCAAAATTGTTACGAAAAGTAAAAAAGCCCATTTATATTGCCGTAAATAAGGTTGATAACGCCATGCGAGATGCTAACGCCGTTGAATTTTACAACTTAGGCTTAGGCGATTATTATACGATTTCATCGATAAATGGAAGTGGCACTGGAGAATTATTAGACGTCCTTGCTGCAAATATGCCAGCCCCAGAAGAAGTAGATTTAGAGGCAGAAGAATTACCAAGATTTGCAGTCGTTGGTAGACCAAACGCGGGAAAATCATCCTTTATAAACGCCTTAATTGGCGAGGAAAGAAATATTGTGACCGATATTGCTGGAACCACCAGAGATTCTATTGATACCAAATACAACCGATTTGGTTTTGATTTTAACCTGGTAGACACCGCCGGCATTAGAAAAAAATCGAAAGTAAAAGAAGATTTAGAGTTTTACTCGGTAATGAGAGCCGTTAGAACTATTGAGTATTCTGATGTTATTATTCTACTGATTGATGCCACCCGTGCTTTTGAAAGTCAAGACCAAAATATCTTTTGGTTGGCAGAAAAAAATAAAAAAGGAGTGGTCATTTTAGTTAACAAATGGGATTTGGTAGAAAAAGAAACCAATACCATGCGAGATTACGAAGCTGCTATTCGAAGAGAAATAGCTCCTTTTACAGATGTTCCCATTGTCTTTATTTCGGTTTTAAACAAGCAACGTATTTTTAAAGCCATAGAAACGGCAGTAGAAGTTTTTGAAAATAGAAAAACAAGAATATCTACCAGTAAATTAAATGAAACCATGCTGGAAATTATTTCAAATAATCCACCACCAGCCATCAAGGGGAAGTATGTGAAAATAAAATATTGCATGCAATTACCTACAAGAACGCCTCAATTTGCGTTTTTCTGCAACCTTCCACAATATGTAAAAGACGCGTATCGAAGATATTTAGAAAACAAATTAAGAGAAATTTACAATTTTAATGGCGTTCCTATTATCATTTATTTTAGACAGAAATAAGAACATGTTATCAAAGAATTAACCCTAAAAAAGAGGGCTGCTTTTACAAGCAGCCCTCTTTTTATTTTTTATAGAAAAGACGCCGTTTCCCCTTCAAACCTCAAGACAAAAAAGTGTAAGAAGCTGCATATTAATACGACTCATAGAGAGCACTTACAGTGATTTTTTCGTAGATTTGTAATGAAAATCCCTTAAAATGAAGATTATACAACCAAATTCAGTAAATAATGTAGCATTGCCTTTGCAATTAAACATCTCATTTCACAAAGTTTTTGCTTTGTATGAAAAATATGCTTCCGAAGCCTTTAAAGACCATCCAAAGCACATTGCTTCAAAAGAAATGGTGGCAACTATTAAAGAGTACCCGGATCTTATTAACGGGTTTTCTGATCTCTCTTTACTTGATAGTTATAAAGAACCAATCAACGCGCTGCTAGATCCATTATTTCCGGAATCTTTGTTAGAAAATGAAATTAAGGCAGCAACCATCCCCTTTTCTTTTACCTCGTTTAAATTCACGAATCGATTAAGTAGCATTTTAGAAAATGCGAACATAGACTATGAATTTAATATCAGAAATTTCGAAGAAAATGCCATGTATATTATGGCTTGTACCTTTATTCTAAAAGCAACTTATGGCTATGACGTAGATTTAAAAAGACCTTTTTTCTTTGATATTCCAGACACAAAAATTGGCATCACCAAGCATTACAGAGCGACTTTTAATAGTGATTTTTCAGAAATTAGCTCTACAGAAAACGCCCCTAAAATAACCGAAAAAGATTTCAAAGAATTACTAGACAATTTTGAGAATATAGCTATTTGGAAAGAAAAATTCCCACCCAATAGTTACGTGTTTAAAGGATTTGGAATTCTAAACCTCTTTGATGTCACTGCCGATGAAACCCTGTCTTCCATCAAGGCCAATTTGCTGCGAAGTGATGAAAACTTAATTGAAGATGTACAACAAAATTTACGTGAATTTTACGCAATTAAAGATTTAAAACTGGGGTATTCAATTTTTGACAGCGTGGACTCAAAAATATCTGAAAGCTCGGCATCTGCAAGTAAATTAACGAGCCTTATCTTAAATGAAAACGCAGAAATTAACTGTAATAATTATTTTTGTGAAAAAATGTTTGAAAAAGTTTTTAAAAGACACGAAATATTCACCATTTCTGATGTTGAAAACTACGGAAAAGCAACACAGCAAAATTCATTTTACAAAGACCTACATCAATCTGGTATTCAAAGCATACTCATCATCCCAATAAAAGTCTCTAATAGCGAGGACTTAGCACTATTAGAAATTGCCTCTCCAAGGCCTTATGAGTTAAATTCTGTGAATGTGAACAAACTCATTGATATTATTCCTGTTTTTCAAGCCGCTGTAAAAAGATCCTCTGAAGAACATCAAAACATTTTAGAAGCTATCATACAGCAGCACTATACCTCTATTCACCCTACAGTAAAATGGCGTTTTCATAAAGCAGCGAAAAACTACCATGCCAATTTAGAGTCCAAAAATAAGAAGATTCAACTAGAAGAAATTGTGTTTAACAACGTATTTCCACTCTATGGTCAAAGTGACATTAAAGGCTCTTCCGACGCTAGAAATGTAGCCATTAAACAAGATTTAATTACCCAGCTTTCTTTAGCAATTGACGTCTTAAACAACTCCTGTAAGACAGAAAAACTACCTATTTATAAAGAATTAATGTTTCGGGTAAACCAGTATTTGATAGATGTAAAAAAAGGCTTAAATGCCGGGGATGAAATTGGAATTTTAGATTTTTTAAAACAAGAAATTTACCCCGTCTTTAAACATATAAAAAGCATTAATAAGGTTTTAAATGAGCAAGTAGATATTTATGTAAACCGTTTGGATCCAGATTTAGAGGTAGTTTATGAAAAGCGAAAAGACTATGAAGACAGTGTAACGCTTTTAAATGAAAAACTGGTGAATTTTATCGACAAAAAACAAGTGGAAGCGCAACAGATGTATCCACATTTTTTTGAACGCTATAAAACAGATGGGGTTGAATTCAATATGTATATAGGAGAATCTTTGGTGAAAAATAAACCTTTTGACAAGCTGTACCTCTATAATTTACGCCTGTGGCAATTGCAAACTATGTGGGGCATGGAGAACATCGCGTTTTCCAGCAGAGAAGAAATGCACAATAAATTACGTGTTGCTTCCTTAATTTTAGTACATAGCAATTCTTTATCGATCAAATTTAGAATGGATGAAAAACAATTTGATGTAGATGGCGCCTATAATATTCGGTATGAAATCATTAAAAAAAGAATAGACAAGGCCTGTATCAAAGATACCCAAGAACGCTTAACGGTTCCTGGTAAAATTGCCATTGTTTATAGCCAAGACAAAGATGCCTTAGAGTACATTAAGTACATTAAATATTTGCAGGCTAAAAATCTTCTCGGTAAAATTGAAATGTTACATATAGAAGATCTTCAAGGTGTTTCTGGCTTAAAAGCACTGCGTGTAGAAGTAATTTATCACAAAGATTTTAACGAAGAAAACGCCATTACCTTTAGCGATTTAATTCAAGTAGTAGAAGGCTAAATAACAACTCATTTTGTTTGAAATGAAATAGCAAAGGCGATCACAGAAAAAATAATTCCCACCATAAAAACGGTATAGGTAATTCTTAAAATTTTGTATTTCCTGTTTAATACCAAACCTAGAAAATATAAATCTTTGGTGAGTGAGCCGTACAAATAATCTCGATCTTGCATCATTTCTCCCATAGCCCACTCAAAGTCTTCTAATTTCATTTTATGAAAATTCCCAAAGAACAACAGATTCACTTTTTTATTAGCAACATCCTCTTTGGTAAATTCTCCAGAGGTTACGTTTGGTCGGGTAGCAATTACAGACAACACCATAGATACAATGGTGAATAAAACAAAAATAATAGTGGGAATTACCAAATGCGAATTTGAAGGGTTGTCTAATTTTGGCAATAAACTAGACAGTGCCAATGAAACGATAATGGCATTTACCGAGAGCAAAATATTTGCTTTGGTATCGGCAATATCACTTAGGGTAATGTGGTTACTCAAAGCTACTCGAAACATGGTTTCTATGCCGCGTTCTGGTGATGCCGCTTTATTCTTTTTGAACTGTAATTCCTCTTTTTTCTGGCTAATTTTTGTGCTATTATTTTTTTCCTTTTTCTGATCTTTTAAAACGCTTGCCACATTCTTACTTTTGGTAGCTACCCAATTTTTCGCCGCAAAATCGGTGTAAAAACGATGTGAGTTCATTAAAAAATGAATATTTTCATCATACCATTCTTTATCGGTAATCTTTTTACCCGAAGTAAATTCCCATTCTTTTCGAAGTAGTTGAGTTAATTCACAAAAACTTTTACTTCCTATATGCGAGCTATCTGCATCTCTAATAATTTTCTCCAATTCATTTTTAGGCGCTACACACATATCTGTAGCCAAAATCAAAGCGCAAATCTGGTCGATATCTTCTTTTGAAACCTTCTGTTGCTCTAGAAAAGATCGGGCAATGGCTGCACCTTCTTTTTCGTGATTTTCTATGCCTACCGTATAGCCTACATCATGAAACCAAGCCGCTAAAATTAACTTGTCTGTGGCCGATTCATCTAGAGAAACACCCGCTGAAATCACCCTCACTTTCCTTACAACTCGCTGTGTGTGAGCTAAGTTATGGTATAAAAAAGAACGATCTAATTTCTCATTTAAAAGGTGAACAACAAATTTTTCGGCAAGTATTAAGACATTTTTCATAAAAAATATTTAAGCTAATTTAATATAAATTTCTGAGATGCTAAAAAGTGTAAGACTATGATTCCTGAAACGACTAAGGATTGCTTAACTTAGTCAAAAAAAAAAAAGAAATGATTACGTGGAAAAATATCATTGGTTTTTCTGTAAAAGGAAATCCAATACCCAGAAAAAGAGTAGAAAAATCAGACAGCGAATGGAAAGAAATACTTACTCCAGAACAATATAGAATTACCAGAAATAAAGGAACCGAAAGTCCCAATTCTGGAGAATTGTGTTCTATTCATGATTTAGGAAAATACAACTGTATTTGCTGCAGCGAACCCCTTTTTGA
>Ga0307489_10002948_pt1 | contig 11328 bp, 8 predicted proteins | sample SB12metaG_FD_202247 | JGI IMG/M metagenome (GOLD analysis project Ga0307489, IMG submission 202247) | Sea-ice brine microbial communities from Beaufort Sea near Barrow, Alaska, United States - SB 1.2 | ecosystem: Environmental > Aquatic > Marine > Coastal | place: USA: Alaska | collected 2017-05-06
ACGTTCCAGTCGCTGTGTATTCTGGGGGTTTTCTGACAGAGAGGCAGTGCAGAGACGCTGACACTGCTGTCAGCCAGGTTGCCATGCAAGGCGCTTCTGGGGCAAGGCGTCCGCACATGATGTGCCCGCAACATCGTTGCGCAATCACTCGCCGCCTAATAACATGGCGCGTCATCGAACTTTACGGCGCGCGATGGCGTCGGCGTCGGCGAAGATGCCGCGAAGACGGATCTTCTGGGGTTTCCTCGGTCTGTCCGTGGGGCTCTCTGTGGGGCCCTGTCCAGATTTCCTGACCATGAATGCCCATACATCTGAAGGGAGCTCCTCATTCAACAGTTTTGCGAGAGTTTGGTAGCGCTGGCCATCCTGCACTCGGTCCGGTGGGGAGGGGGGTTGTGTTCCCAAATCGAGCTAACGGTATTGTACGGATAGATACGGATGATTGCTGTAGTGTATGTTCCTGATGTACTGTAGTTTACGGATATGTGTTATTACTGGTCCACGTAATTCACATGTCGCACCGCTGGCGGGGTGCCGTCCACGTGGCACCACGGTTTGCACCGAATGGCGCTGAAAACGCCGTGCGTGGCGCCACTCGGGGCCGCGCTGCGAATTCTGGCTCCGTGTCGGACTGCGAAACACGCCTCCCTATCACAACCTCCAGCGGTGCCACGCGATTCATTGCCCGCGGCAGGGTCAAGAGTGCGCCCCGTGGCGTGGGGTCGAGCAGCGAGAGTCTTCGCGAGACGGGATGCAGATCATCAACGCCAACGACTGGCGCTGGAAAGTGCGCTCGCGTTTCGTCGGTCGGTGCCGCACGCGAATTCGGACTTCATATCGGACTGCATGAAACGCCGCCCCAGCATAAACTCGCGCGGTGCCACACGATCCATTGCCGGCGGCAAGGTCAAGAGTGCGCCCCGTCGCGTGGGGTCCAGCCGAATGATGCTAGCTCTGGAACATTTTTCGCTGGAAATCGGGGGCTCAAATTCGACCGAATGGCGCTGAGACACACCGCCCCCGACCCCGACGGCGCCGCGCTGCGAATTCTGGCCTCGTCTCGGACTCCGGAAAACGCCTGTTTACAGTAAGCTAGCGCGGAGCCACGCGTTACACTGCCCACCGCCGGCGTTGGATGGCGCCCCGTCGCGCGGGGTCCAGCGCGCTTCTGATTGGCCAGGCAAATTGCCATCCTGTTGAGAATCGGTTAGAAACATTGCAAAACATTGCATTTCACACGGATATCGACGATTTTGGGAACTCCCCCCTTCGGACCGAGTGCGTAAGAGCTACTGGTACGCGGTCGGCGCCCCTCTACTCTAAGAAGCTGGAGGGTTCAGTAAGTTGGGTTAAGTGGTGAAGTGCGTGATTCGGTGACTCACGACAGACACCCGGCCGACCGGTTTCCTTGCCTTCTTCTGTTATTCGCCTCCCAACTGTAAATCAGTCTGATCTACCCCCCAGCCCAGTTTCTTAAACTCAGTGTTGGCGTGACGCGTCACGCTGAGATCCTCGAAACTGAGGGTCTATTTACTCAGGGATCGCGACCAGGTCGGATTTTCGGCGAGTGGTCTGTGGAATTCTCGAAATGGACAGTTCTGATTGGTCGTGCGGGATTCGTTACCATATCTTCGATACCAGACCGGACACTGAGTTTAAAGTAGAGGAGCGCCGACCGCGTAGTAAGCAGGTAAAAACATGACCAGATCCGCGAGTCGATAATCATTTGGCCCGTCCAAGATCACAATGGCGGAACACACGATTACAATGTTTACTCATACAAACCACGAACACGCTTCAAATTCCACGCAAGTTGTCGCTAAACTCCAACGCTTGTTTCACCCTTTTTCCTCACTGTGAGGAAAGCTGAAGCCGCCGGCGCCGATGTTTAGCGACGATTTGCGGCGCGGCGGCGTGTGAACGAACACTTGTATGGCGACGTGGTGAGCAATTTGGATCGCTGATTTGGCAATTTTGAAATTGATTATGGTTTTTGAAAGGCTGATCCAAAAAACTTATCAGAATTTAAACCCATACACCCGTTGCGGTAAAGTTCTTGAGCTAATAGACCGTCGACTCGCCGCATATCGACCCACTCGGAAATGCTTTGTGGGGCCAAATTATAACCTGTTGTGCGCGCATGCACTGGCAACAGGACAGGAAAACGGCCCCTGCCGCGAGCATGACGGCGGCAAGGAGGAGCGCCGCTGCGGCGACGGCGACACTTCGAGCGTGCTAGGCGCTTAATATCGGTTGCGGGTAGACGCCACTCTGGCGGATACGCCAGGTTCGGCGCGACGGCGGCGGCGGCGCGCATGGCGTTTGACGTATGGGAAAACGCAATGCGCGCCGCCGACGCCGGCGCGCCGGATCTGCCGTATCTGCCAGAGGAGCGTCGTCCCGTGAGGGATGTGAAGCCTCTGGCACGCTCGACGTGTCGCCGCCGCCGCCGCGGCACTACCCCCCGCCGCGATGCAGATTGCGGTTCACAGTGGCGTTTTCTTCGTTTGCGTGCCTGCGCCCCACCAAGGATCGTTGCAGGGGTCGAAATATGGCGAATCGACGATCTATTAACTCAAAACTTTACCGGAATAGGTGTACACGTCAGGCTTGGAGTGGTCATTTCAGGCCGATTTCGGTCCGCGTTTTTGGGTTTTCCGTCATTTTGTGGCGTTTTGAAAAAGTCTTACAGGTTATGCGTGAGATCGATTCAGACCAAGATCGACGAGTTAACGAAACGAGATGTCCCGAAATTGCGTTGAAATGAGGGCGCCGTGCACACGCGCTTGACAGGCCGCGATGGCGGCGTCGCAGGGAGGTACAAAAAAATGTGGCTCGGAAGATCGCCGCGAATACACATAAACTTCTGCGTCCCGAGAAATGCTGGACGCCATTCGAGCATCTAGACGGTTTCCACACGGTAGCCGTGGAATTGAGCCATTTCTTCGTTCTGCCTGACTAGACACCATACGAAGACTTGGACGACTCAACGGAACGGCGCCGCGGAACACCACGCGCGCCGACGTCCGCGTGCACGGCGCGCGGCTGAAACGCGTACTTTGTAGCATCGATAAGCAGTATAGCTCTTCGGCGGCGGCGTGCAATGGCGCCTCGCCGACTTATAGCGCGCGTCAGCCGAGGGTCATTCACCACTGTAAACAACAGCGGCTCGTGGCGCGTGTAAGACCGTTTTTGGACCATTGGACGAAAAACACAGACCCCATTTTAATAGTCTTGCCAATTCAGGGGTACTCAGTTCGGCTACTTGGCCGATTTCGGACCTTTTTCGAAACGCGAGGAAAAAACGAAGATTCGAGCAGAAATCGATTCGCACGGGACGCGCGACAGCGACGCGTCGACGTCGCCAGGCGGCGGCGCGGCTGGCGATCCGTTGCGCACACCGTATCGCCATGCGGTTCTGCGAATCGCCGCTGCGTTTGGTGTACGGACGCCGCACATCTTGCGTCGATCGTGTGCCGTCAGCCTCCAAAAAAAAAAGCTCTCAAGACCTCTCGAAGCCGTTATGGACCCGACGTGTATTTTCAGTAAACTCATTGTCGAGGATGCGGATCGCGACTCGCGGATCTGGTCAATGATGAATCCACCAGACCACGGGTGAAAAACAGTTGTGAGTTGAGCCGCCAGCGCCAGCCCCACCTCAGAGCCTTACATTTCCACCTGATCGCTGTGAGTCACTCTTCACGACACCAGTGCCCCAGGTACTGGTGTGCCACGCCGAGACGAAAATCCGCGTTTTGTACGGCGAAGCGCTCCCTCTCTCTTCACGCAGCGATAATGCAGAGCGATGAAGTGGTTTGGCAGGTGACAACGATATCCTTTGGCGCCTCTTGACACAACGATAACCCCGCCCTCCCGCCCGCCCCGCCGCCCCTCCGCGCCGCCTCAGATTATCAATCACGGGCACTGCAGTTACAAGGTCAAGACGGGTGGAGAAACGTTTTGTAGGAACAAATACAGCGTCACTGGTCTCTGCAACCGCAGCTCGTGTCCCCTTGCAAATAGTCGGTACGCAACTGTAGTCGAGGAGGGAGGTGAGAGAGCTCCACAACGTTATTATTTGTGGTTTTCACGTTTCGGCTGCCTCTTTGCAGGTACCGCCTACTTGTGTATGAAGACTGTTGAAAGGGCGCACAAACCCGCCACACTCTGGCATCGGGTCGCGCTCGATAAGAACTACGCGAAGGCTCTCAAACAAGTTGACGACCTCCTTTCACATTGGCAAGTGCACGTTTGTCAAAACCCCTGCTCCCCTTTTGCTGGAAACCATTCCTTGCTTAAAACCCAGTCTCAAAGTTTTCGCCCCCGCGTCGCACGCAGGTCACGATTCCTCGTCCACAAGAGCAAGCAGCGTCTCACGAAAGTAACGCAGTATTTCATGAGGACGCGCAAGCTGTTGCGGGAGAAAAGGTAACTGCGCAGCGTGTTGAGAGAAATTCAGAGGTGGTTCTCATCTCTGTATTCCTGCAGGCCCGAAATCGTAACTCTTCCAGCTCGTCAGCTGCAAAGAGAAGCTCGCAGAGAGTCAAAGGCGTGTCGTTTATCTTCTCTGCTTCGATTACGAATGCTAATCGTTGTATCCATCAGGCACACGTTGCCGCCCAACTGGAGACCTCAATTGAACAGGAGTTATTGGTATTTTTGTTTATTGCATCTTGCCATCCAGAAACTTCACTGACGTCGGTCACGCTCATGGTGTAGGAGCGTTTAAAATCGGGAACATATGACAACTTCCAATCCCACAATTTGAACAAGTACGAGGGTCTGACCGATACAACAAACGGAAAGGAATCGAACCTCAAAAAGCACCGCAGAGTGCACTTGGAAATGGAGTACGAGCACGGGAGTGAAGTGTTTTGATCGAAAACACCACCAAGCTCAACACTGCGTCCGTTTGGAGTGCAACCTTTGAATTATTCGTAGCTCAACGCTCTGCAATCAGAACACCAACCAACACGCTTGGGGCGACGCCTGGCAACACGACGGAGCACGCCTCGAAATCACATTTCTTTCCGCGACACTCCAAGTGGATATTTTTGTTTTGCCTTGCAACACTCCAAACTACAACAGCTCTGCTACAATGCGGAGCAAGTCAACTACTTCGTCCTCTGCAAGGCATTGTTCACAGTCCTCAACAAGCTGCAGTGATGGAGCTGGGCTTTAGTATTCTACATACCTTCAGGCGCTGGAAAAATGACAGCGCACCAAGTGAACCTCTACTTCACTAGCTTGTTTCAGAGTAAAGGTTTGAACACTCCACAATGGTCAGAACGACGGGCTTTTGTACCGACACGGCGATGGAACCAGCGATGGAACAAGTCAGAGAACATGAACTGCAATACTAGACTGACGCTGGAATTGACACCTCGACAGCTTGCAAAATTCCTCCTAATTTTGTTTGCTCCTGCTGACCAGTGACAGTCTGTGATCTCGGCATCAGAATAGGAATTCTGGTAGCCGATCGCATAGCTGATCCCAAATCAGCTACCGCGCCCCGACCGATCCCCCATATAAATAACTCAGGGAATTTACCTCCGTAGCCGATCTGAGTTGGCTACCAAGCCCCCATACAACTCATGGAATTATACCTCCGTAATAACCCAGGAATACCCGAAATTGCCGTCCCCACTATGGGCCTCAAAAGGAGGTATTCCCAGAATACAGAATGCACCGTGGGGGTGGGGAATTATGTTGACTCTCACATAACCGAGAACACAGTCAAGCGGGATTCCTGACTCAGGAATGATGGTCAGAATATGCCGATTCAGTTGTGTCCGGTAGGGAGCCGTCAGGACTGGATTTCGGATTATGCCACCATCGGGACTCCACCGGGACTGGACGCGTCATCTTCGCCCCCCCTGTCGCGACTAACTAGGGAACGAAAGTTGAACGTCGTTGCCACCGATACCAGCCAAATCACCGAATCTGGCCATTTCTTGCGCAAGGCCGTCACGTCGTGTATGCGACGTGTCGCCGGGTACCATTCTGCGTGCCTCGACGAGCGCTGCTCGATTCCGTTGAGAAACAGGCTGTACGGCGTCGGGGGCGGCGTCGCGGGCGTTTTTCGTGGCCATTCTGGACCCACCCGGTATATCATCAAGCTGGTATTTGGCCCTAGAAACAGACAGTCTGCGCCAAGTTGCGCGCCTACCTGACCCCGGCGATCTTGGTCCAAACGATAAGAGTTGGTCTTGCAACCAAAAGGTCTGACATATTTTGTCCGCGCGAGGGGAATGGGCCCCTACACTGCAAAATGAGGCACATTGCGGCCGTTGTGCGACGATATGCGCCGCTATGCAAGGTGCAACCGGCGCCTTTCGACTTTTTCGACTACGGGGAGCACGTTGGCGAGGTCGGAATACTGGATGGAGTTGGATGGAGCGGGTCTCCCGCTCTTCCTGCGAGCCCGCCTTGCATAGACCGAGCCCGGTGTCCGTGGACCGTGATTTGGATGTCCAACCGGGCAAATCTGTCTTGGCTGGAAACCAACTTCTGGAACCATACCTTGGGATGTGGGATATGGAGAAATAGCCACAGAAAGTGGAAGAGGGGTCGGAAGTGGGGGTCAGACTTGAAGTGAGGATCAGTTCCGAATAGGGGTCGATTTGACTAAGAATTGAACGTCTAAATGGGGTGCAAAGATGACTCACGAACGAGGGTCAAAATGATCTGGCAAAACTACCAACCGTATAAACCGGCCGGGAGCCGCGGCGCTGCCGGCCGCGGAAGCACACGATGTTCCCACAGCCCGAGGACACCATGTGCCTCTCGTCTCACGCAGGGTCCCCCGCCGCACGCACGGGTCTTTCGTGGCTATCGAAACTCCGCCGCCCACCCCCGCCGCCCATGGTCCCCCGCCACATGGGCGCCTGGCTCCTTCCGCGTGCCCCCGCAAGCCGCAGCCGCAACCCCCGTTGTTGACACGATGGCTACCCATTTGACGCGGCCCACGGGGCGCCGAAAACTCGTGCGAGTGACCTGCGAGCGCGTGTACGCATCATACCAGCACTCATTGTTGTGTGTGCCTGCCTATCGCGCGTCGTTCCAGCCGCTGCCCCGCCCTCCACTGATGCTCGCGATGGGCATTGTCAGTCGTTCTTTCGGGGGGGAGACGAACTGCGCGGACGAAAGATGAGCATTTGAGCAGTCGATCATACCTCCAGCTGCACCGATCAAACCCGGACTCTCGGTCCTTGAGCCTAACACCGCGAGTTTGATAGGCAGTTCGACCCCTCTTCGGCGACCCTTTTTCAGATTTCCGCGACCCCTTTTCGGCCTGAATGGCTATTTCTCCATGCGAGGCAGGGTCAGCCTAAAAAGGACATTAGCGCTCAGCGCGATATGATGGATATGAAAGTCATGAAAGATGACCTTTCTTGTTTTTGAAACCAAAATGACACTTGATCGCAGTTGACCCAAGATCGGTTGATCCAAGGATTCCCGATGCAAAAGCGCATCTTGAACGCGAATTGCCCGCGCCGTCGCGCACGCACGCGCCGTGGCGAGCACGCGGGGGGGTAATTTTGAAGGGCGTACCTCACGGTGAACGGGTGTCCGTCGCGTGTTATGACGATCTTGAGGATGTTCGGTTAAATTGCCGCGAGATGTGGCCGACGCGCGGAACGGACACCCACGTACAGTGACCGCGCGGACCGTCTGAAACCGAATATCGTATTTTCAAAGCGAGACTCCTATCAACGGCGCGGGCATTTGACCGTGTATAAGGTTGCATCCTATAGGCTGACCCTGCCTCGTACAACCCATCCCTTGTGGGCCTGAGAAGATGGTTTATATCTCTTCTACGCAATTCAGTCCCCGTACCAAATGGGCACATTTTGCTCTTTGTCCCTTTTCTTTGATTAAGTCGTCAATTTCCAAAGAGCTCTCGTGCGGCGCAATCTCTCCGTTTCGGAACACCGCACGTTTTTTATTCCCACCTCCAAAGCTTTATTAAGACGTCGACATCGAGAAAATCAAGTTATGAAAAACAAGTCGCGCGTAAACAAGTTTCAATCGGATACATTTCAGCGAGGAGCAAATGTGACCATTTAGTACTGGGACTGAATTGCGTAGTTTATGTTTGGGGGCTGAGCTCCTATGCAGTTCTACGAGGGGGGGAAATAGGGCATCTCAACCGTGAGACACTTGTCTCAGCTGGAACGCGCTGGTGATCGAGGAGAAGCTCCTGGTCAGAAACCGTGGAATAATCACGTGTGAAGAACGGTTTCTCGGCAGCTTCGCGAGAAGTCAAAACGAGCTGTTCATGTCAGCGCGAGCAGTCAACTACGGGACTCATGCCCCTGTGTCGTAAAAAAATAACCATACGGCAGTCCAAATGGCCTGCTTTGTATGGCGCAAGGACAGAGATCTGGTATCGACAGCGTCATTTGGTCACATCGCCGACCGGATTCGGCCGCGTGAAAGTAGTTTCCACACTTGGGATCGGCCGACCAAAACACCATTTTCTTACGACACAGGGGCCTGAGTCCCGTAGAAAACGAGCTATTCGGTTAGTCGGTGAAACTGTTCGGCTCAAAACGCGGGTTTGAAAACGTAAACGTGTGTGTGAAGGTGTGTGTGTATTCAAAAGCAGTCTAGGGTACTCGCCATGCCCGCCGCCTCATCCTCCTGCTCCGCGTGGGTGTACTCGCCCGAAGGGGTACTCGCCATGCCCGCAGCCTCATCCTCCTATTCCGCGCTGGGGCACTCGTCCGTGACGGCCACCGGCGTCGCGGAGTAATGGGGAGAAACCCGTTAACGGATAAAAATACCGGTCAACGGGAGGCACTCACACCGCGGTGGGTACTCCAGTAGCGGGGCCGCGCTGCGGCGCTGGGCACGCCCGTGAACATGGTAGCGTCGTGGGAGCCGGACACGAGCTCCGCAGTGGGCATCGGCGCGTGCGGCGCGCGTTGAGCCCCTCCGGTTGTGCGCATTGCTTATCCCAGGGGAAAGGGGGAAGACCCGGCTCTTGAAACCCTCCGTTGATAGAATGCCCGAGACCGGGGACGCCAGCAGCGCGCCGACGTCTGCGATACTCCGCGGGGTGCACATCTGGCGGCGCCGCCATGGCGGTGACCCCCGTGGGGGTCCGACTCGTCACAGCCAAGAAGACAGTAAAGGGGGGTTGGTGCGTGCTGCGCGCACAACGTGGCTGCCGCGATATCGCCGGGCGGTACAGTCGCCGGAAGCCAAGAGGCGATCCCGCGGCTCGAGCGACGTCGCGGAGGAATCTGGCGGCGGCAAAGCAGGCTCGACAGCTCGCATCGTGGGCGGAAGTGACGAGTACATTCGCATCGCGCTGAGGGGCATCGTCAAACACACTCACCGAACATCTCAGAACTCAGATCAATCGAGCAAACCGCAAAGACTTTGGCGCCCACCACGCAGCTGACGCTGGATACGCCGCGGGCGAGCGCTGGCGCTGCTGAAGCAGCTCTCTCCTAGAAGCTTTGAGCACTGCCAGACTGCGACGTCAACGACTCGCTGACAACGGCGCTGGTTTCGCGTCGGCGCACATGCTCATTTCACCGGTTTTTGCATTTTAGTGTACTAGTAAAGGCAATCAATCTTGCAGCCAAATCCAAGGGAGGCCAACCCGTTTATACGACGCCTGCGCTTCCTCCTCCAGCTCGTGCCCCTGGACACCGCCCGCGAGGCGTACGACGAGGGCTGCGCGGACATCCTGGACGCATGGGGGAGCATTGCGGACATCACCGCCGAGGAGCTGGCGGATCCCATCGTCGCAGCCCGCGTGTCGCTCCCATGCAAGTGGGGAGGGCAGGGCATCGTCGACCCACGGAAGCTGTGCGATCTCGCTCAGGTCGCCAGCTGGATGGCATGCGCCAGCTTCCTGGCTCAGACGGTGCCCGCGCTTCGTGACATCGGGTCCGAGCGCGAGGGGGATGGCGGCCCTTGCTGGGGTCACCTCAAACCAGCCTGGAGCCGCGCCAGCTCCCGTGGCGCGGATTTCATCCCGCAGTTCGAGGAGTCCACCTGCGGCAAGACCAAGAAGGGCCTGCAAGGGGCGCTGTGCGGCCTGGCCCACGCGCAGGAGTACAAGAAGATCCACGGGGACGCCCTGGCGATAAACGTGCGGGCAAGCTGGATAGTGGCGACAGCGATGCTGTCGATGAGCGGGCAGGGCGCGCTGGCCTGGCACGGACAGATCCCGTTCGGACCGTTCGCAGTTCTGGCGCCGCAGCTCGTCCTCGCCATCTGGCGCTTCGAGTTGAACCTTCCGATACCAGCCCTGGCCCGGGCTGTCAGAGACGGCACGCTGTGCTACTGCTGCTCGAAGCCGTACGACGAGTGGGCGGAGCACCGCGTGCTGACGGTGTCCAAGGGCAACGCCGGCGGCAACCGGTACGCGTCCCACAACCACCTCGTGCGGCAGACAGCAGTGATGTGCAAGGAGGCAGGTTTCAACGTCACAACGCACTGCGGGGGGTACCTTGGGGCAGACCAGGAGAGGGGTGGCCGTCACGCGACGAGCAACCATATCGCGGACCTGGTCATCACCGGCATGCGCACCAACGTCACGGCTGTGCTGGCCGACGCCACCATGGTGCACCCGGTGGGAGGCTCGGGAGCGGCGGCGGGGTGCGTGAAGCCCACATGCGCGCGGAACGCCGAGGGCGCATGCGTGGGGGAGAAGGAGATGGAGAAGATGAAGCACTACGGCAACCTGGGCCAAAGACACGGAGTCGCCATCATCGCCCTGGCATGCGAGACATATGGCAGAATGGGCCAGCAGTTCCTGGACTTCATCGCGGAGGTGGCGGAGCACGCCACATCGAAGGTGGACTCCCTGGACCACGACAGCGAGTCCGACGAGGCGGCGAAGACGAGGGCGAGCTACGCCCGCCAGCTGCGCCTACGTTGGCTACGTCTCATCTCCCTCACGCGCGTCAGGACCATCGCGGAGCGCCTGTGCGGGGCATCGGCATCGGCGGCGAAAGCGGCAGCAGCGGTCACACGACACCAGGTTCAGAGGGGTCTCTTCGTGGACGCTTCATTGGGCTCCCTCTGGGGGTCTAAATGGGGGGTTTACTGTAGGGTTTTGATCGTTAGACTTGAAATATAAGACGGACACATATATTTATACGAGGCAGGGTCAGCCTAAAAAGTGCATTAGCGCTCAGCGCGATATGATGGATTTGAAAGCTGACCTTTTTTGTTTTTGAAACCAAATTGACACTTGATCGCAGTTGACCCAAGATCGGTTGATCCAAGGATTCGCGATGCGAAAGCGCATCTTGAACGCGAATTGCCCGCGCCGTCGCGCGCGTACACGACGTGGCGAGCGCG
>Ga0307489_10002949_pt1 | contig 11326 bp, 21 predicted proteins | sample SB12metaG_FD_202247 | JGI IMG/M metagenome (GOLD analysis project Ga0307489, IMG submission 202247) | Sea-ice brine microbial communities from Beaufort Sea near Barrow, Alaska, United States - SB 1.2 | ecosystem: Environmental > Aquatic > Marine > Coastal | place: USA: Alaska | collected...
CCCCAAAACCCCAAAACCCCATGGTAGATATTCTGATCGTAAATGGGTGGTGGGTAAATGGATGGATGCGAAAGTGAATGGGTGCGAGAGTAAAATAGGGAAGCTTTGGTTAGTAGGTTTTAACAATCTTGCTTATGAGAAAGTGACTTTCACCTGTTGGTTCCAGTCACTTTGACTCAATTAGTTGGCAGTAGTCTATCAGTCAGACTGCTGCGTAGGTTGATGGATCACTCGGCGTCGCACTCGAGACCGCAGCCGATGCTGATAGACTCAAGGAGGGCAGCCTTGAATTTTTCCTCGGACTCGTAAGACTCGGGGAGCACGAGCTCGAACTGGTGAGGGTAAGACTTTGGCGCGTCTCCAGCAGCAAGGGTCTAGTCGATCCTGATGGTCATCTTCTTGAGGAAGCGCTGAGCCAAGTCGCCGATGCGAGATCTTCCTCCAACGAAGTTGAAGAAGAGCTTCTTGTCCTCGTAGTTGAGGCCCTTGTAGACGCTCCAGAAGCGCTTAATCTACTCGTTCTCAGCCTCCTCACAGTTGACGTAGATCGTCTACTCCTTGAGCAGGTCGAACTTGTTATCAAAGTCCTTGAGCTTCTACGTCTCAGCGAGAACCATGACGTCGTGCCAGTTCAAGTACTCTCTGAGGTAGTCCATGTCGCCAAGAGTGTGGGCGATACCCTTCTTCATGTTCTCGGTCTGCTCAGCTCCTTCGCCAATCAGCTTGTCGAGAAGGGCGGCCTGGAAGTCAGCAAGGTTCTCTGAGGTGACAGCAATGTCTTTGCCGTCTTCAATGAGGGGTAGAACCTCATCAGCGGAGTCTGTCCATACCCAGAACTCCTCTTCGAAGTCATCGGCAGCGAACTTGTTCAGACGCTTCTGAAGACGGGCGTCCTCCTTAGCATAGTCCTTGAGAGTGGGCTTCTCGTCCTTAGACAGCATCCAGAAGGTGGGAGCCAATGGCATTCCGAACCACAGGTGATCTTTGATCATGTTGCGGCCGATAAGAGCACCGATAAACTGGTAGCACTTCATCCAGTCGGAGTTGACCATCATGGGGTTCACTTTGTAGCATTCACGTTTAATGCCGCAACGGTGACGACCATTGGGAGTCTTGATGAAAAGTGGAAGCATATCTGACATCAGTTCCTTCTCCATGGTCCTGAAGACGAAGGCCGCATCGTTAGCCTCTCTCACATCGCTGTCGTCGTAATAATCGTCGACCACCTCAGTGATGAAACTGTTGTGAGTGTTCTGCATCATGGTGAAGTCGGTGTCACGAAGCATGCAGATCTGGAAAAGCTGGCCGAAGGTGGAGTCGCGGATGAAGTCGGAGTTGTTCTTAATGCCAAGCTGGAAGAATTCGAATGCCTACTTGCGGTTGTGATTGAACGTCGTTGTGAGTTAGGTGTCTCTCTGGACGTTGTATTCCTGCAGCTTGTCCTTGAACATTTACTGCTTGAGCGAGGGCAGAATAATATCTTAGTTAACCTTCATATGACTTGCGATTGAGTTGTTCCTCACAGATTCCTCGAAGAACGTGCTTGGAAGAAGGGTGGCGGCCGACTTGCTGAAGTTGATTAGCAGGCGGGTCCTGTCGGTAAGGAGGTCGGAGTCCAACTTGAGCAGGGCACTGTTGTTTGCAAACTCGAACATCTGTGGGTCGAACTGAGTGTCTTTCAGGGTATCAATCTAAGCTCCTTTCAATATAGTTAGGCGCATATTGTCGATCGCTCTCAGCAGCTCAAAGTCTTGGTCTTTGTCAAAGTTCTCGATGTTCTGCATCTTGGTTGCGAACTCGAGGTCAGGGGACTGAATATCAAGAATTTCTTTGCTGTCAATGTCAGCCTGGGTCATGGAGAATCGGAGGAACTCATTTGCAGACTCGGATCGATGGAAGAGTTAGGTCTGGTCGAGAATGGGAAGGTCTTCGAGCTCGACGATGGGGCCTCTCATGACGTAGAAGATGATTGGTGTCATGTCATATACCTGTCCACCCTCCCGAGCTTCTTCAAGCGTCGAGTAGACTTCCTTGACTTCGCCATTGACGATGTACTTGGCGTAGTAAAGCGACTGGCCTTGGATGACCTTGTTGCTCAGCGTAGTCTTCACGTCTTTGAAAGGAGCGTTTTTGTTGGCTTTGATGCCGTGAGAAATGATCTCTTCCAAGTTAGGGATATAATCGGGGTTGTCCTTAATCGCATCGAAGTTCTTCACTGGATGTCTTGTGGCGAAGCAGATGTCGGGCAAGCGGTCTTGGTACATAATGAAATCCTCTTCCTTAATGATATTCCACTGGCCACGTTGCTTGTAGAAATGGACTAGGTCGCGGTTTTCGGGCTCACCAGGCACTATAGAAGGTAGAACTTCGACGCTCTTCTGTATGATGATGAAGCTGGCTTCAGTAGAACATGCAAAGTCAACTACGTCATCGTGGGAAATCTTGTCTTTGCTAAGCATCACCAAGCTTTCGCCGTAACAGTCCGTGAGATTCTATCCGAATCTTCCATCTTTGGCACTTTCGGACCAGCCGTACATTTCTAGGCTGTTGGTCTTGTTGTCTCTAACTTGGATCAAAGCCCAAGACCTTCCACTCTCGACTTTAACAGGAACCTTTCCGTTGTTCTGGAACCAGACAAGCTTGTAGGGATGGGAGCGCTTCTCTTCAATGTCTATTTTCGCCTTCACATAAACGGGAGGCTCATTATTACGGTTCTTCACCTTATGGTCACCCCATTCCCACACGTTGTCGTCCTGGTCAATACCATAAGCGGACATTCCTGCGGAGGCAATCGACTTCATGTACGTTCCCTCGGGGAAGATTGGCTCTCTCCAGTCTGGGGCGCCAGTGGTGTCACCGCAGCCGACCATGTCGTAGTCGGCGCCAGCTGCGAAAATTTGCTTCACTGTTGGATCACTGACCTTCGTGGCTAAGACCCAGATGTTTTGGTAGTTGTCGCAAGCCCAACATTTGATAGCCTTCCAGCCTGGCTTCATGGTAATCTTGCAGGGGAAGTCTTCATTTTCCTCCTCGTTTTAGCGGATGGCGGGGATAGAACGGTATAAGAGGTAGCCTGAAGAGAAAACGTTGCCCAAATCGGTGACAACCACCATGAAATGTTTGCCTCCGGCCACATCCACGATCTTCTCAGCGGCAGCCATAGGGAACAAGTTTTTGATTTCGACGAACTTTTCGGCGTAGGCGTTAACTTCCACTTCTTTGCCGAGCATGTACTTCTTGTTTTGACCGCTGAAGAACAGTTTGTTTTCTTTGGTCAACAGAACGCGGAAGAACTTTCCAGTGTCAATTTTCAGGTAGTCTGCGCAATCATCTGGCTTTGGAATGAGTCGGAGTTTGTGCATATCTGTCTCTTTGCCAGAGCATCTGTAGCCCATACCCAAGACTTGATCGTCGCCAGCCACAAACATAGCGTGGTGGTTTCTGGCGACTACCTTTACGGCACTGATTTTTTCGATACCTTCGATAGTGTCGTAGTCAGTCATGGCAATTGAGTCATCCGAAGCGTTGCGGATATTGATCTTTCCAGACATCATCACGTCGTTAACACCGATTGGGAATTCAATAACAACTTCCTCGCCCTGGGCAACTCTCATCTAGGATTTATTGCCTTGGCGGAAACCGTCTGAGTCCATCATGATGGCCGCCGACTTGTCGACGGTCTTGACCATGTTGATTGCCTTCTTGGTTGTGGTCGCATCGATGCTGATCAAAATGTTGCTAGGACTAGTAAAGGTCTTTTTGAAGTAGGTGCTGTACATCTGTCTGTCGGTCTGGTAGGATTGACCGTACTTGCTGACGAGTGCAGAGTGATTTCCGTTTAACAGAGCCAAGAGCTTGATTCGCGACATCAGGCTGGTGAACTTGCGGCCGTGCTCCAGGTTTTGGTAAGCAGAGATCATGTTCATCACGGCATCAGTGCGCTTGAATGGCGTCTCTTAGGGTGAGTTGTCAGGGTTCTTCAGGCGAGCAGCCATGAAGATCTTGTTCAACTTGATGATAATCTCAGTGATCAATTTCTTCTTGCTGGATTTATCGGAGGACTGTTGCATGAATCCAAAGAGGCCGGTGATCATCTCACTTGTGAGGAGGCCGGTCACAGAGTTGGGGTTAGACAAGAAGGAGTCCAGATTACTAAGTATCAGGTCAAGGGCCCACGAGCAGCCTTTGACGAGCTCCTGGCTGATAACAACGTCAGCCTCGCTCTTGAAGAGCACAGCGAAACCCAGGTGTAGGTCGAAGACGACTTTGGCCATCTCAGCCCTCTGGCTTCCAACCAAGAAGTTTTACAGAGTGAAGATCTGCTTGGACAGGAAGAGAAGGTTGTTAGGATCGAGCACGTTGGTGAGCTTCGAGACTTTTCTAAGATCTCGGAGCTTGTAGTTTTGAAGCTCTTGGTAGTTGTCCTTCTTCACTTGCTCAATTGTCATGTCGGCCCTCTTCATGAAGTCCTTGACGAAGCAGCTGCGGAATTTGTTTCCTTCTTGCAGAGTGTCGAAGTATTGGAGCAATTTTGAGATTTGGTCTCTCACAATGCGCTGAGAACGCTGGTCGCCGAAGTAAAGTTGCTGGTAGGAGGCAGCCATATTGCTCTCGTGAATTAGGTCGCAAATCTTCATGTGCATGGCAGTCGCATTGATGGAGTTCTTGGTGTCAGCATCGATGCCGGTGCTTGCTTGCGACATAAGGCGGAGCCAGATCGAACTGGCAACGATCTGGTTGGCTTTGGAGATGCAAGACCGAAGTTGAGTGCGTTGGAGCTAATCAGGATTCGAGTTGTCTCTTTCAAAGACAATATCGTCGAAGCGGGTTCTGAACTCAGCCTGGTCCTGAACTGGCGAGTTAGGGTTAAAGAACTCTTTTCCACCTTCGACAATCAGTTTTTTTGATTCTTAAGTGAACTTTAGCATGAAGTCTGGCGTTTTTTCGTTGCTGATGGAGACGGATGACAGCCTGACTTGGGATCTAGCGTCGTTGCTAGTGCTCTCGCTGGAGGCGGCGTTGTCGAGATCTTACAACTGTTCCATCATTTTCTTCTCCTCTCGCTCGCGCTCCTTGACTTCTTCAGTTAAAAATTCAGACGCAATCTGGTCCTTGAGGATGATGGGCACAGTGGAATGAAGGAACTCGTTGTAGTTCTGAGCGCCGTCCTTAAGGAACTTAGTCACAAAATCCATTGCTTGTTCGGGGTTCTTGATTCTCTTTTGTGCAACATCGACCTTGTTACAAATTTGGGTGAGAAGTGTGCCGCGAGTGGGAGTAGGGGGCATTTTCTCGCCGGCCAAGAACTTCTTTGCCGAGTTGAAGGCTGTCTCGTCGACCACGATGAAGCGAACAGTAGCGCAATCCTTCCATCTCTTGTCCTGAAGGATCTTCTCCGCAAGTTTCTCGAAGGTAACGAGCAGGGGCAAGTTAGCGTTTTTGTCGGTTATAACGACGTTGGACATGAGGAGAGTGCCCAAGATGTGCTCGGACAGGGTCGCCAAGTCCTCAGACTTGATAAAGATGGCTTCATGTCTGGCGATGCGGAAGATGCTTAGGGAGTGGATGTCCACCTCAAGTCCAAGCTTGGTCTTGCGCTGGGGCTTAGGGGTGCACTGATTGCAAAGGTAGACTTCTGAAGTGCAATCGAGACATTTCATTAGACCAGTCTTTTTCTGCGAAATCTTGTAGATCGAGTTGATCGCGACCTTGCACTTTGTGCAGTTAAAAGACTCGTAGTCGGTTTCAGCGCCTCCGAATTAGTTAGTCAGCATGTGGTTATCGTCGCACATGCTGGTGGAGCGGCCTTCATCGCCAACAGTGAAAACAATGTCCATGTTAAGGAACTCAGGTGCGTTCTCATCATCGGTGCTTCTCTGCAAGAAAGCGGCGTTCTTTTAGTCTTCTTCGATGTAGAGGAGGAACTTGGAGTATTGGCCCGCGGACCTGTTCGTGTGTGTGGCAGCCATGAAAACTTCATTGGCGAGCATCGTCAGCAGGTTAGTTGAGACTAAAGGCTCGTCAGGCTTAATCACCTGTTGCGCCGCTTCCTTGGAGAGGAAGTTGATCAAGCTCTCAAGTTGGTTGTACGACTTGAGCACAACCAAGTACTGTTGCTCGAAGATTTCTAGCATCTTGAAGAGGCCTCTCTGAACGTAAGCCTGAAGAATCTGCTGCTGAATCGCAGAGCTGGGGTTCTAGCGAATAATCGTGTCCTTCTGAGTCATTCGGCTAAGGAGCTTCGTGATGATGGACGGATTCATGTAGATAGAGGAGCGCATGGTCATTTCCTTCGTCTTCTCCTTCTTCCGACTTTCGTCGAGATTTTCAGCGATTTCAAAGGCCTGAGCATCGGGAATAGCAGTCAAGTTCATGAGGTTGAATGCTTTCTGAATCTGCGTCTACTTGACACCCTGGTTGATTACAAGGCCAATTACCTGGTTACCAGGCTACTGCACCATGCTGAGGTTAGACTCGTGAATGTGCTCACGATCATTCTTAGCGTAGCCGAGGCAAATGAATTGGTCTCCACTCTCCTCGTCTATGCAGCGCTTGCCGGTGGTGATTAGGGGAATGTGTGACTCTGGGACAAGGGTGAAAAGTGTGGCAAAATCTACTGTGGACCTGGTTTCGATCTGAATCAGGGCAGTCTCGATCTGCTCACGAATGACGTTGCTGTGTTCTCCATCTTCCTTGGTCTAGATAGTCAGGAAGGTTCTGGTGATTTCCTCAACGACGGCGGGTTTTCCAACTTCGACTTGGTCGGTAGTGTTGAACGCGGCTTGCTTCGTCATGTAGATCTGGTTGAAAAGTAACTGCCAGAAAGGGGATTTCAGGGAGATGGTTGCTTTAACATCACTGATCGTCAGGACCGTGCTGGTCTTGTCTTGCTTGATGGCAGAAGTGACTGCGAAGTCCAAGTACTTCCTTGGCATGCTCAAACGAAGCATGTTCTGGAAGATCTTCTGTGTCAAGCACTGGATTGGCGACGAGCCAAGAACTGAGATGCGCACCAGAGTAGCCACGGTTCCCAACGAAATGACTTTCTTCAGCAGGTTGCACGAGTTTTTGCTGCTCTCTGAGAAGCTGAAGAGTAGCACCAGGATTCTGACGAAGCCAAAGATTGAGGTAGGGCTGAAGAATTGTGCTTTGCTAAGAGGATTCTCTTTGCACTCGAACTCTTTGAGCTAGTTCAACCATTCGTTGAGCTTTTCTTCCTCGGAAGTCTACTCGTTGACAGTATCTCTCAACTTAGGGAATTTGTCCTCTTCAGCCTCTTCTGCAGCAGCTTCTTCCTCTTTGAATTTCTGTTCGAGACCCTCTTCGACTGGAAGTCTTCCCTCGTTTTTGATGAGGTAGTTGAAGACTCTCCAGTCCCTGCTGATGATGGAGTTAACGACTGCTGCGTCTTCGTCGGCGATGCCGAAGTCCTCGGAAATCGCGAGTCTGAGTACATGCGAAATCGATTCCTCCTTCCTCTCGAGCAGGTAGATGAATGACTCTACTTTAATCACTGCGAGTCTATTTTGGGACTCATTCTCCTTCTTGGCGGCGGCGACACAGTCTTGGCCATTGAAACGTAGTTACTGGTCGACCATGTAGCTCTCAAGGTTATCAGGCTCCTCTCCAGTTTTGCGGTCAAAGCGAATGTCCTAATCGCGCTCAGCGGCGGCCTTCACTGGGTTTTGATGAAGCATATCCAAGTGTTAATTGATCTTGTCTTGGCAGATGTCGGTGATCTGCTGCAAAAGGACAGTGCCTACCATGTTCAAGCTTGAGTTAAGGTGGAACATTTGGTCCTACCTGTAGACGACCGAGTACACTTTCATGACAAGGAAGTCAAAGGTCTGGCGCAGACGTGCACTGAGCGAGTAGTCCTTGTCCTTCATTGAGTCGGTGTTGTTGTCAAGGTTCTCAATGGAGTAGTTGTACTTCTCTTTGCCCCAGGCGCAGCGGAGCGGGTTGAAAGTGCAGGGAGAGTTTTCGCCAGCGATCACACTCAAGACTTACTGTTTGGCGATAACTTCAAGGTCCGAGGGTACGTAATCCCACAGCAGACTGTTCAAGAGCTGGACGATGTGCTTAGGGTGAGTTTCATACTTAAGCTTTTGAGTGATGATGCTGATGCTGTCGAAGAATTGGGTTCTAATGCCGCGGGAAGTGCGAGCACCACAGCCTGGAACTCCATCGAGGTAGTGGGTAAGTTAGGCTTTGTTCCCGCGCAGGGAAGCTTACCACATGTGGAGGGTGTCGTAGAAGACATCGCAATCACTTGAGGAAAGAGTTTTGTTAAGCATCACAAGGCCTGCGAGTCTACGGAGACCCTTAATCTGGCCAAGTTCGATGAACTCCTAAAGCTTAGCAGAAGACAAATCTCCTTGGATGACTTCCAAGATCTCGTCCTCGATTCTCTAGATGGACTCTCTTCTTCGGACTTCTTCGGACTGCTCGGCCTTAGGTTGATGCTGGCTGGAGGAAGGCTCCCATTCGGTCCATTGGTTGTCTCTCTTCGCCTCGTAAAGACTATCGGTGTCAATCTTTACTGCGGTGTCCTTGGTTTCGAAAAGGAGGAGGAACTTGCACTTGTGAAAGACGTTTTCAATTGCCTTCTTCAGCTCAATATCGGTTTGCTTGTCGGTTCTTGCTCTGACAATCTCTTCATGCTCTGCGCTGAGTTTGCCTTGGAGAGCAGGAGAAGAAGGGTTAGCCTCGGCGTACTCCTTCTTGAATTCGTCGGTGAGTTTCGTCTTCAAGGTCTTTTCGATCTCATTCTTAGTTTTCTTTCTCCAGGCGCGCATCTTGCAAGCTTCTCTGTAGGCTCTGACGAGTTCTTTAGTTTCAGAAGGAAGTTCGCCGTCATCATCCCTCTTCATGGTCTCGATGGCAGTGTTGAACTCATCATAGAGGTCTTCGAAAAGGATCAGAGTGGCGAAGGTGTTGCGTACAAGTTTCTCGCTGACTTCGTCCTCTTCTTACATGCCTGATTCTTTGCATAGAGCCGCGATAAAGGATTTGGTGTCTTCGTTTTCATTCAATATGATTCTTGCAAGTCCTTTCTAGCTATCGGATTGCTCAACCTCGGATTCTGACTTCATGGTGAGAGCGCGCAGGTCTTTGTCGTTCGTAATCTTGAAAGAACCCTCAATCTCTTTCTTGCAGTTTTCGGAGAGAAGAGGAATGTAGTTCTCAGCGATGCCGAGCTCAAAGACTTTGTAATTGGCTAGCTGGCTTGACTTGGAGTCCTTATCGTCGTTTCCAAACACGAGACGGGCTGCGACCTTGCTAAGGCCGAAGGAGACGAATCTCTGGGCTTTGCTGAACTCTTCGACGACCTTATTGTTGAACTCCTTGATCTCAGGTTTGCGAGCGTGGAGGGTGGTGCTGTTGCCAATGTAGAAGTTCATGCCTTCGACAGCGTCGCGGAGAGCTTCTGCCACTTCGTCAAGGTCGGTACTTCCAACTTCGTAAAGCTGAATCGTCATCACGAACATCTGGATTCCCTTGATGATGGAGGTCTTGCCCATAATCAGAGTCTCCAACTTTGTAAAGACTGCCACCAGGTCTTCTTCTTCAAAGTCAGTGTAATCACAGGCGAGAATCGTTTAGGACAATTGGCGGATGACAGACTTGAAGTTGGAGCATGCGTGGATCATGCACTCGTAGAAGAAGTCGTTTAGTTTTTCCTTCTTCTCTGTGGCCGCTTTAAATGCCTTAGCTTTCTTCTCCACTTGCTTCTGCTCATCCTCATCAGGATTCTCAATAGGCTTGTTGTCAATTAGAAGTTTCATCTGTCCTCCGTAGTTGGCCATGGCCTCCTACAGGAAGTTGAAGTTGAACTCGACGAGTCTCATGGTCTCTTCACTGCCGTAGCCTTAGAATTCATCTTCAATTTTGGACTTGTCAGCGAACATGTCGTCGATCTTCTTGCCAAGGCGCTCTTGGATGAGCTAGCTGCAAACGACGAAGATTTGCTTCAATTTTTCTAGCACGCCTTCGTCTTGGTCGAAAACTTCCGCAAACTCAGCAGCCTGGTAGCGCTTAAGCAGGCGGATGATCTAGAGAGACTCTTCCTGTCCCTTAAAGGCCTTGAGCTAAGTTAGCATTTCGTCGAGCTTCTACTCAACGGTCTGCGTAGAGATTAGATCGGACATCTCGTTGTAGACCTGCTTGGACAGGTGGTAAATGTGCAGCTGGAAGCACTGCTCCTCAGAAAGCACAACGTTCTCAGAGGGGTTCTTCGTCTGACCGGGGTAGAGTTGGATCTGGTCAAGTTTGTCGATCAGCTTCTTCTACTCTTCCATTTCGGACTTGCTCATGATCTGGCGAATGGAGAGCTTGAGAGGGCGCAGGCAGCCGATGTGGGCGATGTAGATATGCAGCAGACTGTTCAGAGTGGACCTCTAACTGATGTGGGCTGAGTTAAAGTCATACTCGTCGAGAACTTCTTGTAAGGTGGTACGCAAGCACTTGAAGATGCTCTCCGAGATAGAGATACCGAACTTGTGTTTGAAGTAATCAAGCATTTTCTCACCATCGAGTTGTTTGTTGCCCATACTCCTCGCGAAGTAGTTCTTGGCCTAGGCCTCTTTACTGACGAAGGAGAGAATTATTGCGCGTGTGTAGTCGAACACCCAGCCGAGTTAGGTTAGGTCTTCCTTGGGCTCGGCATCCTGCTGCGCCTCAGCAGCCTTCTCAATGGCATTCTAGCGCGTCTCTTAGTAGCTCTACTGAGATTCGTTGAGGGCCTCGGTTTCGAGTGGGCCACCGATTAGCTGCGAGAACAAGTTAAGCTGGTAGGAGGGGTTCACCATCTTTACGATGGACTTTTTAATCCTGCTCTTGGGCTCGTCGAGGATGACGGGAACGTCTGGCAGCTTGGCAACCACTTCCTCTTCTTCTTCGCTCTGCACGATTGTCTTAAAGCCCTTCACTTTCCATTCGTCGAGCCACGAGTAGACGTCGGCATCGCAGGAGTAGAAGTTGGAGGAAAAGCTTACGTAGCACGACAAATGGATTCCGCTGTGCATGTTGCCCTTCTTCATTCGATTGCCAGAGTTCAAGTCAAAGATGTGCACGTTTTTGCGTGAATGCCACACCAAGTTGACTCCGTTAGAAGCGAGCGAACCGTGGTCTAAGTAGCCGCCATTATCGAGGTCGCTGGTCTCCTTGCCGATCCAGGGCTTGCCCTCCTAGTCGAGTAACTTGACTTCCTTGACGAACCTGATCACGTTTTCAACGAGCTCGTATACTTCGCAGTAAGTTTATTTTCTGGTGGAGGTTGCATCGCCCTCACGGTACATCACAAGCGTGTAGATGTAGCGGCCGT
>Ga0307489_10002950_pt1 | contig 11324 bp, 17 predicted proteins | sample SB12metaG_FD_202247 | JGI IMG/M metagenome (GOLD analysis project Ga0307489, IMG submission 202247) | Sea-ice brine microbial communities from Beaufort Sea near Barrow, Alaska, United States - SB 1.2 | ecosystem: Environmental > Aquatic > Marine > Coastal | place: USA: Alaska | collected...
TACACGCTGACGCGTTTCCCTCTGGCGGAACGAATAACGAGAGCGTCGGAGACACCCCCGCCGGTGTGGGCCGGGGGGTTGGGGAGAGGTTGCCGAGGAAAGGGGTCCTCCGAGAAAAACACAAAAGACGCAACTTGCCACCGCACCGCCGCAAGGGGGGGGAGGGGGGGTTGTGACGCACCGAGTTTGCGGAGGCGGTGAAGCGATGTGCGCCCCCCCGGATTGGCTCGGCCGCGTGTTGCGTGTCGCGTGCACACTGCTGTGTGTATCGCGGGAGGGTCCTGTACTACGACAGGGGACGGGGAGAGCCGACGTTTGAGACACCACTGCCAGATCAGACGATGGCGGCTGGACGTTATGCTGCGTAGCTGGGCAATATTGCCAGGTGGCCTATTGAAGACGAGCCACAACGGCAACCCCCCCCCGAGCCACCTCTTCCACACTCCAAAGCGTGCGCCGCTGTGCCCACACACACACCACCGGCTCTCCTCGTGTCCCCGACGCCATGGATCCACCCACGAGCGCTTGCCGCGGCGCGGGCGGCGCGCGACGAGGAGCTGCGCGGGGAGTGCGCCAAGGCTTTCGAGCACTACAAGAGCGGGTACCTGACGCGGGCCAGTGAACTCCTCAAGAAGCTCCTCGCGCGGCACCCCGCGCACCCGCTGCTGCACTACGCGTACGGGCGGCTGGCGCACAAGCGGGCGCTTGCGCAGCGGCAGCCGGCCGGTGTCAACAAGTACTTCGACGAGTGCATCGACCGCGTGGAAGCGGCGGGCATAGCCTGCCCGGACTCCCTGCTCCCCTACCTCCTCTACGTCCAGATATTATACGACTGCCCCGCACACAACGACCAGGTCGCCGAGATCCTCGATCGATGCCTTGCGCACCCTCTCCACCGCCGCCGCCGCGATCCCCCTCAACGCCGCGAATCTGGAGACCGCAAAGGACATCGCCATGTTCGACGCGGAGGTGTTTACGCTCGCGCTCTTTCCTGACGTCCGCGAGTGCGCAGACTCCGCCTCCTACCGGCGCGAGGCGCTAACCTGCCTCGCCAAAGCCTCGGCTTTGATCACGGACCTGCACCGCCAAGCTGAGAGCCTGGCCAAGAACACGCCTGGACAGTATGAGATGGACCACTTCATCGGCCTGCGAGACACCGAGCACGCGGCGGAGGCGGCGCGGCGGCTCCTGCGCGTTGACGCCACCAAGGCGCTCGCGGCGGTTCACCGGGTGATGGCGGGCAAGGGCACCGCGCACGACCTTCATGAGGCGGCGGCGGGCTGGCGCGAATCCGCTGACCAAGGCGACGTGAGTGCTCAGCTTCTCATCGGCGCGCTGCTGGCGCGCGGGGGCGGCGGCGTGAGGAAGAACCAGCCTCTGGGGAAGCGCTACCTCGAGCTCAGCGCCGCTGCGGGAAACGAGGCCGCCGTCACGCTTATGAAGGAGCTCCGCAAGTGCGTGGGTTGCGGCGAGCTCGACGTACACCACATGATCTGCTCACAGTGCCGCGACGCGCGATACTGCGACGACGACTGCCAGCTGCGGCACTGGCAGTGCCCGACGCACCCGCACAAGCTTCAATGCGTCCCACGGCGCGAGGCGGCGGCAGCGGATGGCGGATCCTCGGACAACGTGGTACCGCCGGGGGCGCACCTGGACCTCCTCAAGGACCAGATCGCGGCGGCGGCTGCGGCGCGCGTGGCGGGCCACGACCTGTTCCGGGCGCAGGAGGTCACCGAGGTGAAGGGGGGCAGTATCACGCAGAGCACTCCTTGGTAACACGACTGCTCCACTGAAAGTAAGTGGTCAAACAAGAGGTATCAATCGTGCTTTGCGACAAGGCCTATGTGACGAGGGCAATGCCGGACCCTACTTCAAGGCGGTCGAGGACTACACCGAGTCCATCAAGCTCAATTCCAAAGATGCTAAGGTGGGATACGGCATGCCCAGATTGTACAACCCTGCTTCGTCATCTCCGCTCGAATTACATCACGTCATGATATCATTTTCTGCATGCATTCAGCCCCACCACATGCTTAGGCGGCCCTGCCACGCGGCGTACAGCAACCGCGCGGCGTGCCACACCCACCTCGGCGCCTTCGCCGCGGCAATCGAGGACGCGGAGACGTGCATCGCGCTGGAGCCGGCGTGGGTCAAGGGTTACTCGCGCAAGGGTTGTGCGGAGCTCCACACCGAGCAGTTCGCCCTGGAAAGGCCCGGTTAACCTGGCATCGAATTGAGCTCTTTGGTAACGTGCCCGTGTTGAGTGCCACCACGTGTTAGGTGCCTCGATCATACTGGATTGGAGCGGATGATACCCGACTTTACAACAAGGCGGCCGCGTCGTACCAGTTCGGGCTCATGCACGAACCCGATAACGCGGAGCTGAAGGACGGGCTGTGCCGTGCGCGGGATGGAATGGATATGGACCCCGAGGCGGGCATGGCGGCCCTGATGGAGAGTTTGGAGGGGATTGGGGGCGCGGTGGGCCCGGAGCTCCGCGCCATCATGGTCGACCCCGTCGTGATGCAGGTGGTGGCCAACTTCACGGCGAACCCCGCGGCGGCGGCAGGGGCTTACACTCGTCCACTTTTCGACTCAACGTAAGCGCTTTCTATGGGATAGGGGGTGCATGTAGGGGTCGTTTAGGGGGTGTCCAGGAGCTGTCAGGGCTTATGAGGGGGTGTTTAGGTTGTGTTTTGTGTTCGAAACGGCTCAGGTTGAGCTGAAAATTTGACGAGTGCAAGCCCCTCGGCGGCGGCGGCGCAGATGATGAACCCCGAGGTGGCGGCCAAGGTGCAGAAGCTCATCGATGCCGGGATGATCATGATTTGAAGAAACCATTGACGAAACGATGAAACGAAGACGCTTATGCCGCACAAATTACACGCGCACGCAATGATATATGCATGGACTCACACACTGCGTCTCTACTTGTTCTATAGCCCTGCTCGCCTCGGGCTGGTGTGGTAATACGAGCTACATGATGCCCATAATCCCCCGCTCCGCACCCCCCGCGGCAAGCGCCCTATAAACGCCAAGCTCGCACACCTTCCCAGCTACACCCTAGCTAAGCAGCTAAATCGGACTAACTTGTGCGGTCCCTTGTAGTGACCTATGAGGTGCCGCGATGGGCCTCAATGTGCTAAACTAAGTTATGCGGTCCCTTGGAATAATTTATGCGGTCCCGCGATGGGCCTCGCGGTACGCCGCTGCCACGTCCCGCGCGCACTCAATGGCGGCCGCGATGTCCTCCCCACTACACCCGTAGCGTTGGTACCAGTGCACGTACGCGCCCGCTTCCAACAGGCGCGCGGCGCGGTCGGCCGCCGCGCTCAGTGCCTAGGGGCTAACACTCGCGCACTGCTCAGCTCAACTTAAGCGTTTTTGGGGGACAAGTTATTGAGTTTCAGTGACAAAAACGGCTCAGGCTGCGCAGAATAGTGGACGAGTGTAAGCCCCTGCCAGCGCCCCCGCCGCGGTGGACCGGTTGGCCACAATTGTCAACGAGCGGGAGCGCTCGTCGATACCAGTATTCCGACTCGGGGGCCCGGACCCCGGCGCTGACGCTGCTGCGGCCGCAGTCGCACGAGCACCAGTACCATCACTGGCACCGGCGTGTGCACCGGCACTCAACCGACCTGGGGGCCCAGCCCCAGACCCCGGTCCTGTCGCTATCGCGGCCGCGCGAGCACTAGGACCGGCCCCCATTCTACCTTGGTGTAGCGGCGCAAGCTGAAATCGAAAGCAAAACTTGAGAGCAGAACATCGTATTTTAGTTTCAAGCGCTTAGTTCCAGGCGCTTTCAGCGTGGGATTCATAGGGTCAACCGGCAACGCCCTACCAGGACCGCCCTCCAACCCACCTGGGGCCCTGGCCCCGGCCCCTGATGCAGTCGCGGCCGCAGTCGCACGAGTACCTGTACCGGCACTGGCACCGGCGCTTAGCCGGCCTGGGGCCCCGGACCCTGATGCGGTCGCGGCAGCACGAGCACCGGCACCGGCTCCAGAGGTGGGCCGTGCTGGCGTGCGAGTGCCCCCCCTTGGGGCCGCGGGCGGGGGCGGGGCGGGGTCCGACCAGAAGCCCAAAGCAGCGGCGGCGCGGCCCGGCGGCGGCGTTAGGATCCCCGCCTTGGCCAGTGCCGCCGCAACCGCTGCCGCCTCCGTTCCGTGTCCCGGGGCACTAATAAGCTCAATAACTCCGCAGTCGTCTCCAGCAGCAGCAGCAGCAGTGCCGCCAGCACCACCGCCGCCGCTCCGACATCCTCGCAGCACGGCTACCGCAGACGTCGTGGATGCCGCGGTAAGCACCCCCCCGCCCCTACCCCCACCCCCTTCACCCTCGCCCCCGTATATATCATCCCATGTGCTGACCATAGATTTGAGTCCTCCTACCATCCCCTTCCACGCCCTGTCGACAGGGGCTTACACTCGTCCACTATTTAGCTCAACGTGTCAACCTGAGCCGTTCCTGACACAAAACACACCATGAGCAACCCCTACTATCCCCTACCACCTCATGAAAAAATCCCAAACAACCCCTAAATGCACCCCCTATGCCACAGAAAGCTCTTACGTTGAGCCGAAAAGTGGACGAGCTTAAGCCCCTGCCTGTCGATGGCCGCCGGGTCATCGGTCTTACCCAACTCGCGCGCCGACGCCGCGAGCGACAACGACGACGAGGAGGAGGAGGCGGAACATGAAGCGGCACCAGAGAGCATGGGGGTAGTGTGCACCTCCAGCAACTTACGGCGGGGATCCTGGACCAGTGCGGCGACGACGGCGGCGGCTCGGGTTGGAGGATCACGCCTGTCCCCACCGCCGCCAGATAGTGCCAGCAGATGATGCTCGCCACGTCACGTGATGCCATTTAAATTGGGAAACGAGGGTCTATGTTTCAGGGAGAGTGACGTGGCAGGTATCATCTGAAGGCGCTACCTCCGCTGCCACCGCCGCCGCCACCGCCGAAGGCCCCGTCCGAGTGAAGGTCCGATCGGAGGAACCACGCGTCCGCCGCGGGGTCGTCGCGGTCGGTCGCCCTCGCCCGCCGGCCGCACGCGCCCCCCGATGCGGGGGGCAGGAGCGCCCGCGCTAGCGCCGCGCCGATGCTCCGATTGATGTCCCCGAGCGTGACTCCGTTGCCCCCACCCCCTCCCGCTTTAACTGCGCCCCCCACCCTTGCTGATCCCCCAACCCCGCTCCCCCTCCCCTTCTCCTTTGCTAGCGAGGCAAGCAACGCCCCGTTGCTTAGGACCTGCCAGATGCATATGTCCGTCTTATGTTTCAAGTCCAACAATTAAACACCCTTTAAGTATCCCCCCCATGTAGACCCCCAGAGGGAGTCCAACTGAAGCGTCCATGAAGCGACCCCTCTGAACCTGGTGTCGTGTGGCCGCTGCAGCCACTTGCTCGCCACGTCATCCAACGCATTAAATCCCCTACTTGCTTGAGCTAAACGGCATCCTATGACGTGGCGAGCGATGCCACCCTAAACCCTAAACCCTAAACGGCAGCCCTGCCGTTGCTGAATACCATGACGGCGTCGGCATTGTCGTGGATCTTCTTCATCGCTAACACCACGTTATAGCTCTGCGTTTGTGCGGTTTCGTGCGGTTCAGCGAGGGTCGGTGTTGCGTTTTGGGTACATTCGCGAGGTTTCCTGGTCAGGTGCCCATTACATGGCGATCAGGTGCCAAATATAAGGGGTCAGGTGCCCATCATAGGGGGGTCAGGTTCCCATTCAAGGGGGGTCTGGTGCCCATCATGGAGGGATCAGGTGCCCAGTATAGGGGGGCCAGGTGCCCATTGAAGGGGGGCCAGGTGCCAAGTACAGGGGTCCATGTGCCCATTATGGGGGGGGCAGGGGGCCATTATAGGGGGGGGGATGTTTGGGTGGTCACACACCTGCATGGGGGAGTCGCCGGTGTGGCGCGGCGCGACGGCCGCCAGCAGCAGCAGCGCCTTGGGGTAAGAGCTGCGACATTTTTCGAGAAGGCGCGAGCCCAAGCCGACCAGGAGGGTCATTGAGAACGAGCACTCGCCTGAGATCGGAGCGCGGCATACCTTGAGTGTGACCGCTCATACAGACGCGTGGAGGAGGAGGAGGTGATTCAGTGTCGGTGGAGAGCTTGTTCTCAACAACCCCCAGGTGACCATATCACTACACTTCCGTTTGGTCAGATGAACATATCTCTGCACCTCTGTTTGGTCAGATTACCATATCACGATATCTCTGTTTGGTCAGGTCACCATATCGCTACCCCTCTGTTTGGTCAGGTGACAATATCACCCTGCCGGAGCCCGTCCCGCCGGCCAGGCTGTGGATCAAGAGAATGTCCGGGGGTTTGCCTCCGTCTGCGGCCTCCACCACGTAGCGCCGCAAGTTGATACTAAAATTGGAGCTTGAGAGCGGTCATCATATGTTAGCTTGGAAGCGGTAAAATCAAGCGCGGTGAACCTGGGGTCAACTTGGGGTCAACCTGGGGTCAACCGCCTGACCATGACACTGCGAATGGCGCGCAGCGCGTCCACCAGCACGGCACCGTCGGCGCGCGCGCCGCTGCCGCCGAAGTGGCCGGTGAACCCCTCGTCCTCGGCCGCGCCCCCGGCGCCGCCCTGCCAGCCGCGGCGGGGGACCGCGGGCTGCAGGTACCCGCGCGCCAGGGGCTTACACTTGTCCACTCTCCAGCTCAAACTGAGACGTTTCTGTCACTCACGCCGCCCAGCGTATCATTTAACTTAAATGAACAAGGGATGGAACATAGCGGTGGATAAAGAAGTGCTTACGTTGAACCGGAAAATGGATGAAGGTACATTTGCAAGCCCCCGCCGTGTGCCCAGTTGTTGCCGCGCCCGCTGTGACCGTAGATGGCGGGGCAGTCCCGTAGCATGGGCCTGCCAGCAGGGGCTTACACTCGTCCACTTTTTCTACTCAACGTAAGCACTTTCTGTGAACACGCTGGTTGGTGTCACTCTGTCAGTGGCCAACACGGATCAGGTTGAGCTGAAAAGTGGACCAGTGTAAGCCCCTGCCTGCCGGCGCCCGGTGTGCCGGCGTCAGCTCCTGACGCCGTGGCCGCCGCCGCCGCACGCACCGCCTTGGGCTCCGTGTCGACCAGCACGCAGTGGCACGCGCGGGGCCGCGCCGCTGGGTCCTCATCCGCCGCCCTGGGCAGGAATGTGGGCGCCTCCCGGGCGACAGTGCGCCAAAACTCGGTGCCCACCTGGAGGGATGGATGCGTGGGGGTGTTTGGAAATCGTCAGGTGAAACACAGGTGATCTATGGATTGCAAAGCAAGGCATCGCAGTCTGACAGCCCCCTCCGCCCCTCCGGGACATATGCACCGCCTCGGCGCAGGGGCGCCGGTGGGAATGTGACCGTGGGGTGCCCACTCTGGTTCGAACGCACGCGGCGCGCGGCCGACTTGGAATGGTGCTTTGGGGCGTGTGGTGGAGGGGTGTCGGCGCACCTGATTGCCGCACTGGCCGACCTGCACCACCAGCAGCATGCGGCGCGCCCCCCCTCGGCCCCTCGCCCCCTGCGCTTCCAGACCGAGAGCGGCCTACAAGTGTTGATGGGTGGGGTCGGGCACCGGCATCGACAGTTCGGCACCGGCACCGGCACCGGCACCCTCATAAACCCTAAACCCGAAACCCTAAACCCAGGCTGACAGGTACGAGCGCGTCGTGAGATCGACGTTTCGGTTGCCATCCTCAATCACAACACGAGACCGGCACGGACAGGGGGGGTTGCCGCGATGGCGGGGGACTGGCGGGCGACGTCCACGGTGAACCGGCAGGCGGTCATAGACAAGCTGTGAGCCCCCTCCCCTCACCCCTTCCCACACCCCTTCCCCTTCCCTCACCCCTTCCTCTCATCCTCACCCCTTCCTCTCCTCCCATGGTTTGCCCACGCTCGGAACCCACGCCCGATGCCTGACGTCCGGCGTGCCGCTCACCCCTACGCGCTACAGGGTGAACTGCATGTTGGAGAGCAAGCCGCCTCCGCACGACGCTGACATGCTGAAGGGGGCCAACGAAGCTGGGACCAAAATCGAGGCGGGCTTTTGGGGGAAGTCCTCGGACCAGGCGAGGCTCTTCAGACTCGTTCTCAAAGACGGCTGGACGCCAAACGAGTTACCCAAGGCGTGCTCGTCGATGCGAAACCGACGGGCGTGGGCGGGGAACCGCCGGGGTTTACCGCGCCGCCGCCCCTGCCCTGATGCGAGCGAGGATGCCCTCCCCGCGGGCTGTGGCTTTCCGGCGCGCGCAACTCGCGGTAGCCGCCGCGTGCGAAGCTTCGAACCCATCTTTTCATCCCAAGACTAGACTTCCTCGCCGCCACGAAAACGCGTCGCGTTTTTAACGGTTAACGCGCTCGGGCCGGCGGGCGTTGGAAAGGGCCGCCTCTGGCAGCGTGACTTCTTCTCCCCGCGACGCGGCTCGCACCGAGGACCGCGGGGCGCGACCCCCGCACGATGGCGTGCTAATGGCCTCCTTCATAACGGATGTCCTGTTTTGAGTTTCCCTGCGTGACCTGCCCTCTCCACGGGGCTCCCTTGGAGTGGTGCTGCCCTTGCCTCGTAAAACTGCACATGTGAACCCAGTGGGCTTCGTCAAACATATTTGGATTAGCCGAAAGAATAATGTTCTCTTGCTGGTCAACCAACGTTCGTTGAGTTGTCACCTCGCTGCGACCCTGCGTTTGGGATGACTACTTTAAGAAGCTGGGGACGAAGCTGAAGGTAGGGCGGTGCAGGTTGACCCTATCTAACCCACGTTGAAACCGCCTAGAACTAAGCGCTTTAAACTAACACATTTCAAACTGCTTTGGAGGTTTGATCCTAAATCCAATTTGCGCCGCTACGTGAAGGGCATCTCGCAGAAGGTCAAGGAGCAGCAGACGGCGGCGCAGGCGGCGCAGCAGCAGCAGGTAGCGCCTTCAGATCACACCTACCACGTCATTCTCCAAACGATAGACCCTCGTTGATTGAGTTAAATGGCATTGACATGACGCGGCGAGCGTTATCTGAAGGCACTATCTGGAGCAGGCTGCGCAGCAGGCGGCGGCGCAGCAGCAACAGCTGCAGCAACAGCTGCAGCAACAGCTGCAGCAACCACCACAGCTGTCACAACAGCAACAACAACAGCTGGCGCACCAAAAGCAGCAGCAGCAGCAGCAGGCAGGGCCTCGCATGTTTGGGCAGTTTCACGGGTTCCGTGAGGGTCCGGTAACGCGTTTTGGGTAGCTTCGCAAGGTCCTTGGGGACCATTGGGTCGTTCAGCAAGGGCTCGACCGAGTTCTCTTTTCTGCGGGACTGAGCTTTTCAGCCAGAGAGGTCGAGAGACGCCTCCGCGTGTATCAGATGGCACCAGGCTTTCGCCCTAGCACTTAGATTGAGCTGAAACTGGAATTAGGGACAGACTGTCCCGGAAACCACGCAAGTTAACCCAACGTGATGCCCAGAAGAATATTAAGTTGAGGTGAACAGGGTCCGCCGATACACTGGAACTGGTCCGGCGTCCACGCACGGAGGGGGCGCCAATGAAGCCCAGCAGGAACAGCAGCATCAACACATCACTGGCGCCAAAGTTAAATGACATTATATTGAGCACGTAAGACCCGGGCACCAGGCGCACCAGGCGGCCCTGATGCAGCAGCAACAGCCACAACAACAGCACCAGCACCAGCAACAACAGCAAGCAGCAGCAGGTAGCGCCTTCAGATAACACCTGCCACGTCATCACCCAATGGATAGACCCTCGGTTATTGAGTTGAATGGCATCACATGACGTGGCAAGCTTTATCTCTGAAGGCACTATCTGGAGCAGCAGCTGGGATGCATGCAGCGGGGCAGCAACAGCTTCAACAGCAGCGGCAGCAGCTGCAGCACAAACAGCAACAACAGCTTGAGCAACAGCAGCAGCAACTTCAACAACAGCAACAGCAGCAGCAGCAGCAGCAGCTCATTCAACAGCAACAGCCGCAGGTGAGGATGCACACATGGAACACGTTTACCCTTGATGTGTCCGAATGGCACCTATCTGATCAGTCACCCTTGGTGTGTCTGCATAAGCCACCTTCGGTGTGTCTGGCTGAACGCCTTTGTGACGTGACCCCCATTCGGTGGATCTTACCACGTGCTACTACTGATTTGTGTTCCCTACTGCGAGCAGCAGCAGCGGCAGGCACAGCAGCAGCAGCAGCAGCAGCAGGACAAGCTAATGACCCAGGCGATATTGAAGAAGTACCTGGACACGCACCCGGAGGTCAAGGCAGGGGGGCTCTTGAGAACAAGCACTTTATATTTCGTCCTCGTCCTCGTCCTCCTCGTCTTCCTCCTCCTCCTCCTCCACATCCTCCTCCTCCTCCTCCTCCTCATTCTCCTCCTCTCCCCCTCCTCCTCCTTCTTCGGCCTTAAATCTCCTCCTCCTGAGCGCGTCTGTACGAGCACTAAGCACTCACACTCAAGGTGAGCCGTGCGGAGATCTCGGTCGAGTGCTTGTCACTCACACTCAAGGTGAGCCGTGCCCTGATCTCGGTGGAGTGGTTGCTCTCAAAGGCCCTCCTGAGAGATTGTTGGCACGTGATAAGTTTACGGGGGTCCAGGTGGTTCTTCAATTAATAGACCCTGATCGTTCTGAATGGCCCTCCAGCACGGCGAGGTTCAGCAAGATGTCGGATGAGCAGCGAAAACCGGAGCTGCAAAAAATCATGACAACCATAAGGCATGGGGGGTTGAATCGACGAACTGAGTTCGCCGCGTCTGTATGAGCAATCACCCTGAAGGTACGTCATGTTCACATCGCTGTTTCAGTGCTGGTTCTCAAGAACCCTCGACCAACGTGGAATCGACGAACCGAGTCCGCGCGTCTGTATGAGCAATCACCATGAAGGTACGTCATGTTCTGATCCCCGTTTCAGTGCTTGATCTCAACGAACCCTCAAACCTTCACGAACCTTGAACCCTAATGAACCTCAAACCCTAGTACCTTAGAGCCCTCCTGCCAGGGCAAACATGACAGAGCGGAACACACAAATGAAGGCGCAGCACATGAAAAATGCGGCGGCAGTGGCGGGGGTGACGGGGGCGGGGGGGGTGGGGGTGGCGGGGACGGGAGGGGCCGGGGGGGCGGGGGCGGGGGGGTACGGGGGCGGGCAGGCAGCCCACCCCGCGCTGGTGGAGCACATCAGCAGTATCATCGCGGCGGAGATGGGCAACGGTGGTGGCGGTGGGGGTATGACGCCTGATATGGCGGCGTATTGGAAGAGGCTGCAAGAGATGCGCACAGCGTACCTGCCGCAGCTGCAGCAGACCTTCGTGC
>Ga0307489_10002952_pt1 | contig 11322 bp, 17 predicted proteins | sample SB12metaG_FD_202247 | JGI IMG/M metagenome (GOLD analysis project Ga0307489, IMG submission 202247) | Sea-ice brine microbial communities from Beaufort Sea near Barrow, Alaska, United States - SB 1.2 | ecosystem: Environmental > Aquatic > Marine > Coastal | place: USA: Alaska | collected...
CAACGGCTCTCGAGCAACCCCGCATTCCGCGGCCGCGCCGGGCGACGAAGGCGGCGGGTCTTACCCCCGCTGCGGTCCCGTGTACAGAAAATACCTCCCGTGCGTGGAGTGGACGAGACGCGCCAGGGATGCCGCTGCCCTCCAAGCGCCACAACAGCCCGTGGGTGAGTTGTGATGCCTCCGAACATTGCATGGTGCCGAGTCTCCGAGAGGAGAACACTCTTGTCCCCTCTTGACGCCTCACGATAGCCATACCATACGCCACACACCCGCCGCCGTCGCCATCACCGCTTTATAGCCGGAGGGGACACGTATCCGGGGACAACGTACCCTCCTCTTCCTCTCACTGTGAGCCAAGAGCTGCTCCCCTTCCCCATCCTTCTGTCTTCACGACTTATGTGCGACACCGCTGTCTTTTGTTTCGCAGGGCGCGGAGAGCCGCGGGCCGACGCCGACGGACGCGCGGCTCGCGAGCGACGGCGCGGCGCCCCTGGAGGTGGAGGCGGCACCGGAGTGGGCGGCGGCGGCGCGGCATCCCACGGACAAGCGCGGGCTGCTGCCCGATGACCCCGCCGCGCGCCAGGCGTACGGGAAGGCAGGGCCTGCGCCGAGGAGCACGCGTCGAGCGTGTCCGACACGGGTACACTGGTACACGGTGAGCAAACAGTCAGGGAACGAGTGGCCAGGCCAGGGAGGAGGATGCGGCGTGTGCGGGTACAGGGGAAATATATGCACACAGAGTCAGGTTGAGTGATTAAGCGAACGAGTGGCTGCCTCTGCTTCCCGAGCCTGCTCAACTTACGCATGCACCTTCGAGGGGCCAAGCGGCGATACCAAATGTGGTTGCAGGGACAAACGCAATGTGTGACTGGTGCCAGGCCCTGCGGCAAGGTCTTGCAACGAAAGCAGGATGGCGAGCACGCGTCGCGACGCGACCGCGAGATACATCAATTGGACAGTGCACGGAGCAACTCAGGCGAGCAGCAGCCGTATAATCCAGTACGGGCAGGCGGGCCCGGCGGAAGCGGCGGTGGCGAAGGTCTCGAGCGCAAACGCAGCGTGTGCTGGGTCGACGGCGACGGGCTCGAGGTGTACGAGGCAAGCGGCGGCGGCGGCGACGGCGATGGGTTGGGGCGTAGCGTCGCGGCCAACGCGGCGGCGGGGAAGCGGCGGGAGGCGACCAGCGCACACGTCGCCGCGGTGTCAGCGGAGATTCGCGGCGGCCTGGACGGCGGCGGCGGGGGGGGCAGCGGTGGAGGGGCCGGGGTCGGGGCCGGCGGGGAAATGTGTGGGACGCTGCGGCGGCACGGCGACAGCTGGACCACGTTCAGCAAGGTGGAGCGGCACTTGGCAGCCGCTCTACTCGATCAGGGCGTCATGCGGTGCGCGCATCTCATCGGCAACGACCATCGGCGGGCACTGATATTGCTATCCAAGCGAGAAAACGGTTCAGGGGGAGGGAAACTCGAGAAGTCCGTGTATTGCGCGGAGTGCTGGGAGCGACTGGAGGTGAAACGTGCCGCGGCAGTGGTGAGGTAGGGCCTCGTATGTATTACTCGCCATGTCATAGGATGCCACGCTCTGGACGTCCAGAATGAAGTCTCCACAACGCGTGTTCATGATGTGACGCGCAGTATTTGCCTGTTCCTAGACAGACACTGCTCGCTACATTATAGGATGCCCTTTAAACCATTAACCGATGGGTCAAAGTGCGACTCGATGATGTGGCAGGCATCCCGCTGCTCGTCCCTATGCTGTGGTGCCACGACTGCGGCAACCCGTTCGCACTCAGCAACACCAAACAGTACATGCTACAAAGCGGACTCACCGGCACCGGCCTGATCCCCGGCGGAGGCGGCGGCGAGGGGGGCGGGGGCAGGGGCTTACACTCGTCCACTTCTCAGCTCAATCTAAGCCGTTCTGGTCAGGGAGCCGTTGTGTGTCCAATTTGTGACGAGTTATGACCCATCCATCTACTGCAGGTACCCAACGTGTCCCACAAAAAAGTGCTTACGTTCAGCTGAGAAGTGGACGAGTGTAAGCCCCTGGGCGGGGGTACCGGAGGCGGCAAATCGGTGGACATTTGTTTCATGTGCGCGCCCCGCTGGCAGATCACAAAGACGGCTGGGCTGTGGGCAGGGCCTTCCAATGTTCCCTTTTCAGCTCAACTTGATCACTTTCGAGGGATAACTCCCAGTGGTTTCACAGACATTTCAACTCAAGTTGAGCTGCAAAGGGAACGACTGTCAGCGTTCCTTTTTCTGCTCAACTTGAGCACTTTTGAGGGTACCCGCCAGTGCTTTCACAGACAAGGGACAGAATAGCTGTAGTTGAGGAGCTGAAAAGGCAACGATTTGTAAGGCACTGGCTGTGGGTGCAAAAAACACGCGAAACCAAGGAGGCAGCGGGCGCCGCGGAGGCGGCGAAGGCGCAAGCCGCCGCGGACGACTTCAAAGGTGGGGACAGCTGCATACTGTACTGGTACTCGTGTGCATTAAGCGTAATGTATGTTTCATATATGACGTGGCGAACATTATATACCCCAGCATGTATCCAGACCCACTTGCATCGAGAATGATGTCATGTGATGTGGTGAGCATTGTATAAGCCGACTCCCGGCATGTGTCTCGTCCCACATATAGCATGAATACTGTCATCATATGATTTGGTGAGCATTATACAGCCGGCCCTATACAAAGCGCTTCCCATGGACCAGCGCGTGGAATTTCTGGACGGGGCGATTGAGCGGCGGCGACATACAGCGGACGACGACTTCGCGGCGCGCCCCATGCGCCTTCCAGCAAGTTCGCGACCTGACCCCCGAGTGTCCACCGCACCGGGCACCTCAGCCGCTGCCCGAGCGTCCACCGCATCGGGTCCACGAGCATACACCGCACCAGGTCCCAGAATATCCACCACAGCGGGTACCCGAACGTCGGGCGCGTCCGGATCGCCCCCTGCTGCCAGCACACCGCGGATGACGCTCAAGCCTTGGCAGCCCGGTATGGTGATTATTGAGAACAACAACTCGACCGACATCAAATTGTCGAAACAAGTCTGCACGTAAGAGTCACACCTTTCGGTTTAGCCGTGTTACCAAATGAACGCTGAATTTGATATCGGGCCTTATGAGGCGGTTACACTGCGCAACAGGAAAAAGTGGCCCGAGCGTCCACCGCATCGGTTGCGCAAAATGGAAATGCAGCCCGAGCGTCCACCGCATCGGTTGCGCAACAGGGGAAAGCCCCGCGGGCGTCAACTGCATCGAATGCCCGAACGTCCACCGTGAAGCTGTGGAAGAAAGGCGCCAGGGCAGGGGGTCTACTGAGAACAAGCCCTCGATCAACGTTGAATCTTCTCCTCCTTCTCCTCCTCCTTTCGCATTTTCATGAGAATTCATTTTGTTTTCTTTCCCCACGTTCATCGAGCCCCAAGGCGCTTCACATGGTGAGCTTAGCCAACCCTCACCATCTCCTCCTCCTCCTTGCGCCTGCATGAGCATTCAACCTCAAGGTAATTCATGATCTGATCTCGGTTCGAGTGCTTGCTCTCAGTGGCACTGGTACAAGGACAGTTTTGCGTTGGGCGGGCCTGAAGTGAAAGGAAACTTGGTCAACCAGGTAGGGGAGCAGCAGAAGACGCTCGTCAGAACATCAGGCGTGCGGTGTTTCACTCAAGAGACGAGCTTCGCAGTTTTCCAGGGGGGCACAAATGGCGATGGCGAATTCTCGAATAAGAGACGGTCGTTTTGCCATATTGGGCCGTATGTGGCAGATCTGACCGTCTATCAACTCGACTGCTCCAACGCGATCAGAGTTGACCGGCATCTGTGCCCCCCTGGAAACCTGCGAAGAGGGTTGGCTTCTTGTGTTGAATGCCATCTTGAGTAATTTCTGACGGACCCTACTCCTGGGGTGGGTTGGAGGCAGCTCGAGACGCGCACTCCAGCGTGGGGGGCTTGTACCAGGCGTAGGGTCCGGCAAAAAACGGGTTCAGAACATCCTACAGTACGCTGCGCATCACCTAGACTTCCGTGCAATTAGTCCCACCGACCAGGGCCGAATTTCTAACCCAATCTCGTATCCACCAGCACTCTGGTTTATGTTTTCTGTGGCCGAATCTAGCCTAATCAAGAAACTGACTGTGTCCGGCCAACAAGCAGTTATCTACGAGTGCCGAACAGTGTAATCAGGCGATTGGCATCTAACTCCAGAAACGGGGGTTGGCAAATGCGCGGAATGACATTTTTGTGCAATTTTTGCCCGGCCCTACTCCTGGCGAGGGTTTGGACGACGGTAATCCCAGCTTCCTCGGCACGGCTGAGACGCGTGGAAACCCGGGTGAGCGGCACTCGCTGTTATCTCGAGAAGCCTTCGTCCAGGGCTCAGTCAAGCAAGGCTCATCAGGCATGGCTAATGTCGCGATGGGTGCTATGATGAAAGCGCTCGCTGCCGCGAAGAACACCGCCGCTGCGTCACCTTCTGCCGCCACTTCACCTTTCAGCGCCGCCGCCGCTAGGAGCGCCGCCGTCGCCGCCGCTGCTTCACTATCCAACGCCGGTGGCGCTTCACCTTCCAACGCTGGTGGCCCCTCCCCCGGCCCTTCACCGGGGTTGGATGTGAGGAGTTCAATGGTTTCACCGGGAGGGGGTCCGGGGGGGTCAATGCTTTCATCGGGGGGGGGTTCGGACGGGTCAATGATGACGCCACCGTCCGGAGGGGAGCGGGAGGGAACACCTGGAGACTTCGGAGTTGGAGACGGTGGCGGACCCCGACGACAGCCACGCGTGTCATTCGCAGCCGCGGATTACGCGTCGTCGCCGTCGTCGCTGGTGGTGGCTTCGGTTGGGAAAGAGAAGGGCGTGGGTGTGGATGCGTCGCAGCAGGCGGTGCGGATGGCAGGGCCTGCCAGATATTGCTCGCCACGTCACAGAATGCTGTTTCACTCCAGAAACGAAGTATAAGAAATATGTGCCAATAATGCGCTGAGCAATATCTGCTTTCGTTGTACTTTGTGTTTGATCATTATGCTTGCATAAAGAAGAAATCCATATATGCCGGGCCCTGAGGAATGCTGGAGGAAGCCGCCGGCGCCGCCGCCACTGCAGCGCGACGCGCTCTGGGCCCATACGCCACCGAGGAGGAGTGTCTGGGTAGGGCCCGGCACAAAACGCTCGACACATCAGACGGGCTTGCGTCTAACGCAAGGATCGAGGATTGGCAATTGTGTTGAATGATGCTTCTAGCTGCTCGCCACGTCACAAGTCATAGGATGCCACTTACTCAATAAACGGGGGTTTACGATGCGTGTCGGTGATGTGGCGGCTATCTGCCCGGCCCTAGGACTGGTGGAGGCGCTGCGGCGGTTCGGAGACGACGCGGAGGCCGCGGTGGCGGCCGCATCGGAGGTGGCGGCGAATGACGCAGCGGCGTCGTTTCCGGCGCGCGCGCTCGGTCTGCACGGTACAGAGCAACTACTGAAGCAGCTTGGTCTCAAGGACCCCAACGATCCCAGCGGCGGCGGCAGCGGCGGCGGCGGTGGCGTTGACTCCATGAATGGGCAGATATTTCCGCCGCCGCCACCGCCGCCACCCGCCGCCGAACAGGCAGGGCCTTACACTCGCTCACTTTGCAGTTCAACCTGACTGCTCGCTCGTAGTTTACCAGTGCACCCGTACACACCCGCGGCATCCTCCGTCATGGTCTGGCCACTCGGTCCTGTGGTTGATTTGGACTGTTTGGGGCTTGGAGTAACTTTGAAGCCCTGCCAACGCCACAGTCCTGCGTCACAAAGCTGCCGCCCATCTCCCCCATTTTTAGACAGAGAATGTCACCAGAGCCCTTGATTAAGTTACGATGCACCATCAGCTCCAATCATAAGACCCCTATAACACCTTTTGATCAATATCCCCCCTAAACTTGGAAGCCCTGCACTCATTGTAAGGCCCTGCGATCAGAGTGACTTTGGGGGCGACATCGACGACCCGGAGTTGCAGAGGTCAGTGGCGGCGGTGGCGGAGGTGGTGGATGATGTGGAGGACGACAAGGAGAAGACGGAGAGGGAGTACCGAGAGCGACGGTTGAAGGAGCGCGAGGGCGCGCGCTCAAAGCTCGAGATGTGGCGGGGCTCAGGAATCCACGGCCGCCACGTCATTGGATGGTCCATGCCCGTCATGTCACAGCATGCGCCGCACTGTGTGTGAGACAATCGTTTAATGAGCCGAGTGACGAGTGACACCCCGTGATGTGTCAAGCACGATGTAAATGGCCATAAGCGCTGGGCCAAGGGGGGCGTAGACTTTGGGGCGTACCGCACGGCCGCTGCCGCGGTGCCTGGTCCATCATCCGAGGTGGGCGATTCAGGTGATCTGGCGAGAGCAGCGTGGGAGCTGGCGGCTGCAACACCATCAACATCATTATCACCATTGGCAGCGGCAGAGGGAGCTCACCTTCCTGCATTCCCGACTTCCACGACTTCCGTGTCAATTGTTGCCACGGTGGTTCCCGTAGCCACCCGGGTGGACTACGATAGAAGGACCCCAAGCAGCCCCGGCGGCGATGGTGGTGCTGGTGGTGCTGGTGGTGAGGCAGACTATGGACAAACAGTGAGTGGCGGTGGCGGGGGAGGTGAGGACTCCAACAGGAGGTTGCCTAGGCATACTGTCGGAGGCGGAGGCTCCACAACACAGGAAGCCAAACAAAGAGTGCGATTCTCCGAGCCCGTGTTTAACCCGGGAGGTTCAGAGATGGTGGATGGCAACGCCAACATAGGCATGTCGTTCGGTGGTCAAGTCACTGTCAGCAGGCTGTCTCCAGGCGGCGGCAGCGGCGGCGGCGGCAGTGGCGGCGGCAGTGACAACTACCTTAATGACTTGGCCCACTCCCCTCGCTTCTCCGGACGAAGTCGCGGTGAGCTTGAGAGCCTGAGCGAGGACGAAGACGGAGGCGTGACACTCCCGCTGCGATCCATTCTCTCCACCTCCACCGCCTCCGATGACGCCGTTGACGCACCCCGTTCCCCGAGTGAGGAACTAAACGAGCACACAGTCGGAGGCAGAGGCCGGGTCCGCCAGATACTGCTCGCCACGTGATACACAATTTGTTCGACCCTCGTGACCTCACTGAAATAGCTCTACCATCCTATGACGTGGTAAGCAAAATTTGCCAGACCCTAGGCGAAGGAACCGCAACAAATGGAGGCAAAGCAAGAAAATCCGTACGATTCTCTGTCCCGGTGGGTGCCCTGGGTGGATTAGAGATGATGGATGTCAAAGCCAACGGACGCGCGTCGGATATTGGTCAAGTCGCTGTTGGCAGCGGCAGCGGTATCGGTGCGATGTTCGGAGGAGGGCTGCAGGTCGATGACAGGGGTCAAGGCGGGTGGCATCAGGTGTTTAGCCCACCACCCGCAGGGCTGGCTCCACCCAGGCAGGGGGGGCATTGAGAACAAGCACTCGACCAATGTTGAATCTCGGCCTCCTCTTCCACGCGTCTGTGTGAGCATTCACCCTGAAGCTGAGTCATACTCCTATCTCGGCTCGAGTGCTTGTTCTCAATGACCCTCCTGCCAGTCGCCTAGCCCTGGCTGATGGCAACGGCGTCAAGGGTTCGGCGGGCTACTTTGCCGCGGCGGCTGCTGCCGGCCTCGTGGCGTCCGCGCACCCCGACACCATGGACGAGCGTAACCTCGCTAGCGCTGTCACCATCGCCGCCGCTGACGCTGCATCTCACACGGTGGGGTCACGTGAAGTAGGCCTATGCGGAGCCACGTCATCCACAACATCTTTTATCTTCGTGTATTGCGTTGAACTCAGTGTCTTGTGTGATATCGAACGAATCAGTTCAACCAATCAGCTGTATGCAGCGGACGCCCTGCTCCGGTCTGCCACATGTCGATAAACATACTTCAACGCTACATCGCTAGGGTACGTGTCGAAGAGCAGGGAGCAGACTGGGGCTGTGGTTTATGGTCTAGACACAGGCTGTACTAATTGGAATGCCGATATGATTTACCGGGCCCTACCACGAGGCTTACTACGGAGCCAAGGATGGCGAGGCCGAGGTCGATCCCGCCGGTGACCGAGCGGCTTTTGAGGCCGCCATCGCCCGCCGCGAGGCCCGTGTGCGACAGGTGACCGACCGACCCATTCACTCGAAGCCAACGTCCTACTGTGTTCCCGCCCATCCACTTGAACCTAACATCCCATACACTTGAACCTAACATCCTTCTCACTGCCCGCGTGCGACAGGCGCACATCCAGCTGCGCATGAACGCTCTCAAAGGCGACAGAGCGGCGCTCGGCAAGGTGCCGCGCCAATCGGTCGGTCGGACTTCCACAAGCGGGAGGCAGGGCCCTGCAGAAATCGCTCAAAATTTCTTTCAACAGAACCCATGCCGACACTCGTCTCTTGAGTCCAATGCAACCGCCGCCTTGAAGTCTTGCGCAATCTTTTGCGTTAAGCCCTGATGGACTTCAGGGTCGGTCCGCTTTACATGTCGGAGGGGGGTGGATAATGCTCACAATGTGAAGCGTCTTGGTGCTCCATGATCGTTATTGAATAATACCAGATCTTGTGCCGGGCTCTAGCGGAAGCCGCTCGAACAGGGGGCAGGGGCGCGAGAGCAGTGGGTCGGGCATCACCGCGGGACTGGCCGCGCTCAATCCTGAGGGCTGGGGCATCGCTGGCGTGGATGAGGATTGGGAAAGTGATCAGGTGAGGGGGTGCATGGTGAGACCTGTACTGAAAGCGCCTGGTTCCAGCGCTTGAAACTTGAATACCTATGTGATGAACTGCTTTCAAGTTTTGCTTTCTATTTCAACTTGCGCCCCTACAATGAGGAGGATGGGCAGGGCTTATACGAGATGGAAGGAGGGGTGGTGACAGCACTACTCAACGCGGGAGCGGTGGCGTCCGAAAGAAAGGATGCATACGGGAAGCAGTCGCGACGGCTCGGCGAGCAGCGGGACCGCATCGCACGCCTCGGCAGGGGGGCTACTGATAACAAGCGCTTGACTCAACGTCGAATCTCCTCCTCCTCCTCCTCCTCCTCATCCTCCTCCTCCTGCTCCTCCTCCTCCTCCTCCACCTCCTGTTCCTTCTTCTCCTCCTCTTCCTCCTCCTCCTCCTTTTCCTTCTACTTCTCCTCCTCCTCCTGCTCTGAGTGACTTCCGATCTCGTTTTGAGTGGTCGTTCTCAATGACCCTCCTGCCCGGCCTCGGCCCCACCCCATTCGACGCCGCAATGGACACCGCCATCACCACCGTTGCAGCCAAGTAAGGCCTGAGAGAAAATGCTCATAGCATTACAGCGTGGCATTGATCTCAAGAAACGAGGGTCCAACATGTGTTGAATTATGTTTGGAGCAAGTTCTGCTATCGCCCTTGCCGCTAGGTCTGCTGCGAGGACCCCAACCGCCGCCGCCCCCGCCGCCGCCACCTGGCTCGCCCTCCCCTCAGCCTCCTCGCCTTCACCTCCTCAGCCGCTGTATCTAGCTGTACCACCTGCTGGTGGCGGCGGCGGTGAGGGTAGGGCTCAGCAGAGTGGCAAAATATCCCATATCGATACGGAGGATGACTATATCGATACTGTCATCTCCCAAATCATCGACCCATATCTCATATCGATATCCAGGATGACCATATCGACAGGATAGATGACCATATGCATATACAGTATCCCAAATCGATATACCAGTATATCCCATACCGATATTCATATTGCTACTCATTGAAGTCCGATCTCCCATATCGATCTCCCATATCGATATCCCATATCGATATGGGATCATATCTTGTCAGTCTGGGGATGAGCAGATATTGCCTATGACGTCATACACCGCGTTTCAGACCCTCCCTCCTCGAGCATCATGCAGCCATATAATGTGTCGAGCACTGTTTGCTGGCTCTGGATGCAGTGGAGGTGGCGGAGGACGACGAGGACATGGCCACGGCGCTGCGCCACGATAAGACGAGGCGTATTCACGAGGCGCTCAGGGCGCGGGCGCGGCCAAGCGGCGCGGTCAGTAGCGGCGGCGGCGTTGGCGGCGGCGTTGGCGGCGGCGTTGGCCGCTGGGTGGACGGGGCCGGGGTCGGCGGCAGCGGCGGCGGTGGCGGCGGCGGTGGCGGGGCGTTGGATGATAGGGAACCTGCGGTATCCCTGCCCGCTGGCGGCGGAGGCGGCATCAGCGGCGGTGGCGGCGGCGGCGGCGGCGGTGCCATGGCGTCGGGAAACTTTCGGTCATCCATGGGATCCGTGCCCGGTGGCGGCGACTACGGCATTGGCGGCGGCGGCGATATTTGGCTTGACGGCGCCGTTACAGACAAACCCGAGGGCGAGTGGGCGCGTAAGGAGCGTGAGTATCACGAGAAAAACGATCCGCAATCGACGCCGTCTGAAAGGAGCTCTGACGCCCTCACCCTCGCAACAGTCCCGGTGGCAGGCACGGTGGCGGCGAAAGAGGAGGCAGCGGCGGCGGCGGCGGGGGCGGAGGAAGAAGCGGCGGCGGCAGCAGCGGCGACGGAGGTGGCGGCGTTGACTCCCTACATGGGCGCACCGATAGAGGATGCGGCGGCGACGGCGGCGGCGGCAGCGGCGGTATTGGCGGCTGGAGACCCCGGGGCGATTCTAAGCGCCGCGGCCGATCGACTCACGGCAATGGCCAACGCTCACATGGCGACAAATTCGCCGTCAGCCGCCGCCACCGCCGCCGAGTCGGTCCGCGCACACTTGGCATCAATGTCGCCGCCACCCGCACCCGCCGCCCCCGTCCCCGCCCCCGAAGGATGCGCCGCCGCTGCCGCCGCCACCCCGACCGTGTTCTCACGATCTGCTAGTCTGCCCGCGTCGAACAATCAGGGTGGAGACCGCATGTTGCTGATCGAGGAGTCATCCCCCGAGGCAGGCTGGCAGCAGCAGCAGGAGGATGAGCAGCAGCAGCAGCATCAGCAGCGACAACAGCCACAGCAACAGGGGGTTACTGGTACACTATGGGCAATCAATCAGCAGCAGCAGGAAGAGGAGGACGAGGAGGAGCAGCGGCGGTTGGACGACGCTACTCAAGAAACCGCCTGGTACACTATGAGCAAACAGGCAGGCGATGCTAGCACACGGTCGGACGGCGTTGTCGCAACGCAGCAAGTTAACCGGTCCACTACGAGCAAACAGTCAGGAGAGGAGGCCAACATGCAGACCCCAGAGCCGCGTGAACATCGCCCCCGGCCCTTGGCCGTCCCCGTCGATTCGAGGCAACTTGGATTTGAGGACCATGATCCGGTCGCACCGGGCGGCCAGCCGAGTCGCCTCGTGTATGAGTCGACAGTCA
>Ga0307489_10002953_pt1 | contig 11320 bp, 13 predicted proteins | sample SB12metaG_FD_202247 | JGI IMG/M metagenome (GOLD analysis project Ga0307489, IMG submission 202247) | Sea-ice brine microbial communities from Beaufort Sea near Barrow, Alaska, United States - SB 1.2 | ecosystem: Environmental > Aquatic > Marine > Coastal | place: USA: Alaska | collected...
GACCCGCTTCTGCTAGACCCGCTTCTGCTAGACCCGCCTCCGCCGCGCAGTCGAGTTCAGGCAGGGCCTCTAGGTCAGAATCGGAGTGGGTAGCGGGAGAACGGGAGGCGGATGGAGACGGAGGAGGCGGGGAACGAGAGGGTACCGGGACAACTACGCGACACGGCACGGCGCGGGCAGGGGCTTACACTCGTTCACTTTTCAGCTCAACGTAAGCGCTTTATGTTGGATAGGGGGTGTATGTAGGGGGTGTTTAGGAGGTGTTAGGGGGTACCAGGGGGTGTGTAGAGTGTATTTTGTGTCAGAAACGGCTCAGGTTGAGCTGAAAAGTGGTCGAGTGTAAGCCCCTGGGCGCGGGCAGACGGCATCGCGCGGCTCAGCAAGTCGCTGAAAGAAGCGGAGCTGCGCCGCGATGCCGCCGAGGTAATCCAACGAGACGACTTCGCAGTGTTCCAGGGTACCTCAAATGGCGGTCAACGCGTCTCTAATTTGAGACCTTGAGTACATAGACGGTCAGATTTGCCATACAATGGTAGAATATGGCGATTCGACCGTCTATTTCACAAAAAATGGCGACCGCCATTTGAGGTACCGCCATTTGAGGTACCGCCATTTGAGGTCATACCCTGGAAAACTGCGAAGATCCAACGAAACGAATGCCATCAAACCTAACATCGGCTCGCGACTGACATCACATATGTCCATCTTGAACAGGCGGAGGCGCGGCGGTGGCGCGCGGAGGCGGCTAAAATGGAGCACCAATCGCACGCGGTCGCCTCCGCCATGCACCGACAAACCGTAGAGTTATCAGCATCAGCAGCAGCAGCGGAGACAGCAGCAGCAGTTGCAGCAGCGGCAGGGGCTTACATTCGTCCACTTTTCGGCTCAACCTGAGCCGTTTCTCACACTCACAACACCCCTTAAAGCCCCAAACACCCCCTCTACCCCCACCATCAATACCCCATAAACACCCCCTGGACACCCCTTGTCCACAACAAGCGCTTGCGATGAGCTGGAAGGTGAACGAGTGTAAGCCCCTGAGCAGCGGCACCAGCAGTCACAACGGAGTCGGCGGAGGAGGTGGAGGCGGCGGAGCAGGGGATGGGCGTGGGCTTGGACGCAGGCTCGCCGAAGCAGCACCCTGTAGGGGCAAACAGCCGGGGGAGTCAACGGTTCGGGGCGCAGAATCTCGACTCAATCTGGAAGAGACCGTCCTCAGCGTTGAGATCCTACGTGGCGCCCATGACTGGCCCGAATCCGAATGACGCAAACTCAGAATTTAATGCTCCAGGTAGGGCACTGGAGGTTGACAGTATGAAAACCCGTGTTGAGAAAGTGCCTATAGTTTCACCGATTGAATCTATAATATGATGCACTGCTTTCAACTGTTGCTTTAATTTCGACTTGCGCCGCTACATCCAGGTGCTGCGCATTCAGGGGTTGGTGCACCCGCTCCTGCTCGGAACTCTGCGCCACGAGTCACTTCTGCTTCTGCTACTGCGTCCGTGTCCGGTCGGTCGACCGTCATATCACCGTCCTATAGCAGCAATAGGTCCAAGTACATGGCGGCTGTCCGTCCGGTAGGGCCTGGCAGATGTTGCTCGCCACGTCATTGAAACGCATTTTGAACCCTTGTTTGTTGCGTTTGATGGCGTTCTGTAACGTGGTGAGCAATGGCTGTGAGGCCTTACCGGTTGGCGAGCGCGGCTGCCGCCACACACCAGCCCCGGGAGGCGGGGGCGGAGGCGGTGGCGAGGGCGGCGGGGGGGGCGGGGGCGGGGGTCAGGGCCAACCGCCCGTCGTCGGCATTTCCGGCGTCGGGCACGTCGGCGTCGGCGGCAGGGGCGGCGGCGGCGGCGGTAGGGGCGGGGGCGGGGGCGGCGGGGGCGGCGGTGGTGCATCGAGCAGGTAGGGCAACTGCACACACACATCATTTGGTTTCGAAGGTTACCTCTAATTCAACGCATGCGTGTGACATCCGGCGATCTCACCGCGTATCTTGCGTTTTTTTGTTCTTACATTTTGTTTGTCGTGAGACTTGCAATAATGACAGTCTTGACAGCTCTCAAGCTCACCACGTGAAACCACTGATATATTCTGGTCCTTACGTCACGGGACTATGCCGGCGATGCTGCCGAGCCCGCAGACTCCTTCATTCGCGGCCGGTTTCGCCGCCGCGGCTACCGCCAAGATTCAACAGCAGCAACGAGACATAAACCACCACCAGCAGCAGCAACAGAACACCCAATCCCCGCCCCAGCAGCAGCCGCGGCAGACGTACTCGCGTCCACTATCGGCGGCAGGGCACGGCACATATTGCCCGCCGCGTCATCCAACGCATTTTCAGCCTCGTTTCGTGATTTAAATGGCATCCTATGACGAGGCAGGATGGGTACTGAACCCTACTCAGCGGGGTCCGGGCTGGCACTGGCGGGCACCACGGCAGGGGTTTACACTCGTCCACTTCTCAGCTCAACCTGAGCCGTTTCTGGCACAAAAACACACCCTAAATACCCCCTGATACCCCCTGACACCTCCTAAACACCCCCAAAACACCCCGTAAATGCACCCCCTGTCCCACAGAAAGCGCCTAAGTTGAGTCGAAAAGTGAACGAGTGTAAGCCCCTGCACCACGGCCGTGGTCCACGCCCACCGCAACGCCGCATCCATGACATCACCACCCGTCGCCGCGGGCAGCAGTCCCGCCGCCGCCGCTGCAACGGGGGTGGGTGCAAAACCCATCGACGCGGATCTCGCCGCGGCGTGGGCTGGTCGGACACCCGTTGACGCTGATTCCGCCGCGGCGTGGGCTGGTCGGACACCCGTTGATGTTGATCTCACCGGCGATGGCGATGGTGCACAGGTGTACGAGGCAGGGGCTTAAGCCCGTCCACTTATCAGCTCAACTTGAGCCGTGTCTATCACCAGAAAATACCATGCACACCCTAAACACCCCCTGACACCCCCTTAACACGGGCTACACAACCCCTACGCGCACCCCCTATCCCATACAAAGCGCTCAAGTTGAGCTGAAAAGAGGACGAGTGTAAGCCCCTGGTACGAGGGCACCCGCGGGAGTGGGCGGGAACCGAAGGACCGCAACCGGGGCTCCACCGGCAGGGGCTTACACTCATCCACTTTTCAGCTCAACCTAAGCCGTTTTGGTCACACCTCCCCGTGTTCCCCTGTCTAATAGACTGGGGGGAAATCATGCACCCAACGTATCCCACAAAATGAGCTTACGTTGAGCCGAAAAGTGGACGAGTGTAAGCCCCTGTCCACCGGCTTCCACCCCTCGCTCAGGGCCAATGCCAAAGACCCGTCAACAGCCAATGGAAGGCAAAGCGGACGCCCACCGGGGGCGCCATCCGAGAGGGCGGGCGGCGGCGCGCCGCGGCGGCGGCCCGTCACCGCCGCCGCCGCGCTCGGTCGAGGAGGCGTCCGGCCGACCGGGGCGTTTGCGGCGGCCTCCTCGGACGCCGATGGGCGGCGGTTGGCGGCGCTCGGGGTAGGGGCTTGCACTCGTCCGCTTTTCAGCTCAACCTGAGCCGTTTATGACACAAAATACAACCCAAACACCCCCTGATACCTCATAACATCTACCAAACACCCCTTAAACCATCCTCAAATCCACCCCCTATCCCACAGAAAGCGCTTACGTTGAGCCGAAAAGTGGACGAGTGTAAGCCCCTGGCTCGGGGTGGCTAACGACGACGGGGCGGACGGGGCGTGGGATTGGGACGTGGACGTGCGGAGCGGGGGCGCGCGGGGACAAGTGTCCGAGCGGCCGCGGCCGTTCTCTGCAAAGGTCACTCGGTCACCCTGTTCGGCCGCGCCCTCCACGTATCCCGAGTGGGGAGCGTCACTGACGGAGCGGCGACGCGCCGCGGGCGACGGCGGACCGGGCCCGGCTCCGAACGAGGTCCGATTCTTACGACAGAGTCACAACTTCGTTCCCAAGCGAGGCGGGTTCACATACTAGTCAAGTTGGTATGTTACATTAGTTGTAGCTATATTGCTGTTCCTACGCGGTATGATCCCCTCTACTTTAAGAAACTGGGGAGTAACTCACACTGATTTACAGTTGGGGGTTGAATAACTCGAGAAGGCACTGAAACCGGCTGGCCGGGTGTCGGCCAGGATCCCAGAATTCGGTAGTTTCACACTGAAGCCCTCAGTCTCTTGAAGTAGAGGGGCGCCGACCGCGTAGTCTAGCTCTAGTAGGTCTGAACCCTGTAAGGAAGCTCACATCTAGGGTTCACTAACTTCACACGTCAGCAGCACATGCTACCGCCCCACACGTCAGCAGCACAGTCATCCGCCCCCTTTCCCCTCCGACGCCGTGACGATGAACGCGAAGCCCAGGGCGGCCCAGAAGAATGCGACGGGCACCGCTATGGCTAGCGCCTCGCGCACCTCCGTGCAGAGGCTTACACTCGTCCACTTCTCAGCTCAACCTGAGCCGTTTCTGACACAAAATACATCCTGAATACCCCCTGATGCTCCTTAACACCCCCTGACACCTCCTAAACACCACCTAAACTACCCCTACATGCACCCCTATCACACAGAATGCGCTTAAGTTGAGCCGAGAAGTGGACGAGTGTAAGCCCCTGCCTCGGTGCCCACGGTGCGCAGGCCCACCTCGTCCGGGCTGACGCGCACCGGCGACCAGGGGCTTACACTCGTCCACTTTTCAGCTCAACTTAAGCGCTTTCTGTGGAATAGGGAGTGCATTCAGGGGTTGTTCAGGTGGTATCAGGGGGTATTGCGGGGTGTGTAGGGTGTCTTTTGTGTCACAAACGGCTCAAGTTGAGCTGAGAAGTGGACGAGTGTAAGCCCCTGCCGGCGACGCGTGGTACTCCGCGCTGTACAGCTCCACCCACAGCTCCCACTGATTCTGGCTGCCCGCGTCCAGGGGCTTACACTCGTTCACTTCTCAGCTCAACCTAAGCCGTTTTGGTCGCACCTCCCCGTGTCCCCCTGTCTGATAGACTGGGGGAAGATCATGCACCCATCGTATCCAACAAAATGTGCTTACGATGAACCGAAAAGTGGACGAGCGTAAGCCCCTGCCCGCGTCCGCCGCCGCCGGGGGTGGCGACCCCATCGTCGCCGCCTCCACGCGCCCTGCTCCTATATCGTCCCCCCACGGCTTAGGGTCCAGCAAATAACGCTCGCAACATCAGTTTGTGTTATGTTAGCGCGCTTCATCATGCCAGACCACTTCTGGTGGTATTATAAGTTTTATCGAGCCCCAAGGCGCTTGAAAGGTAGTGGATGATGTCGCGGCCAGCACCGGTGCACTATGTGGTGAATGACGTGAATGATGCGGCGAGCACCAGTGCACTGTGTGCTGGATGACGCAATGGGCACAGGTATTTCATGTGCTGGATGACGCAACGAGCGCCAGTACACTATGTGGTGGATGATGCGGCAACCACTGTCAGCCGGGCCCCGCCGCTGCCGGTAGTTGATACGGCGAGGCACCGGTACACTATGTGGTTGATGACGTGGCGAGCATCGGCGCACTATTTGGTGTATGACGTCGCGAGCGACCGGTATACTATGTGGTGGATGACGCGGCCCCACCGCCGCTGGTAGTAGATGCGGCGCACCTAGTTGTACGGGCGCAAGTTGAATTTGAAAGCAAAACTTGAAAGCAGTGTATCGTGTTTTAGTCTGATGCCAAGCGGTGCAACCTAGTGCTTTCAACACGGGTTGCAAGTTGCAAGTTGCAGCACCCCGCCTGGTAATCCTGCGAGGTCCACAGATTGAGTGACGACTTGTCCCGGCCCACCACCACCAGGTGCCCCACTTTCACGCTCCTCAAGTCAGCGTCAACCACACCCCCCACGTTTATCGCCTTAGACCAGGGGCTTGCAATCGTCCACTTTTCGGCTCAACGTAAGCACATTTCGTGGGATACGTTGGCTGCATGATTTCCCCCCAGTCTATTAGACAGGGGGACACGGGGAGGTGTGACCAAAACGGCTTAGGTTGAGCTGAAAAGTGGACGATTGTAAGCCCCTGCCTTAAAGAGCGCCCAGAGCCCCTCGAATTAGGGCCTGGCTGATGTTTCCCGCCACTTCACTGACATGCGTTTTGCCACTGGTGTACTCCATTAAACGGCATCCTATGACGTGGCGAGCAATAGCACCGTCTGCCAGGCCCCGGCCCTACCTCCAAGGAAAGGATATCGTAGATTTTGTCAATCTCGCTCTTGTCGCTGTGCAGGGTCAGATGGGATAATGCTCGCCACGTCTTAGGATGTCACTCAACTCAACAAGACGCATCGGCTGTACGACCAATAGACTACAGCTGTGCATCATCTAGACAAGGAGCTCAGCTTCACTAGGAGCTTTAAGCTCGAATTTGCTCCCCAGTCTTGCGGAATGACGAAGACGGGCGACTTGTTTTCTGACCGCACCGCTGTTGACTCGCTTGCCTTCGAAGGTTCTGTTGTCACCGCCACCGGCGCCGCCGCCGCGCGGGCGTGCGCTTCCCGTCGCGTCGATGTCGTCCTTGGTGGGTTCGTAGTCCGCGAACGGGTCGTCTGCCCGCGCTCCCGGCGACGCCCGCGCCCCCGCCCCCGCTGCATCTCCTGCGTCTCCTGCCCATGCCCCCGCCCCCGCTGCATCTCCTTCGTCTCGCGAGGCATCGACGCTCCCGCTCAGCAGCCGCTCCAGCGCGTCCAGGCTCGAGACGGAGGAAGGGTTGCCTTGCGCCTCGTCATCGTCGCCGCCGCGGCTACCCGCGGCGGCGGCGACGACGCGTCGTTGGTGGTGCTCAGTCGACATCGACGACGGCACCCTCCAGGAAGACAAACTCTTCGTCCACACCTTGGAGGCATCGCTGGCATCGCTGGCAGCGGCAGCGGCCACCGGTCCGCGGCGCGGCCCGCGGCGCGCCACTGCGGCTCGCGAACCCCAACTATTGAATGTAGGCGCGGCGGCCGACGCGAGCGCCATCGCTGCCACGAGAAGCTGTGTGGTCCTCGTTGTGCCTGCCACGTTGGGTGCCGCTCCTAGATTCGGGTGCCGGTAAGCTCCGTGGCGTTTTATTGGCCGAGGCGAGATACGCCGTCCGGCCATGTTAGGGTGGTCGGACACTGACTGAACTGACTCCTTTCACTGCAACGCCCGCACTTGGCTCACTACCGCCCACCGCCATCGTCTGACCGTGACAATCCGGCGCGGAGCCTGACACATGACAACTGTTGTGGCTCACCTCAGATTTATACTCGTTTCAGACTACTCTAATCTTGTGTAATGCAAACCCCGTTACAACGCTTCTCGCCAAGAACGTGGTCTCACGCCATATGACGGCAACACTACGGGGTTGGGCGTGGTCGTGTGCGAGTGTTGCTGGACATATGAACATGGTGTTCTTCTGATATCGTAGGTTTATTCTGTGGCTAAGTTTGTCATTAGTCATCTATCGTTCGTCTGACATCGTGATGTTATTCTGTGGTTTGAGGTTGTCGACCGTGGTGAGTGACCTTCGAAAGACGTGCTACTCGTAGCGTCTCTCTAGATGCCCGCACGCGGGCCCCTCTCTGCCTGCGACGGCTCCGCTGTGAGTGTGTGTCATAAGGTGAAATTATGCGTGTGTGCGTGTTTGCGCGTTTGCGTCTTGGTGCATCTGCGTGTGCTTGTGTAGATCTATGGTCGTGCGTAGATCGATGGTTGTGTGAGTAGGTTGCGGGCCACTCACTTGATCCCTCGACTCTCATCGCATGCCCGGTTCTCTCACAAAATGCCCAGGTCGGCCCGCGCCTGCTCGTGGCCCTTTCCATAGGGTCCAGGTCATCCTGCTCGCCACATCATCATTCATTCACCGCTTTACTTCTGAATCTTAGGCTCGTTCCCGATGTGAAATGGCATCGTCTAATGATGACGTGACGGGCAATAAACACATGACCCTGCACAACATATCAACCACGTTGCAGACCCTCGTGTCACTTGCTGGCATCACAACACGTCGCGGGCAACACTCTGGGGGAGGGGTTCACTGGTACACTGTAAGCAAACAGTATGTTCGATGCTAGGCCTCAGTGGTGGGGGCGTAAACTGGTATGAATGCAGCCACAATGAGGAAACAGTCTGCCCCCACATTTTCAGCCGCCTTACACAGCCACTCCTGCGCGCACGCCGCATCCTGCTCCACGCCCTCGCCCTCGCTACAGGGGCGCAAGTCGGAATTGAAAGCAAAGCTTAAAATTCTTTCTCATTATTTAGTTTGGAGCGCAGCAAGCAGGCGCTTTCAACGCGGGTTTCAACATACTGGCACCACACTGCCTTGCGGTAGCTCTGGTGCAGGCTGTACATGCCGCCGCGCAGGGCCTGGCAGATGATGCTCACCGCGTCATCGACACGCACATCCCCCCTTCGATTCTTTGTTTCTTGCGTCACATGGCATCCTATGACGTGGCGAACAATGTCTACCAGAGTGACAAGATATGATCCGATATCGATATGGGAGATCGATATGGGAGATCCTCCATATCGATATGGGATATCTTGTCACACTGCTACCAGGCCCTGCCGCCCGGGTCGCCGAGGTGTAGCGGTGCAAGTTGATTTTGAAAGCACAGTTTGAAAGCATTCTGATGTTCCAGTTTCAAGCGCTCAGATTCAAGCGCTTTCGATGTGGGTTTGAAAGGGCCAACCTGCACCGCCCTACCGAGGTCGGCAGCCTTACGGAACAGCGCCTCCCCCCAGGGCCGTATCAAAGTGCTGACAGTTGGCTCCTCCTCCTCCTCCTTCTCCCCTCTTCTCCTCCTCCTCCTACTTCTCCTCCTCCATGCGTATGAGTATTCACCCTCTAGTGATGAAGGTTTACCAGTACACCACTGCCGCGGCCGCCGCCCTGCTTGTTGCCGCCCTGGGCCTCAAATATGTGCTGTATCGTACTTTTTCCCGCTCAACTGTAAGCCATCTGTACCGAATATCACGTGAGTTATGCCACACAATGCCTCAAAGGAACGTCAGTAGAGCTGAAACGAATGCTTAAACCGCTGGCTTGCGTCATCCCACTCGATACTATAAATAGAGAACGTAAGTAGAGCTGAGAATGCTTAGGTAAGGCCCAGCCGCCGCCTTCACGAAGTTGCGGGTGACGCCTAGGTGTAGGGGCACATGCTGGAATTGAATGCAAAACTTAAAAGCAGCAAATTCACATATTTCGTTTCAAGCGCAAACCACGAAATCAGGTGACTGTTTTCAACACTGGTTTGATATTGCACCACCCGGTGTAGGGGCGCAAGTTGAGATTGAAACACCCTAAAACCCTAAACTTTAAACCCTTAAACCCTAAACCCCTAAACCCTAAACCCTAAACCCTAAACCCTAAACCCCAAAACCTGAAAGCAGTTGCCTCGTATTTTGGATTCAGGCACACTGATATGCAGGGGCTTCCAACACAGGCAGCATCCCACCTTGGCCGTTGGCGTACAGCGTGCCTACTGCGCATATTCACGGAGGTGATATATCGCCGTTTTGGATGCTGAATTATTAAGCTTCGCCGACGAGTTGACTCAAGAAAAGGGACAAATCGGCCGACGAGTTGACTCAAGAAAAGGGACAAATCCCTAAACGGCAATAGATCACCTCCGTGAATATGCGAAGTAGGTTGTCGTAGGCCTTGACGAAGCCTTTGTCAGCAGCCCGTCACCAGGGCCTTCCAAGTTGTGTTTAAGATTACGACTCAATGGAGGTATACATCTATACTCTACGCGTTTTAGTGGGTCCCCCCTCTGAATAACCACACTCTTTTACCTGCTAGTTTCAGGGCCGTCTAACTGTGAACCACACCCTGGCACATTAGGCCGTTTGCCCCTGCATCAACTCGAGTCATCTGTATGGCATCCTCGCAGATGCTCAAGATCCAGCTGAAACAAAGACTCAGGTGAGCCGTCTGTCTCTGATACCGCGTGAGGTATCCCACTGGAATAACTCACAGATGCGCACGTTGAGCAGGCACACACACGTAGAAAGGGCCCTGCTCGCTTGATCCACTTCAGCGCCTCCCCGTGGTTCGTCTCCACGCCGCGGCCGTCGTAGTGCATTAACCCGATCTGTAACTCCGCCATTGCGCACCCTTGGCCCGGGGTCGAATATTAAAATACCTGCCACGTCACAGAATGGCACATAACTCACGAACCGTCGTTGAGATACAGTGCGAAGGAGAGAGATCAGAGAGACACATCAGCGTGTGTACTAATGAGGCACACGGCTTTCGACCTGCACCCCGTGAGAGGAGACATATATATAGAGCGACACTTCGGCTTGTCTGACGAGGCACAAGGCTGTCGCCCTGGGCCCCGCGGATGACGTGGCACATATTGTATGCCTGTACCTGCCTTGGGCCACGGCCTTGTCGAGCCACTCAAAGGCTGCGGCGTAGTTGGGCGGGGTGGCCTCCACGCAGGGGCTTACACTTGTAAACTTTTCAGCTCAACGTAAGCGCTTTTTATGGGATGGGGGGTGGATTCACGAGGTATTCAGGGGGTCTTTACGAGTGCTCAAGGGGTGTTGGAGGGTGTCTAGGGTGTGCTTTTGTATCAGAACCGGCTCAGGTTGAGCCGAGAAGTGGACGAGTGTAAGCCCCTGCCTCCACGTAGGACACGCCAATTTCGCACACCGACTCAGCATGACCTCTGGCGGCGGCCATGAGGAACCAGGCGTTTGCCGCGTGGCAGGGGCTTACACTCGTCCACTTTTCGGCTCAAGTGAAGCGCATTTTGTGGGACAGGGGTGCAATTAGGGACTGTTTAGGGGGTGTTTAGGAGGTGTCAGGGGGTATGAAGGAGCACCAGGGGGTATGAAGGGTGTATTTTGTGTCAGAAACGGCTCAGGTTGAGCTGAGAGGTGGACGAGTGTAAGCCCCTGCCGCGTGGTCGTCGCGCGGCATGTTGTCGCGAGAGCTCACGCCCATGTTGTAGCGGCGCAAGTTGAAGTTGAAAGGGAAGCTTGAAAGCATTTTCTCATGCTGTAGTTCCAAGCGATTAGTTCCATGCGCCTTTAATATGGGTTCGATAGGGTCAAGCTGCACCGCCCTACCATGTGGTGCTGCGCCATTGTGTCGCCCTGCTCGGCGGCGAGGCGGTACCACTTCACCGCTTCGGCAGCGTCGCGGATCACGCCATATTCCAGGGGCGCAACTTGAAATTGAAAGCCAATGAATAAATAAATAAAAGAAACGTGCCGACTAATCGTCCTGCGTGGCGTGCACTAGTTGCTAGAACTTGGAAGCAATTTATCGCATTTCAGTTTCACCACTGAATCCAGTCCCTGTCAACACGGACATGTTCAATTGG
>Ga0307489_10002954_pt1 | contig 11318 bp, 21 predicted proteins | sample SB12metaG_FD_202247 | JGI IMG/M metagenome (GOLD analysis project Ga0307489, IMG submission 202247) | Sea-ice brine microbial communities from Beaufort Sea near Barrow, Alaska, United States - SB 1.2 | ecosystem: Environmental > Aquatic > Marine > Coastal | place: USA: Alaska | collected...
TGTGAGACGTTGGGTGGTTTCAGCAGCACGTAACAGGATTCATGAGTCATAACTCGTGACAAACTGGACACAAAACGGCTCACTGACCAAAAGAACTTAGGTTGAGCTCAGAAGTGGACGAGGCTAAGCCCCAGCCTGTGGGCGGCGAACACCAGAATGCTAAGGATCACCACGCCTCCCAGCGAGCAGTGTCTCGCACACGTACACTCTTCAGCCTTAACCTGAAGCCCTTTTGTTGCTCCGTCGTCCACTTTTCAGGTAATCCACTTTTCATGTCAACTGTTTTGTCCCCTGCCACCATAGGCGTACCCTTTACACTACCCAACTACGACGTAATTATACCTCAAACCTGCTTAAACCCAGTCTCCGCTTTTGAAAATGCCACCCTGAAGACCCTCATATGATTGGTCGACAGCGTACCGGTATCCTCTCGACCAATCACATGAGGGTCTTCAGGGTGGCATTTTCAAAAGCGGAGACTGGGTTTAAGGTCGAGCTTGAATGCGAATCGCGAGTGCACGAGTTGACAGACCCTGCCAGTAGGCACACGTAGAGGGCCGTGAAATACCACGAGCCGCAAGGTCCAGTATGGCAGCATTATCCATCGCGTCATTTCAGGGTAAATCACCAAGCGGTGGCATTCAGTATCAGATCAATCAAATTACTTACGTGAACGTGGATGGCACTGGGCCTTACGGCGCCGACACTGGTGGGTGTGTATCCGTAGCCTACGCCTGCTGCCCATGAGCAGGGATCCACTTCACTTACACCCTGCCACCCGTCACATCCACTTTATAGTAACTACTGAACTCCTACCAGCTGAAGGTGCTAGTCCCCTGCCACTCTACTTCCTCTCTCACCTCAAGCACTTTATGTGGCATGAGTTGGGTGGGGTCTCAGTGACAACACGGTGATGCGACTGCTGAAGTTGAGATGAAAAGTGGTGAGTGCGCCCCGCCACGTTGACGATGAAGAAGACGCCCCCGCTCACCTTCCAATCGCCACGGCCGGATAAACTCCACCACCCTGGTCCATTTTATTTCACCTCAACCTGAGAAACCCGTATGTCCGTGTTGGTCACTAGAACCCCACCCACGGGAACAGGGGCAGGACGAAAGCCGGGTGCCTCATACACGCGGAAGGCCGGAAGCGTCTCCCCTCTCCACACTGAAGCCCCACCCCACTGGACTCGTCCCAGAATAAAACGAGACGGTGCTATGTTGTTCGTGTAGGCCCTGCCAGCCGGGCTCGAGGACGGTGAGGATAAGGGCGCCGACCACGACGTAGAAAAAGACGGCCGCCGCCGCCAACGCCGGCCACGTAAGACACTTGTGGATCACCTTCGCGAAGCAAGCTTTGCCCGACGCCGCTCAAGGCCATACACTAGTTTACTTTAAGCTCAACGCAAGCTCTCTGTTGGAAGAGGAGAGTGCCTTTACCGCCCACAGAGCGACACCCGGTGTCGAGAGGGTGAGGCGTGGGATATATGGGTGTGTACGCGAGGAGGCGAGGAGGAGGGTCGGAGCGGGTGTCTGGGGGGGGTGTCGTGTGTCGGTGTGTACACGACCCCGCCGCCGCCGCCTCCTCCTCCTCCTCCTCCTGCTCCTCCTCCTCCTGCTCTTCGAGGTGCTGCTGTTGTTCGTCGCCGCGCATGATGTTCGTCGACGCAGTTGGCCCCGGGTGCTGTGTCCTCGCTCGCGTGTGGTGTGGTGCTGGTGTTCATGGGGGGTTGGAAGTGGCGTTGTGATGGACGCCTCGGCACCTTCACAATCGGAACAACCCCAAAATAACCCTAAACCCCTTGCAGCCGGGGTCTTCCCTCCTCCTCACCTCCCTCCTCTGTCTCGTTCGTCACTCGAAAACCTTTGGCGAGTGTAATGAATCTGACACCTGCCAGCAACGCGAAGCCCCTTGACACACGCCTCAACCACAACACCAGCCCCGTTCTGTATAGCTCACGATGGGGTTTGGGGATGGGGATGAGAGCCCTGGGGCTCGATGAACGTCGGTGCAATAGATTTCCGAATTTCCGACGTGCGCCCTGGTTTGTTAATTTGTGCCGCAATGCGACTTGTATAACATCTGTACATACACATCCTGACCTACATTGCTGAATTGCGCTGTGTCGACCAGCTCTATTTCACTATCCCACACACTAAGTAAACTACGCGCCGACTCGGCTGTGACTGACCATGCGCAGCGCCAGTGCAATGTCCAGGTGTTGCGCGTCCTGCTTGTAGCAGCGCAGGCTGGAATTGAAAGCAAAGTTTGAAAGCGTTTCATCAGATTCTAGCTTCAAGCGCTGAAACCATACTTGTACTCGTGTGCGCTTTCAGCACTGGATTTGCTACTGTCACCCTGCACCTCCCTACCATGTGCGCCCGCATGGCGCGCGCCTCAGCCTCCCGCTCCTCGCAGCGCCGCGACACCGCCGCCATAGCCCCGTCCTCAGGGGCTTACACTCGCTCACTTCAGAGCTCAACATGAGGACCTTCGGGACAAATCGCTCACGTTAGCGCTCAACTTGAGCACCTTGGGGACACATCCACGGGTTAATGTGGGTTACATGGGCGACAAAGTAATCTTAATTTGAGCGGCAAGGTGCAAGGTAAGCTCAAGTTGAGCGGGAATGGGAACGAGGGTAAGCCCCTGCCTGTCCTGCTCCTCGCAGCGCCGCGCCGCGTCCGCCGCCTCCGTCGCCAGCGCCGTGCCCTCCTGCTTCAAGTCGCCGACCAGCGCCTCCAACACCTTGCCGCGAGTCCGCTCGCGCTTCACCTCCCGGTCCACCTCCCGCAGGCGGCTCACCTGTAGGGGGGACAGACGCCCATTATAGAGGGGTCAGGAGCCCATCATAGGGGGCTTCAGGTGCTCATCATAGGGGCTCAGGAACCCATGAAAGGGGAGTCAGGTGCCCATTGTAGGGGATCATGTATCCATTACGGGGGGCTCAGGTGCCCATTATAGGTCCTCTTGCTTTTAAGAATGACCGACCCCCTTTCACCGAGCCAGATCGGCGGAGCCAGTTTGGCCGATCCAGTTTCACCAGGCACCCTAAATTGACTCAAGAAACGACGGTTTACGACGAGCAGTTCGGCAGAAATCGGCCGATCCAGTTTGGCGGATTTACCCCCTCACGGAGCTAATTATTTTAGCTCCGTGAGGTCTTAAAAGCAAGAGGAATAGGGGTGTCGCCTCACCTCTCGCTCCAGCGCCTCGATGGTGCGCGCCGCCTCCGCCGCATAGGGGCTTCCACTCGTCCACTTTTCGGCTCAACGTAAGCACTTATTCATCCACGGATGTGTTTCAACCCTTGTTTAATGAGTTAAATGATGCGCTGCGCGGCGTGAGGGACCGAAATGTCTCAGGTTGAGCTGAAAAGTGGAATAGTGTAATCCCCTGCCGCAGCGTCTTTTACCGCCTTTACTGCCACGGCATCACCGGCGCCCTTCCTCTCTCGCACGCGCCGCGAGGTGAGCGCCGCTGCGTCCTCTAAAGCCGCCGCGCGCTCCCACGCCCACGCGCAGGGGCTTACACTCGTTCCAATTCCCGCTCAACTTGAGCTTACTTTGCCCCCTTCGGCTCAACTTGAGCTGACTGTGTCCCCCATGTAACCCAACATGACCCGTGGATGTGCCCCGAAGGTGCTTAAGTCGAGCTATAATGTGGACGATGTGTCCCAAAGGTCCTCAAGTTGAGCTCTGAAGTGAGCGAGTGTAAGCCCCTGCCCACGCGGCCTCCCTCCGCGCCTCCTCCAACGCCACCTCAGCCGCCTCGCGCGCCGCCCGTTCGTCGTCGGCGGCGGCGGTGGCGGCGGCCGCAGCGCGCTTTGACACTCGCGCGTGCCGCGCCGTCGCCTTGCGCTCGGCGTCCGCGTCAGCCGCTTGGTCGAGCGCTGCCGCCTCCGCCGCTCGGGATTCGCGGAGCTCCGCTTCGAGCTGAACCACGCGCCCCTCCCCGCCGTCCTCCGCGGCAAGCGCTGTGTCCATATTGTAGCGGCGCAAGTTGGAATTTTGAAAGCGACACTTGAAAGCACTTCAGTATATTATAGTTTTAAGCGCTTGGTTCCAGGCGCTTTCAACACGCGATGCAACCCATCAACCTGCACCGCCCTACCATGTCCATCCGCAGCTCCCGCAGCTTCTCCCGCAATCAGGGGCTTACACTCGTTCCCATTTCCGCTCAACTTCAGCTGACTTTGCCCAATTTTCGATCAACTCAGGCTTACATTGTCCCACACATAACCCAAATCAACCCGTGGATGTAGCCCGAAGGTGCTCAAGTTGAGCTCTAACGTGAGCGATGTGTCCCGAAGGTCCTCAAGTTGAGCTTTGAAGTGAGCGAGTTTGAGCCCCTGCCCGCACGGCGTCACGCGCGCAGCGCTCCTCCGCCAGCTCGTCGCGGAGCCTCGCGGCGACGACGTCCACGCGCGCTGCGCTGAGCCGCCCGCCAGCCGCTGCCGAGTCGTCCGCCGACACAGGTGTCGCCGGATGAGTCACGGGAGATGTCCGAGTGCTTTTGAGCCGCTGCTTGGCACGCTCAGGTGGCGCCGAGACGACTCTCTCGCGTCGTCCTCGCGTGGCGCGTGCGGTGCCGCGCGCCGTCGGGGCCGCCACGATGCTCTCTGCGGAGGGCTCAGAGGTTAAGCTGTGTCTTGACGACGCCGCCGACGCCGACGCCGACGATGAACCCGACGATGACGAGGAGGAGCGAGCGTGTCCTCCTCCGCGAACTCCGGGGCCTCCTCGTCCCCTCCGCGTCTCCTCCGCAAGCTCCCGCTCCCGCGCCTGGAGCTCCTCCTCCACTTCGTCCTCTCCGTCGCTCTCGTCCTCCTCCGCGTAGTGCCGGGGTGAGTACCCTGGTACGCTATGCGCAAACAGTTAGGGACGAGTGTACGTCGTGTCAGGTAACTACACTGGTACACTATGGAGCAAACTGTGGCGAACACCGGTACCCTACACATAGTGGATGCCGCGGCGAGCACCGGTACACAATGTAGTGAAGGTTGTGACGAGCGTGAGTGTCACGTCCCTGCCATCATGGACGAGCGCCGCGCCTCCAGCTCCTCGTCGCCCCCTCCGTCGCTCCCGTCCTCCTCCGCCAGCTGCAGCTGCTTCAAAAGCGTCACGAGCCGAGCGTCGCCCCGCCTCTCCACCCGCTTCGCTTCCGCCTCAACCGCCTGTAGTCGGCTCTGAAGCTCGGGCAGATTCTGGGATTCGTGGTTTGCCGGCCCGGAGAGACTGCGAGTGCCCCGGTGCTGGGCGCTGGATGCAGCTTTGGTGCATGTGGTATGTGGGGGCTTCGCAGCGGGAACCCCGCGACCAGTCCCGCGCGCCGAGGTGGGGTGGCGCACTTGGTCGGCGCGGGGGGGTGCCTTCATTATATCAGTCGAGTGGTGACCACACTTTTACCTGTCTCCCCGAGGGCCGAGGGAACTATGGGCGGCTGTGTGGACTGCACCGCCTCGGGGCACACATGCGGCGCGAGAGGGTGACCCTCGTGTCTGTCGTGCGCTCGTGTCGCCACCCCGAGTGGGCGAGACACGCGGTGAGCAATGAACAGCTGTGCTGAAGATGCCGTTTGTTTCAAAATTAGGGTGCCCGCCAAAAGCAACAACTTAACACGTCAAACACGTGCTTTTCCGAGATTTTGGATTTTTGGTGGCTAACATTTTCCCGCGCTCCGCCCTTCCCCGCCCGCCGCGGCACAACGTCAAGCGCAGCGGAGTGTAGAGGTCATAAACGCACGACATTCGTCGGCCGGTCGGCCTGCTTCGGGCGCACGCTGCTGGAGCGGGGCCGTCGCTGCGAGCGGCGACTGCGCGGGAATCCTTCGCAACTCACCCTTCGCTGGGGACGCGAAGCACGAGCATCACATTTGTTGTTGTGGAGAGACAACCGCCTCGCGCGCGATGGGCGTGGACGTGTTCGCGGTGAATGAGATCGCGCTCGCATCCATGGTGCGCCCCCGTAGCCCTATCCCCGCTCCTCACTCGCCGCCCCTCTTCTGAGGCGAACGCGTCCACCCGCGCGATGCTTCCCCTCGACGGGGGGTCGCCTTCAAGTGGAGAGCTGACAAGACTTCACACCTGTCGCACCGAGGGCGAGGGAACTATGGGCGGTTGTGGACTGCACCGCCTCGGGGCACACATTCGGCGCAAAGGGGGAGGGGTGGGGGGGCTCGCGTCAGTCGTGCGACGTCGTGTGCGCGAGAGACGATGTCAGCAAGGCACAGCTGTGTTGATGAGGCCGTTTGGAGAATAGGGTGCCGCCAAATAACCAAAAAACATCATCCCCCAGCAACTGACCCGCCTGTGTCCCTGCCTCCCTCCCTCCACCTGCCTCCCTGGACGCGGCAGGCCGGAGTGGTGTACGAGGCGCGCATCCTGGAGGCAGGGGCTTACACTCGTTCACTTCTCAGCTGAACCTAAGCCGTTTTGGTCACACCTCCCCGTGTCCCCCTGTCTAATAGACTGGGGGAAAATTATGCAACCAACGTATCCAACAAAATGTGCTTACGTTCAGCCGAAAAGTGGACGAGGGTAGTAAGCCCCTGCCTGGAGGTGAAGGGGGCTGTGGAGGAAGCACCCCCCGGCGGGCGCCACGTGGGGGGCGCCACGTACCGGGCAGGGGCTCGCACTCCTTCACGTTACAGCTCAACTTGAGCAACTCCAGGACACATTCATGAATTATGTTGGGTTATACGGTGGTGGGAAGAGCTCAAGTTGAGCTGAAATGGGAACGAGTGTAAGCCCCTGGTACCGGGTGCACTACCAGGGGTGGAACAAGAAATGGGACGAGGTGAGGCGGTGCAGGTTGACTCTATCAAACCCATGTTGAAAACGCCTGGAACTATACTGTATAAGCTCTTGAAACTAAGATATGATGAACCGCTTTCAAACTTCGGTTTCAATATCAACTTGCGCCGCTACATCGAGTGGCTGGAGCCCAAGCAGATGACGAAGAAAACGGCGGAGCACCGCGGGGCGGGCAAGGGGGAGAAGGCGGCGGGGGATGGCGGCGCGGGCGGCGGCAAGTCGCACAAGGCCAAGGCGCCGGCGGAGGAACCAAAGGCGAAGCGCCCGAAGGGCGAGGGGGGGGACGGCGGCGGCGGCGGTGGGGATAAGGATAAAGACAAACCGGCCGCAGCCGCTGCCGCCGCCACAGCTGCGGCGGCGAAATCCGGGAAGGCCAACGTGTCCAAGCCAGGCAAGTCCGAGGAGCCCGAGGAGCCTGAGGCCGTGCCTGAGGAGATGCGGCTGCACGTGAACCTGTCCACGGCGCTGAAGCGCGAGCTGATCACCGGGTGGGAGCGCATCACGCGGGAGAACAAGCTGGTGGCGCTGCCGCGCGCGGCAGGGGCTTTCACTTGTCCTCGTCTCAGCTCAACCTGAAGCCGTTTCTGACACTCAAAACATCCCCTAAAAGCCCAAACACCCCCTCCAACCCTGCCTTAGATACTCCCTAACCACCTCATAAACACACCTTGTCCCACCAAAAACGCTTATGTTGAGCTGAAAGATGGACGAGTGTAAGCCCCTGGCGCGCGGTCACTGTGGCGGATGCGCTGGGGCGGTACGAGGCGGACACGCGCGCCAAGGTAGGGCGGTGCAGGTTGAACGTATCAAACCCACGTCGAGAGCGCCTGGAACTAAGCGCTTGAAACCAAAATATGACGAACCGCTTTCAAACTTTGCTTTCATTTTCAACTTGCGCCGCCAAACCAAGGCCCGCAGCGCCGAGCAGGCCGACCTGGCCGGGGAGGTGTGCGGCAGGGGCTTACACTCGTTACCATTTCCGCTCAAGTTTAGCTTACTTTGTCCCTTTCCGCTCAACTTAAGCTGACTGTGTCCCCCATATAATCGAACGCAACCCGTGGATGTGTCCCGAAGGTGCTCAAGTTGAGCTCTTGCTTGAGCGATGTGTCCCCGAAGGTCCTCAAATTGAGCTGAGAAGTGGACGAGTGTAAGCCCCTGGTCAGCGGCGGGCTGCGCGCGTGTTTCGACCGCGCGCTGCGCCCCGTGCTGCTCTACAAGCAGGAGCGCGCGCAGGCCGACGCATTCCTGGTCGCGGGGGGTGGGGGCGGGGCCAGGGGCGGGGGCAGGGGCTTACACTTGTCCACTCTTGAGCTCAACCTGAGCCGTTTCTGACAGAAAATACACCCTAAACACCCCTTACAACCCTAAACCACCTCCTAAATAACCCCTGAACAACCCTCAACACACCCCGTATGCCGCAGAAAGCGCTTACGTTGAGCTGAAACGTGATCGAGTGTAAGCCCCTGGCCAGGGGCGGGGGCGCGGGTGGCGTGGCGCCCTCCGAGGTGTACGGGGCCGAGCACCTGCTGCGGCTGTTTGTGAAGCTGCCGGAGCTTCTGCCGCTGGGTGACATGGATGTGGGCGCCATACGCGCGCTGCAGGCGAAACTCACGGAGTTCCTCAGGTGGCTGCAGCGCAACGCGGGGTCCCTCTTCGGGGCAGAGTACGTGGGTGTCGGGGGCGGGAGCGAGGCGACGCCGGCCGGGGAAGCGAAGGAGAAATCGCCGCCCGCGCCCAAGGTAGAGGGGGCGGCGGCTTCGGCGACGCCGGCTGGGGAAGCGGCGGCAGCAGGTGCGGCGGCGGTGGGGGGCGCGGCGGCGGCGACTGGGGAGGAGGCGCAGGTTGCGGCGAGGGTGGAGGGGGCGGCGGTGTTGGCGGCAGCGGAGGCGGCGGCGGCGGCGGAGGCGGCGGTGGAAGCGGCGGCTCCCATGGCAGCGGTGGCAGAGGCGGCGGCAATGGGGGGGGCAGCGGAGGCGGCGGCAACGGGGGAGGAAGCGGTGGCGGAGGCGGCGGCGGCGGGTTTCACGGCGGTGGCGACGGTAGTGGTGGCGGGGCCGGCTCTCGTACCGGCGGGATGAATAGCGCGCGCCAGACGGGGGCACTTCAATATAGAATGTTCTCAATTAATAACTTCACTCCTTTCTCTACTGTCTCTCCTTTCTCTAATGCCTCTCCCCTCTCATCTTTCCTCACTCCTCTTTGCCCGTCCCGACCGACCGTCAAGGTGGTCGCGTCTGTGACGCCGCGCCGCGCCGCCTGCCGCTCTACCTGTAACTACACTCGCGCTATGCCACCGAGTTCAGTCTCGCCCGTCCACTCCCCCCCGGCCCGGCGAGCAATAGCCATCAGTCCCTGCGAGCGGGCCCACCGGCGGCACTGGGTACGCGGTGACCGTGGGCGCAGGGACCGCCTGCTTGAGGTTGCACGCAGCGGAGACGTGGCAGGGCGCGAACGCATGCGCGAGCATGAGCGCATGCGCGAGAATGAGCGCAAGCGCGGGCATGAGTGCAAGCGCGAGCGTGAGCGCGAGCCAGGGCCGACACATTCGTTCCGGCGGTTGAGTGGTGCGTCACGGGAGGCGTTCCCGGGGCTGCCGGGGCAAAAGCGGCTGTAAACGCGGAAGCTGAGTAGCAGGTAAAGAGGCTAGGTGGAAGAGAGTAAAGTGAAGGCGCCGTGGCCCGCGTTGGTGGGGAAAGAGGACAGCGGCATTCCCTGCCGCGAGCGTTAGTTGAAATTGTAGCCCGCGAGCATGTTCGGACCGCGCGAGGCGACGGTGGCTGCGGCGGCGTCGGTGGAGGCTGCGGCTGACATGCGGGCTTGTGAGCGGGTCCTAACTAGTGGGCGGACCGCGTTGGTGGCAGTGGCGGCGGCGGCGGTGGCGGGGGTGGTTGCCGACGCCGAAGATGGCGAGGTGGAGCGGCGCCGTTTATTCTCCCCTAGGGTCGCGACGTGGAGGCTTTCCGTGGTCGTCGGAGCGTGGAGCACGGACTGGATGAGCCTGGAGTGAACTGCGGCGTCGAAGACGTCGTGGAGCGCGGTGGTCGCCGAGTGCAGCGTTTTGGAGCGGAGCGCCGCGCTGGACTCCGGGATCCGGAGGTGGACGGGGAGGGAGGAGGTGGTGGATGCCTGGCGCACGGGCTTACACTCGCTCGCTTCACAGCTCGACTTGAGGACTTTCGGGAACGCATCGCTCACGTTAGAGCTCAACTTGAGCACCTTCGGGACACATCCACGGGTTACATGGGGAACAAAGTAAGCTAAAGTTGAGCGGAAAGGGGCAAGGTCAGCTCAAGTTGAGCGGAAATGGGAACGAGTGTAAGCCCCTGCCATGGCGCCGGTTGGGGAGTGGAGCGTGGTGGATGCATTGCGGAGATCTGCGCTGGTTTCAGGGATATGGAGCGCCGCGGTTCAGGGGCTTACACTCGCTCACCTCAAAGCTCAACTTGAGGACCGTCGGGACACAACGCTCACGTCATAGGTCAACTTGAGCACCTGTTGGGCACAGTTGGGGTATATGGGGGACAAATTGAGCTTAAGTTGAGCGGAAAGGGGCAAAGTAATCTCAAGTTGAGCGGAAATGGGAACGACGTGTAAGCCCCTGCCGCGGTTAGCGAGTGGGCGGGGAGCGCGGCGGTAGTGGAAGGCATGGCGCTTGGCGTGGAGTTGCAGTGGCTCGGCAGGAAGGAAGAGCGGCGGCGGTGCCGGTGACCGCGGTGTTCGTGCGCGGGTCGGCGCGTGTCGCACGTGTGTCGCCGGGAATAATTTGATGCTGACTAGGCTGCGACGTCAACTTCATTCTCGTTCGGAAAGAACGAAAAGTTCTTGGTCGACGTGTACCATTTTCGCTCAAGTTAACATCGTCACCAGCGCGCAGCGGCACAACGGCACGCGCTCCCCCGCACGAACACCACGAACACCTTAAAGGAGGCGGCGGCGGCGGCGGCGAAGTCGGGGGCAAGCGGCGGCAGCAGGTGCGGGCCCTCGGGGGGCGGCGGCGGCGAGAGGGGAGGAGGCGCGGGTTGCGGCGAGGATGGCGGCGGTGTCAGCAGCGGAAGCGGCAGCGGAAGCGGCGGCGGTGGCGGCAGCGGTGGCGGAGGCGGCGGCAACGGGGAGTACAGCGATAGCTGAGGCGGCGGCAACGGGGGAGGCAGCGGTGGCAGCGGCGGCGGCGGCGGGTCTCACGGCGGTGGCGACGGTGGTGGTGGCGGGGCCGGCTCCTGTAGCGGCGAGACGAATACTCGTAGCGCGCGCCAGACGGGGACACTTCAATAAAAAATGTTCTCCAATTAATATTCAATAATTTCACCCGCCCGACCACCCGTCAAGGTGGGCACGTATTGAGACGCCGCGCCGCCTGACGTGCTACCTGTAACTACGTAAAATACACTCGCGCTATGTCCACCGAGCCCAGTCGCGCCCGTCGCGCCCGTCCACTTTCCCCCCGCCCGCCATCGCCACACCCCCGCCGGCCGGCCCGCCGCTCCCCCCCCCCGCTGGCCAGCCC
>Ga0307489_10002955_pt1 | contig 11316 bp, 23 predicted proteins | sample SB12metaG_FD_202247 | JGI IMG/M metagenome (GOLD analysis project Ga0307489, IMG submission 202247) | Sea-ice brine microbial communities from Beaufort Sea near Barrow, Alaska, United States - SB 1.2 | ecosystem: Environmental > Aquatic > Marine > Coastal | place: USA: Alaska | collected...
GCGCAAGGCTGCGGTGCAGGAAGATTGTAACCAAGCTAGCGCCCAGGCGGACCTCGCCTTGTGCTACATGCAGGGATACGGCGTGGATGCCGACACAGTGCAGGCGGCGTTTTGGTCTAAGAAGGCCGCGAAGGGCGGTGACTTGGCTCAAGGGGCGGCCGACGAGTTGGCGGCATTCATCCGGAGGTGCGCCTTCTGCGGAACAGCGCCCGCCCACAAGCACTGCGGACGCTGCCGGAAGGTGCGCTACTGCGACGCCACGTGCTAGGCGGCGCACTGGAGCCGCGAGACGGAGCCACACAAGGAGCACTGCCGCCGCGCTGTGGAGGCATCTCAGGAGGAGGCGGGCGGCGCGTCACCATCGGCTACGTGATTGACAGCTCCATTATCCAATGAAACCGGGTGATGGCTCGGGCGCACTTAGCACCAGGCCCTGCCAATCGAAGACGATGGCAAGGAGGACTGGATGAGCTCTAGCGCCGCACAACGCCGGCGCGCGCGCGTCGTTAGTTGTTAATCCCGTGTGTACGTATGTACTGCAATGAACCCCCTCTCACCCCTCGCTCGGCCCTCACCCTCACGTACCCTAGATGCAGCATGTGTTGTCCTTGCTTGAGTGCTGGCCGGGTGCTAGCACGTGTGAGGTGCTTGCTTACGGGAGAGACACACGCTTCCGCGTGTATTGCCAGGTTTCGCCCTGCCGCACGCCGCAGTGTGTATGGTGTGTGTGTGTGTATTCAAAGGTAGGCTAGGAAGACGGGTCAACCAAACCACCTATACTACAGAACAGCATTTTAGAAAAGGGCAAGATGTAAGTACCTAAATGACTAACGAGAAGGCTGTCAAGACTGTCTATGCGATGCTTGGCTCAAGCCGCGTCGTCGACTAAACTACAGCCGTGACAGTAGCGCCCCCCCAGCCGCTCCCGCCGCCGCCGCCACCGCCGCCGATGCTTTGCTCAAGCCGCGTCGTCAACTAAACTACAGTCGTGACAGCGCCACCCCCAACGCCGCCCCCGCCGCCGCCGCCCTCCCCGCCGCCGCCACCGCCGCCGAGTTTGGGGGTGGGGCCGCCGCCGCCGTGCACGGCGCGCGTGTAGTCCCCCAGCGCCCAGAGCGGGAAGATGTTGCGGTAGTTGGAGTAGGAGATCATGCAGTTGTTGTTGAACACCCTGCGTGTCAGGTTCAAGTGGAACCGTGTGAGGTTCAAGTGGAAGCGTGTTAGGTTCAAGTGGAAGCGTGTCAGGTTCAAGTGGAAGCGTGTTAGGTTCAAGTGGAAGCGTGTTAAGTTCGGGTGGAAGCGTGTTAAGTTTGAGTGGAAGCGTGTTTAGGTTTCAGTGGAAGCACCTTGGATTCAAGCGGAAGCATCTTAGGTTCAAGTGTATGGGTTTTGGATTTTCCACCACTCGGAAACCCGTTGACGGGTTGAAGATGTACCGGCACACTGTGTTGGCGTGGATGAGGTGCTCACCCCATGATGGTCTGTACCGGCCAGTCGCCATCCGCACACTGCTGCCGCATCAGCGAGCGCGCGGCGCGGTGCAGCGGCTCCCACTCCTAGGGCCCGTCATGAATTGCTTAAAACGTCAGGCGGGTGGAATAGGCCGATTTCGGTATATTGTCTGAGAGAAATGCCCATACAGAGTTGCGGGCAAAGCGTCAGCGCTTCGCGCAGGAAAGTGGGCGCCAGGTTGAACGCCCATACAGAGTTGCGGGCAAAGCGTCAGAGCTCGGCGAGGGAAGCGATATACCGAAATCGGCCTATTGCCACTCAAGAAGCGAGGGCTGGCAAATGTGTTGGAGGGCAGTTCGAGAAGTTTCTGGCAGAGCCTACCGCGTCGCGCGCCGCCTGCCCCGCCGCCACCAGCGACAGCACCGCCCACGACGTGTTGACCACGTGCCAGGGTGCGATGCAACGTGTACCGGCACACACGTCAGTAGCAGCAGGGAACACAACACGTGCGAGGCTGCGACGCATAACGCTCGCCGCGTCAGGGCGCACTCTACTCCTGACGCGCAATCGCAAGACAAAAATCAAGTAGAAACAACAGGCACAAGCAGTTCAACTCCATAGCTTGTCGATTCGGACAAGAAATCGAATCCGCTTGGCCCCGCCACGTGCGGCTTGAGGCCCGGCAGGTGCACGTACTTTTTGTTCTGGCACGACAGGTAGCTCTCGCCCCAGCCCCCGCACGGCAGGGGCTTACACTCGTCCACTTTTCGGCTCAACGTAAGCGCTTTCAGTGGGTAGGGGGTGCGCGTAGGGGTTGTGTAGCCCGTGTCAAGGGGGTGTGTAGGGTGTGCAGGGTGTTATCTTGTGTCAGACGGCTCAAGTTGAGCTGAGAAGTGGACGAGTGTAAGCCCCTGCCGCACGGCAGCTGCTTGGACAGCAGGAACCCGACCGCCGCGCGCAGCGCACCGCACGTCTCCCACGTGCTGCCCGTCGCAATCAGCCCCTTCACTCCAAACCACGTTGTAGGGCCGCAACTATTACATTGTCATGACATTTAAAGACAAGCCCAAGTTCGAAAACATATGTTAACTCAATACGTCTTGGGTTAAACTGTGCGAAAATAACATTTTCGAACGTGGGCTTGTCTTTCAATGTCATAGCAAAACTTGAATGCAGCTTATTGTATTTTGGTTTTAAGCGCACAAACCAGGCGCTTTCAACACGGGTTTCCACTGCACCACCCCACCATGTGCCGTACGTGAAGCACACCGCCCAGCTTCCATACCAGCTGCCGTCCAACCTCTGGATGGACAGCAGGAAGTCGCGCCCCCGCTGCATTGCCAGCTGGATGTCATCCTCGCGGTGCCCCGGGTGCCGCTTGTGGAACCTGCGGCACCCGGTGTTCATAGCACGTCACCACCGGGTTGACAACAGAATACTAGTGCCTAGTCTGTAAAGCGTACTATATGTAGTATCTCGTGCTACCCGTAGTAAGTAGGTGTTTGGTAATTTTCACCAAAAGTCATTTGACTTTCGGCCAAATCACCAAACTCCAGCTTACTAGAAGTTACTAGCCCACAGACTAGGCACTAGGAAGGCACTACTGTAGCTCCTAAGCGCTCAGCAATACATGTTGTAGCACCCACTAGGTCCAGGTTGAAGGTTGCATCGGTTTGATACAACGTTGTCAGGTTGATAGCTCGATGTTGAATGTCCAGGTTCGAGTTGACAGCACGCTGGCACCGGTTTGATAGGGCGGTGGCACCAGTTCGTCAGTTTTGAGTTGATTGCATTGTAAGTTGATCGGGTTGACAGGATAACGTGATGGGACGACGACTTACTTGGAGAGGGCCTGGAGGGAGGCGCTGGAGCACTCGACGTACGGGTAGTCGATCATGATGTCACCGAAGGTCTCCGCCGGGTTGATGAACTCCACCCACTTGTTGTAGCAGCGCAAGTTGAATTTGAAAGCAACGTCTGACAGCGGTTAAACACGTTTTAGTTTCAAGATCTGAAACTAGGCGTCCTTTCAACCAGGGTTTTGATACTGTCAACCTGCACCGCCTTACCTTGTAGCTCCGCGTCCGCTCGTACGTCGCCCACCCTCAGGGCCCCGGCGGACATACCTCTTAGGGTTTAGGGTTCCCAGCTGGTTAAGGATTTAGGGTTTAGTGTGAAGTGTTTAGGGTTTAGGGTTTCGGGTTTGGGGTCATCCAACGCATTATGAGCCCCCGTTTCATGGGTAACACGGCATCCTATGACGTGGCGAGCAACACCGGCACGGCCCAACCCACCCGCCGGCGGTGTTCCGGAACGACGGCGGATTCTGGTAGGACAGAATGACGTTGACGCAGTCCTGCAGGCGGTCCACGGGCACGGCGGCGCCCGCCAGGTTGCTGCCCATGGTGTAGCGGCGCAAGTTGAATGTGAAAGCAAAGTTTGAAAGCGCTTCATCGCACGGTAGCTGAAGCACTGAAACCATAGGCGCTTTCAACACGGGGTTTGATACTGTCAACCTGCACCGCCCCACCATGGACTCCAGCTCCAGCGCCGCCTTCAGGCCCTCGCTGGTGCAGTCGCTGATGGGCCACCCGTGGTGTAGCGGCGCAAGTTGAAATTGAAAGCAAAACTTGAAAGCACTTCATTATATTGCAGTTCTAAGCGATTAGTTCCAGGCGCTTTCAGCGTGGGTTCGATAGGGTCAACCTGCACCGCCCCACCGTGGTCCCGCGTGCTGAACGGCCACGCGCCCTTGCTGATGTGCCGGTAGTAGTCCGACCCGTTGGGTGCGTCGTCGCGCACCTGTGAATCGCGGCGCAAGTTGAAATTGAAAGCAAAATTGAAGCAAGATTGAAAGCAATCTGTCATGTTTTAGTTTCAAGAGCTTGATTTCAGGCGCTTTCAACGTGGGATTGATAGGATCGACCTGCACCGCCCTACCTGGGTGTCGTTGATGTATTGGTGTGCCGCCTGCAGGCACCCCTTGTACTCGGCGGCCAGCCCCGTGGCGGCCACGGTGCAGCGGCGCAAGTTGAAGTTGAAAGCAAAACTTGAAAGCAGCTCATCATACTTTAGCTTCAAACACTGATGCCAGTCCCTTTCAAGTCGGGCTTCAACTGGGTTCAACCTGCACCTGCCTACCACGGCCTGCACGGCGAAGGCACAGTCCCACAGCTGGCTGCCGTTGTACCCCTGCATCTTCATGCCGTCCTCCGCCACCCACGTGACGCAGGATCCCCCCCAACAATCACGCGTCGGTTTATTTTTCACCAACGTTCATCGAGCCGAGCCTCAAGGCATTCACATGGCGTGAGCATTAACCAACCCCATCCGCCAGTTATTGACGCATTGACTTGGTTGTAATCAACACCATGTGGTATTTGGGGGGGGGAAAGAGGAAGCAAACAAGCGTGGATTTCTTCATGGACGCTTCAATTGGGCTCCGTCTGGGGGTCTAAATGGGCGTTTACTGTAGGGTTTGATCGTTAGACTCGAAATGTAATTGAACAAACATATCAGCGTGGAGTGACCGCACCAGGTAGTCGGCGACGCGGGGCAGGTGCTTGGCCACGGCGGCCGACTGCGGGTCCTCGAACCAGCAGCACAGCATGTTCATCACTTTGTTCACCGGCCCGATGTCGATGTACCGCGTGTTCTCGTCCTCGTAGTGCACGTGCTTCATCGCGCACTCCAGCGCACTCCGCCGCAGGAGCCTGCCCGGCCACGTGCGCGTGAGCAGCGGCTCCACCTTGGTCAGCCCCCACCACAGCATAAGGCCAGATACATGAGTTTAGGGTTTAGGGTTCAGCATTAGGGGGCTAGGGTTTCCCACCGCACCGTACAGCCCCATACATGGCGCCCATCACGTCGCCCAACGCGTCTTGAACCCTCAATTCTTGAGCTAAATGGCGTCCTATGACGTGGCGAGCAACATCTGACAGCCCCCGCCACAGGGCGTCCTGCAGCTTGGGGTGCGGATAATACAGGTCCTCCTTGGCGCACATGTTGCGCGTCTTATCCCACACAATGCTGTCATATTCCTCCACGTACAGCTCCTGCTTGAGCAGGTCGGTGAGCGGCGTTGGCGCGGCGGTGGCGCGGCGCCCGTACAGCAGGGGCTTACACTCGTTCACATTACCGCTCAACTTGAGCAACTCCAGGACACATTCATGAGCTAAGTCGGGTTGTACGGTGGACGGAAGAGCTCAAGTTGAGCTGAAATGGGAACGAGTGTAAGCCCCTGCCGTACAGGTAGCTCATGGGCAGATACACCATGCGGCAGTGGCACCAGAAGCGGCCGGGGTGGATGGGCAGCGCGTAGGGCAGCAGCCAGGTCTCGGGAGGGACTGGGTTCAGGCCCAACACGCAGGGTCACCCACAGGGTCACCGACAGGGTCAGGGTCAGGGTCAGGGTCAGGGTCAGCGACAGGCTCAGGGTCAGGGTCAGCAAACAACAGCAGCGGGGTGACGACTGGATATGATGGATGGATCAGATTGCTGTGTTGCCATGCAGGAGCAGCGGCGGTGAACGCAAGTAACGGATTGGTCAGGTGAGACAGTATTGGATTGTAGCAACTTCTGAGCGTGACCAAAGTGGCAGCCCCCCGCAGATGGACTGATACACCCGGACTCCCCACCTCCCAGCCGTAGACGCCGAGGACGCAGAGGTAGAACTTGCCCCAGGACGGCACGTTGACGGCGCCGCCGCGCGCGATGATCCACGACCGCGCGTCCACCACTGCGTCGTCCGCCTCCGCCGCCATGCCCAGCAGCAGGGGCTTACACTCGTCCACTTTTCGGCTCAACGTGAGCGCTTTGTGTGGGATAGGGGGTGCAGTGAGTGGTTGTTTGGGGGTGTTTAGGAGGTGTCTGGGGGAATTAGGGGGTGTTTAGGGCCTATTTTGTGTCAGAAACAGTTCAGGTTGAGCTGAAAAGTGGACGAGTGTAAGACCCTGCCGAGCAGCCGCATCGCCACGTAGGACAGCACCGTGCCGAACATGGTGGACCCCCCCTCCATGTTGGGCCTGGCAGATGTTGCTCTCCACGTCATTCACTGCACTTTGAACCCTCGTGTTGCTCGCCACATCACAGGGTGTGCTTTATCTCAAGAGACGAGGATTCAAGGTGCGGTGGATGACGTGGCGAGGAACATCCGGCAGGCCCTGCCTCGATGTGCAGGCCGTACCCGCCGTCCTGGTTCTGGTGGTTCTTGAGGTAGCGCCGCATCTCGACCTGCTTGGCTTCCGGCAGCACCTCGCCATGGGGCCCCCACAAATCATGCCCGCCGTGTCTCAGTTTGGCGTTTCCCTCGAGAGCGTGGATCACCAGTACACTGCATGCTCGCCACGTCACAGGTCGATGCTTAAAAATCAACTTCACGAAGGATGGTTCAAATCGATCGTCCGCCGAGCGCCGTCCGCCGCCCGCCCCACCTCATTCAGTTTCCCCATGACGTAGAGCGCGATGATGAGGCCCGGCATGAGGAACATGGGCCCGCCGTAGTCGCTGGGCCAGTGCCCGTCCTCGTCCTGCAGCCCCTGGTAGAAGTCGGTGCCGGCGCGCATGGCCTGGTCCACCAAGGGGCGCGTCACGGGCCCGGAAGCCGCGGCGGCGGCGGCGGCGGCGTCGGCGGGGGCGGTGTCGTATGTCGCCCGGGCGGGGGGTGCCGTGTCCAGCGTGCGCCCGCGTCGCAGGGCCGAGTGAATACAGCGGAGCCAGGTCATACGATGCCAGGATTCTCCTCTCTTATCTCTCCTCGCTCCGCTCGTCTACCTCCTCTCTTTCTCCTCTCTCATCTCTCCTCTCTCCTCCCTCCTCTCATCTCTCTCCCTCCTCTCCAAACTCACTAACAAGCCGTGTCGTTATCAAATGTGGTGAATGACGTGGGGAGCAGTTTGAACGTCACTCCTACCGCGTGCTACGCGCGTGGCGCCATACTGCATGCGGATGAACTCGTCGCTGCTGTGTTGCTGCGTGTGCCGGGTTTTCACAAACTGTGCGGAGCGCAGGGTCTCACAGCATATCTGCGGGACGAGGGTGAGGCCAGGAGGGAGGAGGAGGCAGCGAGCGTGTACGGACATACACTGTGACGGAGGAGGAGGCGGATGAAGAGGCAGCGAAGGTGCCCTGTACGCCATGAGCAAACAGTGGCGACGGCCCCACCGCGCAGGCGCTCCACCTCGGCCAGGTCCTTGGCGCTGGCGCCCTCGGCGTCGTACTCCCACAGCTGGCGCCCCACGTACCCTGCGCAGGAGGAGTTGAGAAAGAGATGGGAGGTGTGAGGCGTGACTGCAGTGACAGTGTTGAAGCGAGAATGCCGATATAGAGGGGAGGAGGGACAACGGCGCGACCACCAGAGACCGACAGGCGAGCGGCGATGGGAATGCGGGGGGGGCGAGGGGGTCGCCGCGCCGGGCGGCGGGATGAGACAGACTTCATAGGGTGAGTGTGGGAGAAGGGATGTGTGTTCAAGCTTAGGAGCAGGAGTTGAGGCGAGAGAGGCGAGAGAACCGAGTACAAGCAGCGGCCGGTTCAATTGACGATGTTGTTTCTTGGCAGCCCTGAATTCTCTTTGCAGCCCTGCTGGGGTCAACGACGCGAGCAACAGAGCAGCACATATCGTCGCGGTGTACAAGGATTGGGCGGGGCGGCGGCGGCGGCGGCGAGCGGTGGTGGGATTACACGCGACACAACGACAGCGGTTTGACTAGCGAAGGGCGTTGTTGCTTGAGCAAACAATTCTGGGAAGCACAGACCGTTGAGGGAGAAGAGGTCCTTCACCATCGGACTCGTGGGGTCGTCGGCGCCGGAGCACCGCAGCTTCCACATCGCGGCGGCGAGGATGTGGTGACGGTCTTTAGGTACCGGTAAGGAGCGCCGCCGGGTGAGGGCGATGGGTATCACGCGATGTGCCGCGGGCGCAGGCGTGTGTGCCTACCTTCTTGAATTCCAGTGAATCGGCTGTTGCGGGCATGAGCAACTGAACGCACTAACATAGAACGTGCTTCAAATGTGCTCGTGTCCAGTTCTTCAGCCGTTTTTCTTTTCTCGAGTGAGGGTGGCGGGTGCCGAGGGGGGGCGGGGGTGGGGGGGCGGGGTTGGCCGGGGGATTGGCGCATGCAGCTGCGGGGGGACGGCGGGGGATGCGGGGGCGGCAAAAACAAAGGACGGCAGCTCTTCCTCGCCGGCGCGCTGGGCGTATTTTGGACACGCGTTCAAATCGACTCGTTCTAGTGCACGCTACGGCGCTGGGCGAGTTCACGATGTTACAGCACACGGGCGTGCAACTTGCAGTAGCGCTCGCCGCACTGGCTAGCTATGATATGCTGATGGAGAGGTCGCTCCGTTTAATTGCTTTGTACGGCTATCTAGGCTACAGGTACGATGGTTCAGTAGCCACGCGCATGCAGCTTGCAATAGCGCTCGCCGCACTGCAGCGGCTCAGCATTGGCGAACTGGTGCTCGGACGTGATGCGGCACCGCTCGCCCTGCTGCGTGCGCCCGCGGCACTGGATGAACCCGTCCTCCGAGTGGGGCCTGGAGACCGTTGCCCGCCACGTCATCGGCGACAAGCGTTTGAACCCTCGTTTCGTGAGTCACACATGGTGTCCCATGGCGTGAAGTGCTCGAGCAATATCTGCCAGGCCCTTGCCCGCCATATCATAGAAACGCGTTTTGAACCCTCATGTCTTGAGTCACGTGGCACCCTATGACGTGGCGAGCAATATCTGGCAGGCCCCACTTCTGAGTCAGAGTCGCCACCAAAGCTGCCTTCGCTGTCCTCCTCCTCCTCCTCGGAGAAGGGCCCGGCAGAGCATGTTCAAAACGTGACAAGGTAACATTGAACTCAAGACACGAGGTTTTCAATGTGGTGACGGACATTTTGAGTATTTTCTGCCCGGCCCTGCCTCGATGTCGCTGGGGTCGGCACCGGGCCCGCACGTCGCCAGCCGCTTGCTGAGCTCCTCGCACCAGGGACCGCCCGCTCGTTTCCTGACTATTTGCTCATAGTATACCGCTGCACCCGTTCACCCTGACCACATCCCCTTCCCTGGCCTGGCCGCTCGTCCCCTCACTATTTGCTCATAGTGTACCGCTGTACCTGTATACACTCACCAAATCCCCCTCCCTGGCCTAGCCGCTCGTTCCCTGACTGTTTGCTCATAGTGTACCACTGTACCCGTACACACTCACCGCATCCTCCTCCCTGGCCTGGCCGCTCGTTCCCTCACTGTTTGCTCATACTGTTCCGCTGTACCCGTACACAGTCATCGCATCCTCGTCCCTGGCCTGGCCGCTCGTTCCCTCACTGTTTGCTCATACTGTACTGGTATACCCGTTCACTCTCGCCGCGTCCTCCCCCCTGGCCTTACACTGAACTACGAGTGCGGGCTTCAAATATTCTCAAAAGGGGTCTAGTGCAACTGGTATAGCTGAAGAGGTTCAAAGGGACTGAATAGCTCAAGTTGAGCTGAAAAGGGGACTAGTGCAAGGACCTACCTCGCCCATCCCGTCGTCGTCCCTGCATCCCTGGCAGGGGGTCATTGAGAACAACCACTCCACGGACGTCAAACGGACGAAACCGTGCAATCGGGATGTATGAGCATTTCACATTCACCCCGAATGTAAGTCGTGCTCCAATCTGGGTTGGAGTGCTTGGTTTTAAGTAACCCCCTCCCCTGCCTGGCGCATGAAGAAGCGGCAGGCGTCGGCGCTGGTGACGTGGCAGATGAGCAGGCGCACGTTGTGCCACCCCTCAACCCAGGGACGAGTCAACGATGCTCGCCACGTCATCGACGCCCTCACAGTGTACCGGTGCACTATGCGCGAAGCAGTCAGCACTGAGGGTTTAAGGTTTAGGGCTTAGGGTTTAGGGTTTAGGCCACTGAGAGGTCACGGCCCTGCCGCAAACACATTCGCATAGTGCTCCTCCATGTAGCGCCGCGAGTTGAAAGTGAATGCAAAACTTGAAAGCAGTTTGACATATTTAAGATTCAAGCGCTTAGTTCCGGGTGCTTTGAACATGGGTTTCATCGGTTCAACCTGCAGCGCCCTACCTCCACGGCGCGGAAGAGGCGGGCGCCGATGCCGCGCCCGCGCCACTCTTTCGCCACCTCCAACAACGGCCCGGCATCGTCAGAAGTGCTCGCAACATCAGGCGGGTGGCATTCCACCCAAGGAACGAGGATTAGCAAATGTGTTGAAGGGCGTTTTGAGCAGTGTCTGCCGAGAGTGTCTGCCGAGAGTATCTGCCGAGAGTGTGTGCCAGGCCCCGCCTCGAAGAGCTCCACCGTGGGCCCCGCCGCGTCCCAGGGACAAGCACATGTTGCCCGCCACGTCATAGACATGCAGTTGAACCATCATTTGCTGAGTTACATGGCATCCTATACGTGGCGAGCAATATCTGCCAGGCCCATTGCCCGCCACGTCATCTACACGCATGTTTTACCCTCGTTTTTTGAGTTAACTGGCATTCTATACGTGAAAGCAATACCAATATCTGGCAGGCCCTACCGCATCCATCTCGTTGTTGTGGTACGCGCACAACATCCGACCGACCTCCAGGCAGGAGGGTCATTGAGAACAATCACTCGACCGACGTTGAATCGACGAACAGATTCCGCGCATCTGTATGAGCATTCACTCTCCAGGTAAGTCATGCGGGAAACGCCCGATCTCTGTTCGAGTGCTTGTTCTCAATGAACCCCCTGCCAGGCCGGTCGGACGGTGCGTCAGCGTGAACAGAGTGCCCACCCCATTGTGGTCGCCTCCCATCGCCCAAGCTCCTGGGTGTAGGGACGCAAGTTGAAATTGAAGCCAAACTTGAAAGCAATAAAACGTATTTTAGTTTCAAGCGCTGAAACC
>Ga0307489_10002956_pt1 | contig 11313 bp, 17 predicted proteins | sample SB12metaG_FD_202247 | JGI IMG/M metagenome (GOLD analysis project Ga0307489, IMG submission 202247) | Sea-ice brine microbial communities from Beaufort Sea near Barrow, Alaska, United States - SB 1.2 | ecosystem: Environmental > Aquatic > Marine > Coastal | place: USA: Alaska | collected...
ATGTGGGTCAGTGGGAATAAAGGGGCGGCACGTGAAAAGTACAGTTCGAAGGGGGTGAACTCATAACCCAGAATCGGGACATACATCTGAACAAACGAATACACGTCTGGCACGTCAAACCAGCACCCGTAAAAGGGAAGCGTGGGTGGATCACACGACCCGCGTGACCGTAGACAGGGCGGGGAGAAAGGAGGTACTTGTGGTAAAACCAAATGTGGATGCCCCCACGCACCTTGGCGATGACGGACGCGGCGGAGATGGGCACGCTCTTGGCGTCGCCCTTCACGATGGCCTCCGCCCAGGGGCTTACACTCATTCCCATTTCAGCTCAACTTGGGCTCCCCTGTCCAGCGTATCACCCAGTTCAACTCATGGATGTGTCCTGGAGTTGCTCAAGTTGAGCTCTAACGTGAACGAGTGTAAGCCCCTGCCTCCGCCCGCCCCTGCAGCCCCACGGGCACGCGGTTGCCGTCAATGAGCGCCCAGTCGCACCCGCCGTCCAGCCCCTTCACGCTGGCCTCCAGGCAGGGGCTTACACTCGTCCACGTTTCGGCTCAACGTAAGCGCTTTCTGTGGGATAGGGGGTGTGTTTAGAGGTTGTGTATGGGGTGTTTAGGGAGTATTTGGGAGCATCAGGGGGTGTTTAGGGTGTATTTTGTGTCAGAAACGGTGAATGTTGAGCTGAAAAGTGGACGAGTGTAAGCCCCTGCCTCCATGGCCTCCATGGTGGCCTCCAGGATGTTGATGACGTCGATGCGCTGATGGTCGATGATGCACACCGCCTTCACCACGTCGGGGTTCGCCATCAGCATCTCGTACACCTCCTCGGACGGCCAAGTGACATTGCTCGCCGCGTCATCGACACGCAATTGAACCTTCGTTTGATGAATTGAATGGCATCCTATGACGTGGCGAGCAATATTTGCCAGGCCTCAGTGTGAGGCAAATAGCTTGGTTACTCAGAGTGGAATCCTACTCAGACGCGTAGATGTTTACCTCCATCTAGCCTTAAATTTGAAAAATAAAACGCTCGGCACGTCACAGGAAGTGAGTCTGCTCAAGACCCGGGAGGTTGGTTGCGGTGGATGACGTGGTGGAGCATCATTTGCTCGTGCCTACCTCCTCGCGGTCCTCCTCTGTCATCTGCTTGCTGTCGTTGATGGCGTCGATGACCAGATCCTCCGGCATGATGCACGCCGCCGCCACCACGCAGGGGCTTACACTCGTTCACTTTTCGGCTCAACTAAAGCGCATTCTGTGGGATAGGGGTGCGTTTAGGGGTTGTTTAGGCGGTGTTTAGGAAATGTCAAGGGGGTGTTCTGGGTGAATTTTGTGTCAGAAACGGCTCAATTTGAGCTGATGAGTGGACGAGTGTAAGCCCCTGCCACCACGGGCCCGGCGAGTGGGCCCCGCCCCGCCTCCAGGGTCAACCAGATAACGCAGTGACACGTCATCCACCGCGTTGTAAGCCCTCGTTCATCGAGTTTAATGTCATCCCACGCCGTGGCGAGCATTGTGAACTCGTGCTCGCCAGGTCATCCACCACGTTGTCAGCCCTCGTTCATTGAGTTAAGTGTCATCCTATACTGTGGCGAGCATTGTGTCACAATCACGCTCGCCACGTCATTCACCACGTTGTACACCCCCCCCTCGTTTATTGAGTTAAATGTCGTCCTATGACGGGGCGAGCACGTGTACGTCATGCTCGTCCCTACCGGCCTCGTCCACGCCGCACACCAGCGTCTTCCCGGCATCCCAATAGATGCGCTCGTGCTCCCGTGTCGGGCCGTCCTTCTTCTTCTTCACCTTCTTCGGGGACTTGGCCTCCGCGCCGTCGCCCTCCTCGCCCGCCTTGGCCTTGCTTCAGGGGCTTACACTCCTTCACTTTCCAGCTCAACTTGAGCCGTGTCTGACACACACAAAACACCCTACATCCCCGAGCACCCCCTAACACCCCTTCAACACGGGCTACACAGCCCCTCCGCGCACCCCCTATCCCATACAAAGCGCTCAAGTTGAGCTGAGAAGTGAACGAGTGTAAGCCCCTGCCTTGCTTCCAACCTTACGCGTCGACGCGCGCGTGGGCGATTTCTTCGCCACCGGATCGATTTTGATGTACTCGCTCATGACTATCCCCTTCTGGAGGAACGCGCCGAGGCCGCGCTGGGGCGCGGCGGCGGTTTCCTTCTTCTTGGGTGCCATTGGGTTGGAGCCGAACCCGGTGATAGGGCCGGGCCTGCCAATCGTTCCCTGCTCAGCTCAACTTCAGCTGTTTTTTGAGATGTTTTTAGCGCGACACCAGCATCCCTCCAAAGGTGCTTGGCATAAGCTGAAACGGAACGGTTTGAAGGCCCTGCCCGGCGAGCGCGCCGAGGGCGTTGGAGGGGCGGCGGAGGGCGGTGGCGGCGGGAGCGCGGCTTCGGCAGCTGAGGAGAGAGACGAGGCGGGCGGTGGAGGAAGCCACGGCGCCTGCGAGCATCAACAGAAAAAACCGCACCTGTGTCGGCGACTCACTCAACTCAGCGTGCAGATAACAAACGCCTTGTGTCGGCGACTCACTTAGCTCAGCGTGCAGACGACCTCACAACGGCAATGAGATGCGCTCGCGAGGCGCCGTGCAAGACAGAATGGCGTCGGGTTGGTTGGTGGGGATGACTAACAACACCGATTTTCAAGTTTTCAGCGGGAAGCCGGCTGCCGGGGAGGATAATCAAATCTCCGGATAACTGTGCACCGGAGGAATTGGGGCAAGCCTACACGCGTGACACGCACGCCACACTCCTCATCTCTCTCCGCACGTGGCGGCGCCCAGCGCGTCGTGGTGGGTTCCACAGCGCGAGGTTGCTGAGAGGCGGTGGCTACGGAGCTTCGGAGCCGATGGCGCCCAAGATGAGCTTCACGCTGGGCGCCAAGCGGGGCCGTGAAGAACCGGATGAGCCTGCAGGTGGGCACCCCAATGTTGGAGGAGGCGCCACCTCTTGTCGCCAACTCTTGTCCTCCAACCCCGCCAACGCCGATGCCCGCGCCTCCTCCGACTTCCTTTCCCTCCTCCTACTCCGTCGCTTCCTTCATCATCACCTCCTTTCCGCCTCGCTGCCGAGCCCCCCACCTCCTCCGAGTCCGCGTCCGCCATCTCCCCCCGTCCAGCGGAAAAGTTCATCTTTAGGTTTACCAATCTCGCGCGCTCCTCTTTCCCGCTCTCACCTCCGCTGCTCTGCTACTCCAGGTGACGCCGGCGGCGCCGACGGCGACGGCGAGGAGGAGGAGGATGATGTAGGGGGGCTATGATTCGTTATTGAACAAGCACTCGACCGGCATTGCGTTCCTGCTCTATAAGTCCACGCCTCTGAACGAGCATTCACCCTGGAGGGCAGTTACAAGTCTGAGTCTTAGTATAAGTCGTGCTCCGATCTAGGTTCGAGTGCTTGTTGTGAACGACCCTCCTGCGAGGAGCTACGCACTATCAAGCGGTCGCAGAGGGCGAGGCCCACGAAGGAGGACTCCCCGGTCGCCGAGGTGATAAAGAAGGAGGAGACGAGCGAGGCGGCTCCAAAGCTGAAGATATCGCTCAAGCCCCCGCTGCGAGCATCGTTCAAGGCACCCGCGCCGGGCGAGACGCCTTACGAATCCGACAACGACTCCGAACAGGAGGAGCTGGAGGACGACTCGCAGCAGGACGGGCGGGACGCCAAGGCCTCGGCCTCGGCAGCGGCTGCGGCGGGGCGCGGTCGCGGGGGTGGGCGGGGGGGTGGGGGTGGGGCCGCGGGCGGGCGCGGCGCCAAAAGCAAGAAGAGTACCGCGGGCAGGGGGCCTGCCGCCGCGGCTGCGAGCAAGGCTGCGGGCAAAGCTGCGAGCAAGGCCAGGGGCAACGCGGGCAGGGCGGGCGGGCGCGGCACGGGCGGGAGGGGAAACGCGCGCGCCGTGACAAAGGTGAAGAAAGCCCCCGGGGCCATCGGGGGGTCAAGCTCTGAGGCAGGGGCTTACACTCGCTCACTTCAGAGCTCAACCTGAGGACCTTCGGGACACATCGCTCACGTCAGAGCTCAACTTGAGCACCTCCGGGACACATCCACGGGTTACGTAGAGTTATATCGGGGACAAGATAAGCTTAAGAGCGGAAAGGGGCAAAGTAAGCTCAAGTTGAGCGGAAATTGGAACGAGTGTAAGCCCCTGTTCTGAGGACGAGGACGAGGACGCCGCGGGCGCCGAGGTGGACTCGGACGGCGAAGGGAACGACGACGAGCTCGACCCCGCGTGGGAGGGCGGCGACGGCTTCGGAGACAACGACTATAGCGACCTCATCCTCAAGCCCGACCACACCAACCGCCCGCTCTGGATCTGCTCGGACGGCCGCATCTTCCTCGAGTCGTTCTCCCCCGTGTACAAAGCGGCGTACGACTTCCTCATCTCCGTGGCAGGGGCTTACACTCATTCACGTCAGAGCTCAAAAAAAGCAACTCCAGGACACATTCAGGATTAAGCCGGGTCACACGGTGGACAGAGGGGCTCAAGTTGAGCTGAAATCGGAACGTGTGTAAGCCCCTGCTCCGTGGCGGAGCCGGTGTGCCGCCCCGCCAACATGCACGAGTACATGCTGACGCCTCACTCGCTCTACGCCGCGGTCTCCGTGGTAGGGCGGTGCAGGTTGACCCTATCAAACTCACGGTGAAAGCGCCTGGAACTAAGCGCTTGAAGCTATAATATGATGAATCGCTTTCAAACCTTGGTTTCAATTTCAACTTGCGCTGCTACACCGTGGGGTTGGAGACGAGCACCATCCTCAGCGTGCTCGGCCGCTTGTCCAAGACACAGCTGTCGCCCGACATTCACTCCTTCGTGGAAGCCTGCACCGCCAACTACGGCAAAGTGAAGTTGGTGCTTCAGCGAAACAAATTTTTCCTGGAGTCGCCCGAGCCGCGCGTGCTACGCGAGCTTCTGTCGGACGACGTGATTCAGCGCGCGAGGGTGCAGCCGCCGCCGGGTGTCGGGGGGGCGCGGGGCGGCGGGGGCGACGGGTTCACGGTGACACAGGCGCTGCACGACAAGGCGGCGGCGGCGGTGACCCTGGCGGCCGTCGCGGAGGATCCCGAGGCAGGGGGGTTCTTGAGAACAATCACTCGGCCGACGTTGTACTCAGGCGCACCGAGTCTGCGCGTCTAGACGAGCAGAGAAAGGCGTTAAAAAGCGGTGAAAAGGCGGTGAAGCTGTGGGAATTGTACTATGAGCATTCACCCGCAAGGTAAGTCATTCTCGATCGCGGTTGAACTGCTTGTTCTCAATGACCCTGCTGCGAGGACGAGGCGGCGGCGGTGGAGCGCGAGGCGTCGGCGGCAGGGGCTTACACTCGTTCCTATTTCAGCTCAACTTGAGCTCCTCTGTCCCCCGTATGACCAAAATCAATTCATGAATGTGTCCTGGAGTTGCTCAAGTTGAGCTCTAACGTGAACAAGTGTAAGCCCCTGGTCGGCGGCGGGTGTCACCGGCTTCGGGGGTGAGGGTCCAACCGACCAGGCTGCCGCCCAGCCGTCTACCTTCGACGCCACGCTGGTTCCCGAGTACGACCCGACGCGCGAGATCCACTCTTTCGAGATCCAGGCAAGGGGGGTTATGAAGAACAATCACTCGCCTGGCGTTGAATCAACTAAGCGAGTCCGCGCGTCCGTATGAGCATTCACTCTCAAAGGTGGTCAGCTCCGATCTCGGTTCGGGCGCTGGTTCTCAATGACCCTGCTTCCCGGCCGAGCAGGTGGAGCACGTGAAGCAGCGGTGCCTTCCGGGCAACCTGGCAGGGGAGGTCTTGAGAAGAAGCGCTAAGTTGCAGGCGAATAGGCCGATTTCGGTATATCGCCTGGGTGAAATGCCCATCTAGAGTTGCGGGCAAAGCGTCACCGCTCTGCGCAGGAATCTGGGCGCCAGGTTAAATGCCCATACAGAGTTGCGGGCAAAGCGTCAGCGCTCGGCGTGGGAAGCGATACACCGAAGTCGGCCTATTGACGAACCGAGGAGTCCGTGCGTCTGTATCAGCATTCACCCTGAAGGTAGTAATGCATCCTCCGATCTCGGTTCGAATGCTTGTTACCAATGACCCTCCTGCCAGGGTTACCCCACGTTGGAGGAATACGACTTCCGAAACGACACTCGGAATCCGGATTTGGACATCGCGCTGAAGCCCATGACGCGGATCCGGCCGTACCAGGAGAAGAGTCTGAGCAAGATGTTTGGAAACGGGCGCGCGAGAAGCGGCATCATCGTGCTGCCGTGCGGCGCGGGGAAGTCGCTGACAGGCAGAGGCTTACACTCGTCCACTTTTCAGCTCAAGATGAACCGTTCCTAACACAAAATACACCCTGAACACCCCCTAACACCCCCTGACACCTCTTAAACACCCCCTAAGCAACCCCTACATTCACCCCCTATCCCACAGAAAGTGCTTACGTTGAGCCGAGAAGTGGACGAGTGTAAGCCCCTGCAGACGGGCATCGCCGCGGCGAGCCGGGTGCGCAAGTCCTGCCTGTGCCTGTGCACCTCCTCCGTGTCCGTGGTAGGGCAAAGGTTGACCCTATTAAACCCATGTTGAAAGCGCCTGGAACTTAGCGCTTGAAGCTATTACACGATGAGCCGCTTTCAACATTTGCTTTCAAATTCAACTTGCGCCGCTACACCGTGGACCAGTGGGCGTCGCAGTTCAAGCTGTGGACGAACCTGACGGACCGCGAGATCGTGCGCTTCACGAGCCAGGTGAAGGAGGAGTTCCCGCCGGCCGACCAGGCCTGCGTGTGCGTCACCACGTACAACATGGTCAGCGCGGGGGGCAAGCGCTCGGAGGCAGGGGCTTACATTCGTCCAATGTTAAGCTCAACCTGAGCCATTTCTGACACAAAATACACCCTGAACACCCCCTAATACCCCTCATCACCTGCTAAACCCTCCCTAAGCAACCCCCAAATGCACCTTCTATCCCACAGAAAGCGCTTATGTTGAGCTAAACGGTAGAAGAGTGGAAGCCTCTGGTCGGAGGAGAGCCGCAAGGTGCTGGAGCAGCTGCGGGGCCGCGAGTGGGGGCTCATGCTGCTGGACGAGGCAGGCCCCCACGGATCAATAACCGCCAGACCCACCATCACTCGAAGAATCCTCCTCCGCGGTCTGCATCAGTAATCACCCTGAAGGGGTGTGTTAGGGTTGTATTGTGGCTGTATTGGGGATGTATCAGAAGTGTATCGGGGCTGTATTGGGGGTGAATTGGAGTCGATATGGGTCCGGTCCTGGTGAGTCATGCGGGCCAGTCCGATCTCGGCTCGAGTGCTCATTCTCAATGACCCTGCTGCGTGGTGCACGTGGTGCCCGCCGCTATGTTCCGCAAAGTGATCGGCATCACAAAGGCAGGGGCTTACACTCGTCCACTTCTCAGCTCAACTTGAGCCGTGACTGACACAAGAAAACACCCTGCACACCCCTACACACCCCCTAAAACCCCCATAATACGGGCTACACAACCCCTACGCGCACCCCCTATCCCATACAAAGCGCTCATGTTGAGCTGAGAAGTGAACGAGTGTAAGCCCCTGCACCAAGGCGCACTGCAAGCTGGGGCTGACGGCCACGCTGGTGCGCGAGGACGAGAAGGTGGAGCACCTCAACTTCCTCATCGGTCCCAAGCTCTACGAGGCAGGGGCTTACACTCGTCCACTTTTCAGCTCAACTTAAGCGCTTTGTATGGGATAGGGGGTGCATTTAGGGGGTGTTTGGGGGGCAATTTACGTGTCAAGGGGTGTTAAGGGTATTTAGGGGGCGTTTAAGTGTCGAGGGGTGTTAGGGAGTGTGTAGGGTGTGTTCTTGTATCAGAACCGGCTCAGGCTGAGCTGAGAAGTGGACGTGTGCAAGCCCCTGGTACTCGGCGAACTGGCTGGACCTGCAGCGCGACGGGCACATCGCCAACGTGCAGTGCGTGGAGGTGTGGTGCCCCATGACGGCGGAGTTCTTCAAAAAATACCTCAGCCGGGTAGGGCATGCCAGTTGTCGCCTGACTCGTCATCCAACGCACTAGTGTCTAGTTTGTAAAGCGTACTATATATAGTATCTCGTACCACCCGTACTAAGTAGGCATTGAGTGATTTTGACCAAAAGTCATTTGACATTTGGCCAAATTACCAAACTCCACCTCACTAGAAGTTACTAGCCCACAGACTACGCACCAGGACGTGGCGAGCCACATGTGCCGGGCTCTACAGGCGGGATCAAGCTGCGAAGCGCCAGGTGCTGTACTGCATGAACCCCAACAAGTTCATGGCGTGCCAGTACCTCATGCAGTTCCACGAGCAGCAACGCCGCGACAAGGTAAGATGGTGCAAGTTGAATCGAAGAAACCCATGCTGAAAGTACCTGGAGTGCTTGAACCTGAAACATGGTGAACAGCTTTCGAATTTTGCTTCCAACAATAGCTTGCGCCGCTACAACAAGGTGATCGTGTTCAGCGACAACATCTTCGCGCTGCGGGAGTACGCCACCGCTCTGCGGCAAGGGCTTACACTGGTCCACTTTTCGGCTCAACGTAAGCACATTTTGTGGCATACGTTGGGTGCATGATTTCCCCCCAGTCTATTAGACAGGGGGACCGGGGGAGGTGTGACCCAAACGGCTTAGGTTGAGCTGAAAAGTGGACGCCGAGTGTAAGCCCTTGCTCTGCGGCGCCCGCTCATCTACGGCGACACCTCGCACGCGGAGCGGACCCGCGTGCTGCACGCGTTCAAGTTCTCCAACGAGATCAACACCATCTTCCTCTCAAAAGTCGGCGACAACTCCATCGACATCCCGGAGGCAAACGTCATCATCCAGATATCCTCGCACGGCGGGCAGGGGCTTACACTCGTTCCCATTTCAGCTCACCTTGAGCTCTGCTGTCCACCGTATGACCCAACTTAACTCATGAATGTGTCCTGGAGTTGCTCAAGTTGAGCTCTAACGTGAACGAGTGTAAGCCCCTGACGGAGGGTCGCGGCGGCAGGAGGCGCAGCGCCTGGGCCGCATCCTGCGCCCCAAGGCAGGGGCTTACACTCGTCCATTTTTCGGCTCAACGTGAGCGCTTTGCATGGCATAGGGGGTGCGCGTAGGGGTTGTGTAGCCCGTGTTCAGGGGGTGTTTGGGGGTGTTCAGGGTGTTTAGGGTTTTGTGTCAGTTTTGTGTCAGACACGGCTCAGGTTGAGGTGAGAAGTGGACGAGTGTAAGCACCTGCCCCAAGGCCGCCGCGCTGGCGGCGATGGCGAGCGGCAAGCAGGTGAGCGTGGACGCCGACGACCACAACGCCTTCTTCTACTCGCTGGTCTCCACCGACACCGAGGTGGGGCGGTGCAGGCTGACCCTGCGAACCTCAAGTTGAAACTGGGCAGTTTTAAGCGCTTGAAACTAAAATATGTTAAACCGCTTTTCAATTTTGCTTCAAATGTGCTTTCGAATTCAAGTTGCGCCGCTACACCGAGGAGATGTACTTCAGCACGAAGCGGCAGCAGTTTCTGATACAGCAGGGGTACGCCTTCAAGGTGGTGACCGACCTCATCGGTGAGGCGGACAGATCCCAGCTGTTGTACAGCACAAAGGAGAAGCAAGTCGAGCTGTTGGAGAAGGTAGGGCCTGGGCGACGTTGGCCGCCACGTCATTCAACGCATTATTGACCCCCGAATCTTGACTTAAATGGCATCCTATGACGTGGCAAGCAATCTCTGCCAGGGTTGGGCGACGTTGGTCGCCACGTCATCCAACGCATTATTTATCCTCGTATCTTGACTTAAATGGCATCCTATGACGTGGAAAGCAATATCTGTCAGACCCTCGGAGAAGGTGATTCGGCTGGGGGAGGCAGAGGCGGGGGAGGAGTTGTTGGAGGAGGATCCGGACGACATTCGCAAGGGGGGCGCGGGCGCGGGCGCGGCGCGGCGCAGCAACGGCTCGATGCTGGCGCTGTCGGGCGCGGAGGGGGCGTACCTGGTAGGGCGGTGCAGATTGACCCTATCAAACCCAAGTTGAAACCACCTGGAACTAAGCGCTTGAAACTCAACTGTGATGAACTGCTTTCGACTTCTGCATTCAAATTCAACTTGCGCCGCTACAACCTGGAGTACTCCACAGGTCGGGGCGGGGGCGGGGGCGGGGGCGGGCGGGGCTACGGCTCCGGGAACACCTCGAAGCACGGGTTGAAGCCAGTCAAGCCCAAGAACTCCATCCTGCGCGAGCGCGACGCGATGCGGAGCGGGAAGTGACATTACGTTTCCTTCTCGTCTAATTAGCTGCCTAGTAGTTCGTAAACGAGGTCCGAGTGGACATTTCACATTAATTACTGTTGGGTCCCTCTCAAAGGCTGTAGCATATTTTCCCTAGTGACTTGCTAGTTACGAGCGTGCATTTGCATTGTTTGCTCTCTCCTCTCACGTCGCGCCTCATTGCCGTTCTTGCGAGCCGCGCGGCAGGAAGCGCAGCGCGTAGGCATCGCAAACTTCATGCTCTTGAGCCAAACGAGCTCGCCCCGCAGAATGACGAACGTGCCATCGCAGCCTTGGGGGAGGGGGAAGGGAAAGCGTAAGCAAATCTTGAAAGTAGTTGCATTTTAGTTTCAAGCGCTAGACTCAGGAGGTTTCAACACGGGATGAACTGGTTTCAACTTGCACCGGCCCACCCTGGGTCCTGCACGGTAGCGGGCCCCTGGCGACCTCGTCAGCCTCCGCATGCTTCTTCGCAAAGCGGCAGTCCTTGCAGTGCGTGGGCGTCTCGTAGCCGTTGTCCTGGAGCCAGGCGCGCTCATCCGGCAGAATGTCGAACGGGGCGCCGCAGTCACACGTGAACTCGCCTCGGCATTGTTGGCGACGGCTCTCGCGGCAGTCAGGGCACCGCGTGGGCATGTCGTGGCCGTTGCTCTTCAGAAGGGCGCGCCAGTCAACGGGCACCACAAACATGGTGCCGCAGCTGCACGTGACAGGGCGGCGGCATGGCGGCGGCCACTGCGTGTCGCGATGCCGCAGCTCCGACACACCGGCGAGAGACATCGCCATCTCCAGCAACCCGCCCGCAGGGAGGCTTTGGCGCCAACAAGCGACCGCGGCAGCCATCTCCGCGACAATGACCACCGCGGCAAAGCGCCGCATAGGCACGTCGCCGGCGGCCTCGCTATCGCAGCCGTCGGGGCTGTCGCACGGGTCGGTGTTGAGCACATATCGTAGCACGGCTTCCGGCCGCTTCACCAGGTGCTGCAACGCGCCGTTGGGAGTGACGGAGGTATCGACCTAGCATACCTGTTGCGCGGCGTCGTCCCACTCGGGGTACTGCTCG
>Ga0307489_10002957_pt1 | contig 11313 bp, 21 predicted proteins | sample SB12metaG_FD_202247 | JGI IMG/M metagenome (GOLD analysis project Ga0307489, IMG submission 202247) | Sea-ice brine microbial communities from Beaufort Sea near Barrow, Alaska, United States - SB 1.2 | ecosystem: Environmental > Aquatic > Marine > Coastal | place: USA: Alaska | collected...
CCACGACATGTTACTCATTGTAAACTGGGTTGTTGAGCATAGCGCCGCCCGGTGCCGGTGACGGTTCGAGCGATCAGAGTGACAAGATATCCCATATCGATATCCAGGATGACCACATCGATACTGTCATCTCCCATATCATTAGCCCATATCCCATATCGATATCCAGGATGACCATATCGATACTGTCCTCTCCCATATCATTAGCCCATATCCCATATCGATATCCAGGATGACCATATCGATACTGTCATCTCCCATATCATTAGCCCATATCCCATATCGATATCCAGGATGACCATATCGATACTGTCCTCTCCCATATCATTAGCCCATATCCCATATCGATATGGTGAATGACCATATCGATATGTCATATCCCATATCGATAACCCATATCTCATATCAATATCTCTATCGATATCCCATTGATGTCCGATATCCCATATCGATATCCCATATCGATATCCCGATCATATCTTGTCACTCTGCGAGCGATATCTGCCGGGCCCTGCGTGGAGGTGCGGATCACGGCGCTGGAGCAGGTCAACGCCGACGCCGCCGTCGGCAGGGGCTTCCACTCGTCCACTTTCCAGCTCAGCCTAAGCCGTCTTTGTCACTGAAATTCCAGGAAACCACCGAACGTATCCCACAAAAGTGCTCACCTCAAGCTGAAAAGTGGACGAGTGGAAGCCCCTGACGGCCGCCGCCGCCGCCGCCGCCGCGCTGACCAACTTGGCAGGTGGTTATTGAGAACACGCACTCGCCCGACTTTGCATCTCCCCCTCCTCCTCCGTATACTCCGCACGTCTGTACGAGCATTTACCCTGAAGAAGGCAAGTCATGTGGGCCCGTCCGATCTCGGTTAAAGTGCTTTGTGCTTGTTCTCTATGAACCTCCTGCGCAGCAGGGGATTATTAACAACAAGCACTCCACCATCGTTGAATCTCCTCCTCCTCTTCCGCGCGTTTGTATGAGCATGCATACTCAAGGTACGTCAAGCTCAAACCTCGGTTCGAGTGCTTGTTCTCAATCAATGACCCTCCTGCTTGGACGTCACCTTCGGCAACCGGACCAACGCCACCTTGGACGGCTCCACCGGCGTTGACATCACCCCCGACGACAACGACGTTGACATCACCCCCGACGACGACGGCGTTGACATCACCCCCGACGACAACGGCGTTGGCATCACCCCCGACGACAACGGCGATGACATCACCCCCGACGACAACGGCGTTGACATCACCCCCGACGACAACGGCGTTGACATCACCCCCGACGACAACGGCGTTGACATCACCCCCGACGACAACAGCGTCAACACCTCGCTGGCCGACATCACCCCTGACGACAACTCGCTGGGCGTCAACACCTCTGACACCACTCCCAACGACAACTCGTCGGGCGTCAACACCTCTGCGCTTCCCGTCGCCGACACTGGGTACACCGCCATCGACAACTCTCTGCTCACCTCCATCGACAACTCGCTGCAGAGCCTGGCAGATCTTGCTCGCCACGTCATCCAACACTTTCTGAACTCTCGTCTCTCGTCATCCAACGCATTCTGAACTGTCGTCTCTCGTCTCTCGTCTCTCTCGTCGCTTGAACTCTCGCCTCTTGAGATGACATCCTATGACGACGAGGCGAGTACTATCGGCCAGGCCCTATCAAATGGGTCGTCAACACCTCTCACCCCTCTGTGTCAACCGTGGCCAACACTGGGGTAAGCCCCTCCCCTGGGGTCAGCCCCTCCCCTGGAGTCAGCCCCTCCCCTGGGGTCAGCCCCTCCCCTGGGGTCAGCCCCTCCCCTGGGGTCACCTCCAACGTTCTCTGCAGCCATTCTCGCAAAAGAGGCTCCGATGACTGCCGGGACATCGAATCCGGTAGGGCGGTGCAGGTTGACCCCAGGTTGACTCTGTTTCGACCGCGTTTGGTTTCAGCGATTGAAGCATCAATTATGATGAACCGCTTTTAAAGTTTTATTTCAATTTTAACTTGCGCCGCTACCAACAGGCAGTGGCTCCGATGATGACTCGGGGTCGGTCATCAAGGACGACTGTAGCAGACACAAGGGCGGATCCGGTTGCTCGGGGTAGGGCGGTGCAGGTTGACAGTATCAAAACCCGTGTTGAAAGCGACTATGGGTTCGGCGCTCGAAGCTACAATTTGATGAACCGCTTTCAAACTTTGCTTTCAATTTCAACTTGCGCCGCTACACCGGGGTACGGCAAATAAGGATGGCGCCAGCAGCGGCGGCGGTGGGGCCTTTGATTGTTTGCTCATACTACTCCACTGTCGAAGTCGTTCCCACTCGCCGAGTACTCGTCCCCGGCCCGGACTCACTCGGTCCCTTGACTGTTTGCAGAGTGACAAGATATCCCATATCGATATCGAGGATGACCATATTGATACTGTCATCTCCCATATCATTAGCCCGTATCCCATATCGATATCCAGGATGACCATATCGATATGGTGAATGACCACATCGACATACCAAATCCATATCGATAACCCATATCTCGTATCGATATATCTATCGATATCCCATTGATGTCCGATATCCCATATCGATATCGCGATCATATCTTGTCACTCTGATGGTGCACCGGCCCTGGGCGACGGCGGCGGCGGCGGCGGCGGCATGACTCGGTGTCCGCCAAATACACACATGCACAACAAAACGCGGCCGCCGCTGATATTACAGCCTCGCGTGCCGTGCTAGCACAGTCGCTGTGAGTCACGTGATCGACTGCCAAGCCACAACTGAGCGAGCGAGGGCCAAGGGGAGGGAGGGATACATGAGTCAACGTCAAGCCAAGACTAAATGAGCAGGGAGCGGGAAACGTGATTGAAGGTCAAGCCAAGACTAAATGAGCGGGCGAGGGTATACACATGATTGAAAGCATTAACACTGGTAAATAACAAGCATAAAATGAACAAAATCAATGCACCGTTCGACACCGCCCAGCTCGCCACGGTATCCACCAACACATAACTAAATGAACGCGGTGGCTAAACGCCTCGCGTGGCGTGATGCCAGCTAGTCGCTATAACCTAATCCGACAGCACTACATGCACGTAAACACGATTAATCGTAGCGCCCTGTGGTTATGAGTCGCCATGATCCAACAACATTAAACCACGAACCTGTGCGGTACACACTAACCCTATCCCCTCTGACATAAAAGCAAGTAAATGTGGGATACAAGCTGCTATAAAAGCTGCTCCGGATGCGAGACAGCTAGCTTCGAAGGACGGCGACAAGCTGCTGATAAAAGCTGCTCTGGATGCGAGACAGCTAGCTTCGAAGGGCCCTAAGAATGTCAAGGCGACTGACCAAAAGCCGAATCGACGAGTTGTCGTCGCGAAACCGGGCAAGTACCGGGGCACGGTTCCTGCAGGAATCATCGGAGATCAGAACCCCACTGGCGGCACAGGCGTCGCCGGCATCACCAGCACCACCGCGCCGGCGAGACTGTATGAGCCGTAAATCAGCCGCCGACCACCCGCTCTTAACTGTTCAAACAAGCCTGTTGGCGATTCGCCCGAGCGATGCCTCACACAAGGCCTTTTTGGCGTCCAAATGGGCTGACGAAAAATTCGGAACTGGTTGGGGGCTCGGCATGAAACCTTTCGCAGGATTCACTCGCCCACGCATCGAGAGTTTCGTTATCGACGCCATCGCTTCGAACGGGAGCACTGTTTTGGTGCACAGGACGACCGCACAAACATTCGCGAACGCACCGGTTGTTTCGGCGTCGCGCGTGCGAAGGCCTGGCGCTCTGGCAGTGCAGGGGTTGTCACGACGCGGAGCCGGACTATGTGCGTATGGAGGTGTGAACGTAACGAGTAGTTATTATTTATTAGAGTTCTACGACTGCACCAAGCATTCATGGGCGGCACTACCAGGCTATGGCTCCCCCCACAGGATCCGCGCAGGCTTGACATCGAATCAAGAGGAATCCGCTCAGGCTGACGCGTCGAGCGCACGGGGCCCAGTCAGTGCGGCGCCGCAGCCGTCACGCGCACAATGGAGGGCGCCCCGGGCGCCGCGTGGAGGCCGCCACCGCCGCACCCGTTCCCGTGCTGCCAGTGCCTGCACCGCCCGCGGGTGGGGCCCAGGTGGTGCAAAAAGAAATCGGGTGCCCACCGCGCTGGCATGTCGTCGGCACGGCTCGGTCCTGTGTCCGCCTCCTCCTCCTCCAAACGTCCGGTGTATCTGACTGACTGCGCATAGTGTACCTACACACAATCGCGTCCTCCTCCTCCTCCTCCTCCTGCTCCTCCTCCTCCACTTCCTCCTCCTCCTCCTCCTCCTCCTCCTCCTCCTCCTCCTCCGCCTCCTCCTCCTCCTCCTTCTCCTCATCCTCCTCCTCCTCCTCCTCCTCCTCCTCCTCCTCCTCCTCCTCCTCCTCCTCCTTCTCCTTGCTGGGTCTGCTTACGCCCTCTTCCCCTCACGGTGCCACGCGGCTCGCGTTCGCGCGCACGTGTGAAAACAAACTGAAGTTACTGTTGGCGATTGGCCGGGGACTCATACCGCGCGGGGGTACGGGTTCCAAGACTGTGGTCACACGACGACCTGCGAGCCCTGCGCCAGCGACAGCCCGCGGGCTGCGACGAACAACAACGGCATTTCGTGTCCGGTGAGTGCTGGCTCTCAGTCGCTGGGGCATCCAACATTCCCGTGGCCCAGTATTTTCCTGACTGTTTGCTCATAGTGTACCAGTGTTGAGTCTATCCCCCGTGCCACCGGTATGATCCGGGGAGGAGTGGCCAGGCCGGGGAGGAGGAAGCGGGCACGAGTAGTGTGTACGGGTATACCTGTACGCAGTGCGCAAATAGTCATGGGGGCAACCCAATGGGAAGCGTGTAGTGCTCGCGGCCACTGTTGCTGACGGCGGTGCATCCCCCGCTGTCCCAGGTGTTCCCCAACATTTGCAGTAGCCCTCCATTGTGCAGTAGCCTTTCACCAGATTCGCAACAATCATGTTTATTTGTGCAACAATCATGTTCATTTTCGCTCAATCGTATTCATTCTCGCTCAATCGCGCAGCCACGACGACGTCGATGTGAAACGCGACGATGTCAATGTTACGTCCAAACTCCGAAACTACTTGTTATGGTTCACCCATACGTCCAAACTCCGAAACTAATTGATGACACCCTGTCATGTCAGCCTGTCTCGCAAACGCTCTAAAAGCAGATTCTTAACGAGGCAAAAATAAATGTGTTGTTTTCCCGAGCTTCCCTCCCGCATCGCCCCTTGTATCCCCCTCCGCATCCCCCCCGATCCCCCACCAGGGGTGAGGGCGAAAGCCTAGTGCCTCCGTACAGACGGGGAAGCGTCCCTCTCCCCCGCTTGTGTTTCTCCCTCGTACCTCCAACCCCCGCCCCGCCCCCGCCGAAGCCCTCACGCCTCCATCCCAGCCCTCCCTCTAGCCTGTCAACGCATTGTGTACCGGTACACATTCACGCCTTTTCCGCCTTCGCCTTGCCCGCTGCCGCCTTACCCGCCGCCGCCTTGCCGCCCGCAACCGCCTTACCCGCAGCTGCCTTGCCCGCCGCACCCTTTCCCCCCGCCACCGCCTTTCCAGCTGCCGCCTTTCCCCCTGCCACAGCCTTTCCCGCAACCGCCTTGCTCGCGCCCATCTTGCCCGCAACCGCCTTGCCCACGCCCCCCTTGACCCCCGCTACCGCCTTACCCGCAACCGCCTTACCCCCCGCGGCCGCCTTGCCCGCACCCGTCTTGCCCCTGGTGGGTGGTGGCGACCCCTTGGCTGCCTTCTTGGGCCGGTTGGTGGCGTCCACCAGCGCGCGCTTGGTGGCCGGGTACCGCGCGGTGCCCACGTCGATGCGCTGGATGCCGCGCGCCGTCAACCAGGGCCTTAGGGTTTAGGGGTTTAGGGTTTAGGGTTTAGGAACCAGGGCCTTACACTCGTTCCCTTTCCTGCTCAACTTCAGCACCTGCAAAGGATACTTTCAGTGGCGTCAGGGACAAAACGGCTCAAGTTGAGTAGAACAAGGGAACGAGTGTAAGGCCCACTACACTCGTTCCCTTTCCTGCTCAACTTCAGCACCTGCAAAGAATACTTTCAGTGGCGGCAGGGAACAAACGGCACAAGTTGAGCAGAACAAGGGAACGAGTGTAAGGCCCAGCCGTGAACCATTGCGCGCCGTACCAGATGATCAGCTGGTGGTTCGTGGGGATGTCGTCCATGATGAAGCGGCGCAAGTTGAAATTGAAACCAACATTTGAAACCAGTTGATCATATTTTAGTATCAAGCGCTTAGATCCAGGCGCTTTCAACGTGGGTTTGATAGAGTCAACCTGCACTGCCCTACCATGACGACGAACTCGCGGCCCACCAGACCGTCCTCGTACGTCCTGCCGTAGAATAGAGGCTTACAATCGTCCATTTATCAGCTCAACTTGAGCCGTTTCTGACATAAAATACACCCTAAGCACTCCCTAACACCCCCTCACACCCCCAAGACACCCCCTAGACAACCCTTAAAGGCATCCCCTATCACACAGAAAGCGCTTCAGTTGAACCGAATAGTGGACGAGTGTAAGCCCTTGCCGTAGAACTCATTGGTGCTGCGCACGTTCTGACGCTCGCCAGGGGCTTACACTCGTTCCGTTTTCAGCTTAACTTGAGCTCTTCTGTACACCGTGTAACCCAACTTAAATCCTGGATGTGTCCTGGAGTTGCTCAAATTGAGCTCTGACGTGAACGTGTGTAAGCCCCTGCCGCTCGCCGGGCCCCGGGCAGCTCATGAATTGCATCTGGCTCCCCCCCTTGTGCGTGGTGGGGTCGATGTTGCCCCCGTTACTCCGGAAAGTCATCGCGTAGTCCTCGCCCTCCGTGCAGGGGCTTACACTCGTCCACTTTTCAGCTCAACTTGAGCCGCTTCTGACACAAAATATACCCCTAACACCCCCATGATAGTCCCCGACACCCCCCGAACAACCCCTGGACGCACCCCCTATTTGACAGGAAGCGCTTAAGTTGAGCTGAAAAGTGGACGAGTGTAAGCCCCTGCCTCCGTGCCCTCGATGTTCTTCCAGTTCTTGCGCGTGCCCCAGAACACGGTCTTGTACCCCTTGGTGTAGCGGCGCAACTTGAATTTGAAAGGAAAACTTGAAAGCAGTTCACCATATTTATACAGTCTCAAGCGCCTAATTCCAGGCAGGTGCTTACACTCGTCCACTTTTCAGCTCAACTCGAGCGCTTTGTATGGGTTAGGGGATGCGCGTAGGGGTTGTGTAGCCCGTGTTAAGGGGGTGTAGGGGGTGTTTAGGGTGTGTAGGGTGTTTTCTTGTGACAGACACGGCTGAAGTTGAGCTGAAAAGTGAACGAGTGTAAGCCCGTGGTTTCAAGCGCCTAGTTCCAGGCGCTGTCAAGTGTCAACGTTGGTTTGATAGGGTCAACCTGGAGCGCCTCACCTTGGGCACGTCGAAGTTGGCCACCAGCACGGAGCCCGCCGTGGGGTGCGGCACGATGCGGAACGCGCCGTCGCCCTTCGCACCGCAGGGTGCGTGTGCTCCAGGCAGACTGACGTGCGTGAGTGAGCGAGTGTGTAGAGTGAAAGAGTGTGTGGGTGCGTGAGGGGGGAGTGAGGGAGGGAGGGAGTGAGGGTGAGGGAGTGAGGGAGTGAGGGAGTGAGGGAGTGAGGGCGTGAGGGTAGGAGGGATGGAGGGAGGGAGTGAGAGAGTGAGAGAGTGAGGGAGTGAGGGTGAGGGAGGGAGGGAGGGAGGGGGTGCGTGAAGAAGCGAGAGGTCGGGGTGCGGCGGACGCGCGTCCGAGTACGAGTGCGTAGAACAGATGGCCGAGAAGGGCAAGACAAATGAACTCGGGTTGCGATGGCGACGCTTCAAACTTTCAAAGGCTTGTGTTCGATATGTGAAAACACGGCTGTCAAGTGTCAACTGGATTTATGAATGTTTTTGGTCGTGGCAGCAAGCCCCGCCTCGCGGTGCGCCTGGCAGAAGGGCAGCGCGCAAGCCTCGTCCTTGCGCTTGTTGCACGGCTTCCCGCTCTTCCTGTAAACCGAGGCGGGCGCGTCTTTCGTCTCAGCCGCGAGTCGGAAGAAAAGCGGCGAGCGAGATCGAGATTTCAAACACCAGTGCCGTTGGGAAGTGTGAGAGATTGTGAAAACTCGGAGGGAGGGATTACTCACGTGGACGCCATGCACCACTCGTCGGGCGCGGCGTTCTGGCGGCCCGCGAGGCGCATCTTGGGGCACGGGTGGCACGCGTTCGCGGCCGTCAGGCTCGTGGAAGCCATCGCGTTCTCCATTGTGCGTGTGCGTGGGAAGTGTGGGCACTCGAGAAAAGCCGGCGGGTTTTGGTTGGCGCGGGTGGCGGTGGTCGGCGGTGGTCGGCCGGCACGCCGGAGGAAGAGCTTGAGATTTTATCTTCCGAGCTGGGGTGAGCATTGAGGGTTGAGGTCTCGGTTGAGGTGCGCCGCCGCCGCGAGGCCAACACTCGATAGGCCGCACTTGTTCGCACTGGGTGACAATAGCGGGCATGAGGGGCGTGCTGTCGCTGCTCGGACGGGGCGTCCGCGGTGCGGCGGGTACGGTGAGAGAGCCGGGGTCTCGCTGCGCCTCGGCATCCCTATCCGAGACATGCTCCTCCGCCTCCTCCACCGCCGACGCGACGGTGTTCGCGCGCGCAGCGAGGGCGGGGGCGATGTCGCGCCCGTTCACCGCGCGCCTGGCGGCGCATGGTGTACCGGCGCTCGACTCGTGGCCCCGCGCCATGTCCGCAGCGAGCGGCGACCGTGACGACGAGGAGGTCGAGGACGACGATGCCCCGCTGTCGCCAGCAGACGAAAAACAACGTCCGAATCCCAACGGCATTCGCTCCGCGGCGGCTCCGAGCGACACCTCTACGGCTGCCGCGGCGCCGGACGACGCCGCCCCGGCGACTTCCAAAGCACACCACACGGTAGGGCGGTGCAGGTTGACCCTGTCAACCCCAGGCTAAAACCGCCTGGAACTAAGCGCTTGAAACTGATACGTGACGAACCGCTTTCAAAATTTGCTTTCAAATTCAACTTGCGCCGCGACAACACGGGCGAGGCGCCAAGTAGCACGACGTTCGTATCCGAAGGTTTCTTCGGCACGAAGGGCGCGGTAGGGCCTGGCACATTTTGCTCGTCACGTCATTCACATCGACACCCGTTGTGCCCCCCCTCGTTTCTGGCGTCGAGTGGCATTGGATCCCATTTCGCGGCGAGAAATATCTGCAGGGACTTGCTAGGGTGGTGCAGGTCGGCCCTATCAAAACCACGTTGAAAGCGCTTGGAACTAAGTGCTTGAAACTAAATGGTGATGAGCCGCTTCCAAACTTTGCTTTCAAATTCAACTTGCGCCGCTGCATCTTGCTCGTGGAGCCGACCGACCAGACTGCGACAGCGACGGCGGCGGACGACCCCGAGGTTGGGCGGTGCAGGTTCACTCTATCAAATCCGCGTTTGACAGCGCCTGTAAATAAGCGCTTGAAACTGGAATATGGCGAACCGCTTTCAAGTTTTGCTTTCAAATTCTACTTGGGCCGCTACACTGAGGGTGAGATGCTGCGCGCGGTGAAGGCTCTGAACGAGGTGGGGCGGTGCAGGTTGACCCTATCAAACCCAAGTTGAAAGCGCCTGGAACTAAGCGTGTTGAAACTGAAATATGATGAACCGCTTTCAAACTTTGCTTTCAAATTCAATTTGCGCCACTACAACGAGTGGGACGAGGAGAAGCAGGCCAACAAAGTCCAGCTGTACCGGGCAGGGGCTTACACTCGTCCACTCTTCAGCTCAACTTAAGCGCCTGCTGTGTGTCAGGGGGTGCAATTAGGGGTTGTTTCGGGGGTGTTTAGGGGTTGGTGAGGGGTTTTAGGGGTGTTTAGGGTGTGCTTTTGTGTCAGAAACGGCTCAACTTGAGCTGAATAGAGGACGAGTGTAAGCCCCTGGTACTGGGAGGCGCAGGCGGAGGCGAAGCGAAAGCGCGGCCTCACGAGCGAAGAAAAGCAGGGCCTCACGAGTGAACCCTGATCCCTGAACCATAAACCTGAGTGGAAAGGGCTTCATTTGATTAGCATCAATCATTAGACCCCTATACCACCTTTTAATAAATACCCCCCCCTTGAATTCATTGTCGGTGGGACATATCCTGGTGAATTTTCAATGCTGTGATTTGATTGTTTTTATACTGACTGCTAGTCAGGTAGCTGTGTGGGGCTGCGGGAGGAAGATGCGGCGAGCGTGTACAAGTACTGGTACGCTATGAGCAGACAGTCAGGGGACGCCGTGCTTGGGCCGGGGCCCTAATCAGAGGGTCGAGCAAGCTGAGGCTGAAGATTCCATCCTGCGCGAAACAGAAAAAGTGCAGAGGGAGCAAGCTGAGGCTCAAGATCTCATCTTGCGCGAAAAAGAAACAGTGCAGAGGGAACACAAGCGTCTGGACAAGTTAATGTCGGAGGGGAAGCTGGGCAAGGTCCTGCCTAGGTAGGGAGCTGCAGGTTGACCCTAAAGAAACCCAAGTTGAAACTGCCGGGAACTATGCGCTTGAAACTAAAGTGGGATACACTGCTTTCAACTTCTGCAGTCGAATTCAACCCTGAGCCCTAAACCCTGAGCCCTAAACCCTAAACCCTAAACCCTAAACCCTAAACCCTTGCGGCGCTAAACCTCGGGCCGGCGCCATGCCCGGGGTGACGGAGGAGGTGTACACTGCCATGAAGGACCGCATTGTCGCCAAGTATAACGCAAGGACCGGTGTCGTCCCCACTGTTTGCTCGCAATCTACGCGGTCCGACCCGGTCAACTTTGAGAACCCGAGGGGTGAATCACGTGAAACTTGTGTGACCAATTTAGGGGGTGGGTTCAGCATCTCGAGAAGGCACTGAAACCGATCGGCTGTTGGTCGATTATACCATTCCGTACAATCACACTCAACCCTCCAGTTTCTTAAAGTAGAGGGGCGCGTACCGCGTAGATGTTCCCACTCGCCTCTAAGGCCCCGCATCATCCACCACAGTATGATCATTTCACCCTGATATCATCTCACTCAACGTTGGCATTTGACCGAAACAAACTCCGTCTGAAACCGGGTTGTGACAGGCATTTGACCCAATACAGCTGTGTTTGATACTAGGCCTTAGTCCCAGGAGACGTCTGCGGCGAGTAATTCGGCCGGCAGCAGCAGGCATCAGCGTGGCATCAGCAGGCATGGCGCACTGATTCCTCCTCCTCCTCCTCCTCCTCCTCCTCCTCATCCTCATTTCCCCCCTCCCTCCTCCTCCTCCTCCTC